>Ga0207984_1000605_pt1 | contig 20670 bp, 19 predicted proteins | sample ETNtaG_30_FD_185760 | JGI IMG/M metagenome (GOLD analysis project Ga0207984, IMG submission 185760) | Marine microbial and viral communities from oxygen minimum zone, Eastern Pacific Ocean - ETNP201306PF43B (SPAdes) (version 2) | ecosystem: Environmental > Aquatic > Marine > Oceanic ...
TTTCTGGGCTCGGCTCCGCGATGGTGAAAAGGCGGGCGAAAACGTCCAATCCCTGCTGGCAATATCAACCTTGCCGAATCTCTTCGACAACCACCCACCTTTCCAGATAGACGGCAACTTTGGTGGAATCGCCGGTATGGTCGAGATGCTTGTCCAGAGTCATGCAGATGAGATTCATCTCCTGCCGGCTTTGCCGAAATCCTGGCCCGCCGGGAAGATCAACGGCGTCCGCTGTAGAGGCGGATACGAGCTCGATCTCGAATGGGAGGAGGGGCAGGTAAAGCAGGCCTCGATATCGGCCAGCCATGCCGGCGAGTGCCGAGTACGTGCAGAAACGCGCCTTCAGTCCGGGGAAAATCAGAGTGATGATTCAGGGCTGTTAGTTTTTCCAATGGATATCTGTGAGCAAGTAGTGCTTCACCCAGGTTACCGAAAAACAATCGAATGACTGAAGGTTCTGTCCAATCCATCCGTTCTTTTGGCATCGTCCTTCAACCACCGTATCTTCCCATTTCGTAGAAACTGGTGAAGAAGACCCGTAGGTTTTCAGTAACTCGCGGGGTCACAAGCATGTTGATGAAGTGAAGCACCAGGCCGCCGTCTGTGGCGATTTCGTCTGTTAGAAACTGCAGATGGCTCCGAATGTCCCGGCCTTCCCCGTGGGCATAGATACTCTGAACGGGGCAGCATCCCCACAATGTCAAGTCACGGCCGAATTCCTGCTTTATCTCCGCCAGGTCCATGCATTCCGGTTGCACAGGGTTGATGGCGGTGACACCAATTTCGATCAGGTCAGGAAGTAGTTCGGTGAGGTCGCCATCACTGTGATACAGCACCTGAATCTCCGGGTTGATCTGTCGGGCTGCCGATACTGCCGAGGCGTGAAACGGCTTGATCCTGTCGCGGTAGAGCTCGAGGCTGACCATCAGCGATTGTTGAGTCGCGATGTCATCGCCAATCCGTAAGACATCCACACCTGCTTCGGCATAGACCCGAGCCTGGAACCGCCGCCGTTCTGCAAGCTTCTCGAAGAGAGCGGCAACAAACTCGGGCCTCTCATGGAAATCGATCATGAGTTGCTCGATACCCCGCATGAGATAAGCAGTTTCCAGGATGGTCTGGGACATCTGCCCTACAACTGTGTAACCCTCCGTTTTGGCCTTCTTGATTTTGGCTTTCAGCCCTGCGGAACACCGGGGATCGACAAAGTTCGGAAAAGGGAATTCATCCAGCCCGGATTCCTCATCAATGCCAGCCAGGGGATGGTAATACTGGTGGCCTGCGTGGTGCCCCTCGGCTGTCTTGAGTGGGATTCTGCCGACACCCCAGCACGACAAGCTTGCATCATCGGGCAGCCGGGGCAGGAAAGGCTTGAAGATTCCTCGGTCCCCCTGGGGCAGGTCAAGAGACACATACCTGAAATCGCCATCCAGGCAGAAGGAACGGTGATCCGCATCCAGACCCATCGAATCGACGAGCTGAGACATACCGCGAGTGCCGGAAGCATCATACGGAATTCGGTCCGCCGACTGATGGGCGAAGGTCTTGGCGACACGTTCTCGGGATGGGTAGGACATCGAGATTCCAGACAAGAATGAATCGCCGCATCCCCCATGGCCCGTGATTATTTCGAAGTATCCGGGAAACAGTATTCCCGAAATTCTGGTGAATCCGGTTACGATTCACTGATGCTCTTCGGTGTTTTCAGTTTCGTCGACTCTGACGATGCCCTCACTCTGGATGCGGGAATCCATGTCTTCACAGCGGGATGTGCGCCTCGACGCGAACTTATGATATAGTGATGAGCAAGGTTTCGGCCAGTCGCGGGATGCCCCGCCAGCGCCAGTGCAGAACTAAACGCGTGAGCGAATATGAAGCATCAGAATCAACTCAAACCGATCGGCAAGTGCAAGGGGTGTCGTCTCAATCTTAAGAAGCGTTGTGGAGTTTTTATCCATCCCAAAGAGATGTGGGACCGAGGCCACTGCAAGGGCTTTATGAATGAGGATCTCTACCAGGATTACCTCGCTGAACAGGAACAGTTTCACGCCAAGACGCCCAGGGAGCTCAGGCAGGAGAGGTCTAAGAGGAACAAGGCGGAACCACATCATGACGGGCTGACCAATCCCGGCGCGTCACGCTGGTAAGGGCACAGGCCGATCACAGATGCATAACAGATTCCGGATCAAGCATCTAACATTCAGGAGTGACAAACCAGATGAGTGAACGTGCAGTTCTCGCCCAGGTATCCTCAGCGGGCATTAAAGGCTCGCGCCGGGAATCTCTCGAAGAGCTTCGACGACTCGCCGATACGGCGGGAGCAGATGTGGTCGGCGATTGCATCCAGCGCAGCGGCAAGCCGCGCGCTTCCATGCTGATGGGCCAAGGCAAGCTGGACGAGTTAGGCGCCCTCTGTCGCGACCAGAAGGCTGACCTGGCCGTCTTCGACAACGACCTCACACCAGGACAGATGGCCAATCTCGACCTTGCCCTGGGCGTCAAAGTCATCGACCGAACGGAACTCGTACTCCAGGTTTTTGCACGCCGTGCGCGAACGAAGGAAGCACAGGTTCAGGTTGAGCTGGCTCAACTCGAATACATGATGCCGCGCCTGGCGGTCACCACAAAAAAATGTCCCGCTCCCGGGGAGGCATTGGGATGCGTGGCCCGGGCGAATCTGCTCTGGAAATGAGGTCGCGACACGTTCGCGCTCGGATTCGGCATCTGAAAAGAGTTCTCAAAGGCATCGACGCCGAGCGAGAGACCCAGGCGCGTCAGCGGCGGAGGCTTCCGTCTATTGCTGTCGTGGGGTATACGAACGTTGGAAAGAGCACTCTCGTCAACGCACTGACGAACGCGCATGTCTACGTGGACGACCGGCTCTTTGCCACCCTCGACGCGACTTCCCGCGCACTGCAGCTACCCGATGGAAGGAAGGCCATTCTTAACGACACGGTCGGCTTCATTCGCCACCTGCCTCACGGGCTGATCGCTTCCTTTCGTTCCACTCTCTCGGAGGTCCGAGAGGCAGACGTCATACTGCATGTGGCAGACGCGACGCATCATGACACTGCGAACCAGATGAAGGTCGTCGAAGACACGCTGTCGGAAATCGGCGCGACGGAAGCGCCCCGAATCCTTGCCTTTAATAAGATCGATCTCGTCGGAGACTCCGATTCATTGGACGCAATCCAGGAGGCATATCCGCAAGCTCTGCTGATCTCAGCCGTGAAAAGAGCAGGGCTGGACGAACTGCTTTCCAACTTCGGGGAGGCCATTCCAGAAAGGGCCGAGGCCGGCGCAGCACATTGATTTCAATCGGCGATAGCGGGTGCAAGGGCACAATGGTTGACTGCTGTCTCTTCGTAGGGACAGCTCGGCCCAGGCGTACAGGAGACCTTCTGCAGACAGTGTCTTTTGTCCTGCGTGACGATTCTGCAATGGGCGGCTCTCGTTTTTCACCTTGTCTATTCTGCGTATCTTTCACGAACCACATCGAAACAGACATAACAGATGAATCGGGAAATGATTGAGGGGCAGAGTCAGTTTTGCGGTATGCAGGGCCGGAGTATAATTGCAGACAATCACGTGCGTATCACGTAAACAATCCATTCAGATTTCAACAGAGGAAAGAAAAATGACAGCCGAAGAACTCCAGCAGTTGAGGGAAGGATTACTTCACAAACGAAGCACGCTGGCCGGCGATGTCGAGAGCCTTTCCAACTCGGCGCTTAGCAAAGAAGGCTCACATCTGCCGCTGCATCTCGCAGACAATGGCACGGATACATTCGATCAGGACATGTCCCTTGGGCTTGTCGATTCGGAGCTTGATGAGATTCGATCCATCGACGATGCCTTGGACAAGATTGCGGCCGGTACTTACGGCCTGTGCGAAGGCTGTTCTCAGCCCATTCCCGTGGCCCGCCTGCAGGTGCTTCCCCATGCCAACCACTGCGTTGCGTGCCAGGCAGCGAGGGAAGAGGCGTAGCCCGTTGTGAAGCCACACATCATATTCTGGCTGGTTGCCGCGGCGGCCACCTTCCTCGATCTGCTGACCAAACATCTTGCCTTTGATTGGCTCGGGGGAGAGAAGAGCGGGACGTTTCACACCTTCATCTCACCCATTCTGGATTTTCGCTGCGCACGCAACACCGGCGGAGTCTTCGGCATCCTGCCCGACAACGGCTTTGTCTTTGTGCCGCTCTCCTTTGTCGCGCTCGGCTTCGTCTACTGGTTCTTTATCACCACTTTCAAAAAGACCTGGAAGACGCTGCCGCCCCTGGCTCTCATCTCCGCGGGCACGCTGGGGAATCTGTATGACCGTTTGATGTTCGGGGGTGTCCGGGATTTCATTGATTTTCACGTAGGCTCCTTCACCTGGCCCACGTTCAATCTCGCAGACACCTGGATATGTACCGGGTGCGGTGTTCTGATTCTCTTGATTATGACCGAACCGGCTCTACAAGAAGAGAAACACAAGAAAGGGAAGCAAGAACAAGCGGCCACGGAATCAGAAAGAGATTCCTGAGAGCCATCACGCGTGGCGACGGGCTGCTGGCATCTTGTTGCCATATGGCTAAGCCTGATTCCTCAAAAGAGGTGGAGCCATTTTGCGATGTGCAAGACCATGGAAAACTACCAGGCTTTCTACAATGTGGACGAGAACTACGAAGTGCCCGCAACCATGCAGGCACTCGTCATGTGCGGCACGAACTGGGATTTTCTCGACGTAAAAGAAGTTGCCGTTCCTTCTCCGAACGAAAACCAGTTGCTCGCCCGCGTGGACGCAGCAGGTGTCTGCTCGTCGCTCCTCAAGATCATGGCTCAGGGAGCGGAGCACAAGCACTTCAATGGTTGGGATCCGGAAAAGTATCCGGTCATCCTTGGCGATGAAGGTGCACTCACGGTCGTAGAGGTCGGTGAAAATGTGCAGGCCAGTTTCGCCGTGGGCGATCGCTGTTCGCTGCAGCCTGCGGTGCATCACGGGCCCATCAATCATCTCGAGCGTTACAACAGCAACGCCGAGGGCATGGACTTCACTGCGGTTGGCTACACGCTCGGTGGATGCCTGGCCCAGTACATCCTTGTTCAGGAAGAGGTGCTTGCGGGAGGCTCTCTCGTTCGCCTTCCGAATGACAACATTCCTTACTTTGCGGCCTCATTGGCTGAGCCTGTCTCGTGTGTTGTGTGCGGCCACGAACGCCACATTCACATCCGCCAGGATTCGCCGGGCGCGCCGAGGCATGCCGTGCTTGGCATCAAACCGGGCGGGGTCTGCGTCATAATCGGCGCCGGTCCGATGGGGAGGATTCATGCGGAACTTGTTCTTCGATACAAACCCTCACAGGTCATCGTGAACGACCTGGTCGATGCGCGCCTTCAATGGATTCTTGATGTCGTCAAACCCCGGGCCAACGCTCGCGGCATAGAAATTCACGTGGCACAGGGCGACAAACTTGAAGAAGTGCTGCGCCGGGCGAGCGATGGTCGCGGCGCCGATGATGTTATCGTCGCGGTTGGTGTGCGCCCGGTACAGCAGGCATCGATCGATCTGGCCGCGCCGGGCGGGGTGGTCAATCTTTTCGGTGGGCTGAAACGCGGGGATCACGTCATCTACCTTGACACGCTGAAGGTGCACTACGATGACATCAGAATCGTCGGCTCGAGTGGGGGCCTTCCCAGCGATATCACTGCATCGTTAGAGTTGATGGCCGCCGGCGAGATCGTCCCAGGTAATCACGTGGGTCTGGTCGGCAGTCTTGACAGTGCAGTTGAAGCCTTGCGGCTTATTGATGCTGTCGAGACCGAAGGCAAGACCATCCTGTATCCTCACGTTCGCCAGACCGATCTCTTTGAATCTGATGGTTGGACAAAAGAGAAGGAAATCGATTTTCTGAATGAGACTTTGAACGACTGTTAGCAGCGTGAATATGGGAATAAGGCCAGAGTGACAGTCGGTGGCGGGCTGTGAATTAGAACCTCTCGAGGAACAGGCAACGTGATCCCGCCGCCGAAAAAGCTAGTCACAGTCAGGAATGTGCCCGTCAGGTTCAAGCAGGAGCATGGCAATCTTCCGCGGCTCAGAGGGCACATCTTCTTTCTCGTCGCACTGTTCTCACTCGTCGCAAATCTCTGCTTCGCCGAAACAGATCCCGAATCTGACGGGGCGTTCATTTCCCATAAATACATCGGCCTCGCGCTCGGACATTTATTTTTTCTGTATGTCGGCATCAGATTCGTCTGGCCCGGATCGCAGGTCCGGTTTGGTATCTACATCGCCGGGTACGCCTTCCTTTACTGGCTTCTCGGCGGATATACCCACCACGAATTGCTCATGATGCTGTTTTCGATGTTGTACGCGGCGACCTTCCACACGCCGCTGCTGTTCGCGTGGTTTCTCGTTTTCATATTTTCGTTTGTCCTTTTTCCGTATTACGCGTTCGCGGAATTTGTGGTCGGCATCGTACTGGTCACAGGCGTCTACTCTCTTTGGAGGAGTGACCGCGGCTACTTTGTTCCCGGCTCTTTTCTGTGGGGAAGTGCGCTGCTCGCTGTCCTGTTGCTGCCTTTGGTAAATCTCGTATCGCAGAGCACACCGCAAGAGGTCGTAAGAGTCTGGCATGGCGCGGATCCGGCCTCCGGCAGCATGGTGCGCGGCGCGATTTGGCTGAGCCTCAGAACCGCGACTATTTCGACACTTATCCTCGCAGTGATGGGTATTCCTCTCGCCTACGCGCTGTCCCGTGCGAGATTTGTCGGCAGACAACTGCTCTTGACGATGATCGATATTCCGATCGTGATCCCGCAGCCGATTGTCGGAATCGCCCTCCTGCAGCTTATCGGGGAAAATGTCACCCTGGGCGCGACTCTGAAAGAAACCTTCGGGCTGCGTTTTTCCGGGGCGATCGGAGGAATTGTGCTGGCGCAGGTTTTTGTCAGCGCGCCCTTTCTGATCCGGGCGACGGTGGCCGCATTCGAAGAGGTGGACCCGAAGCTGGAGGGGGTAGCACGCACCCTCGGAGCGAATGCGGTACAGGCCTTCGGCTTAGTCACATTACCACTCGCCGCCAGGGGCATTTTTGCAGGGCTCATCCTCGGCTGGGCGCGGGCCATCAGCGAGTTTGGCTCGATTCTGATCCTTGCAGAATTCCCTGAGACCGCGCCGGTGATGATCCATCACCTTTTCATGCGCCACGGTCTCTCGCAGCAGACGCTGCCCGCGGTCGTCTTACTGATCTTTGTGTGTCTCTGGTGCTTTATTGGTCTGCATCTGGTTCGGACGGTCTGGGGCGGCAGCTACTTGGGAGGAGGTGGGAATGCCCAGCACGATCCGAGCTGAGGGCCTGTGCCGATCCTGGGGAAGATTCGCCTTCAGCGAACTCGACCTTCATGTTGCCGCGGGCGAATATTTTGTGCTGCTGGGCCCAATCGGTTCCGGCAAGACCCTCCTGATCGAGAGCATTGCCGGATTGCACCGCCTTGACGCAGGCCGAATCCTGATCGGCGAAAAAGACATCACTGATGCACCGCCCGAACGCCGTGGGATTGGCTTTGTCTACCAACGTTCGCTGTTGTTCCCGCACATGAATGTCAAAAAAAACATTGGTTTCGGGTTACGTTTTCTGAAGATTTCAGAAACCGAAACGAAGAAAAGGATCAACGATGTGGCCGACCTCATTGGCCTGTCCCACCTGCTCGAGCGCGGCACAGAAGACCTCAGTGGCGGAGAACGGCAGAAGGTCGCCCTCGCCCGGGCACTGGCGGCGCAACCGCAAGTGCTCCTCCTCGATGAGCCACTTTCCCCTCTCGATAACCTGAGCCGAGAAGGCTTGCGGAAGCAGCTCTTGACCGTGCACAGGGAACTCGGCACCACAACCATCGAAGTGACTCACGATCAGCTCTCCGCACGCCTCCAGGCCGATCGGGTCGGCGTTATTTCTGATGGCGAAATAATTCAGACCGGGACGATGGAGGAGGTCTTCGAGCGCCCGCAGTCTGCATTCGTCGCTGAATTTCTTGGAACAGAAAATGTCTATTCCGGAAAAGTCATCGACGATGGTACAGAGAAGAAATTCGTGCTCGAGTCTGGCCTTCAGATTGATGTCGAGACAGAACTCGCCGGCAAAGCCGGCGCGTGCATCCGGCCTGAATTAGTAAAGGTGCATCCGGAGGGGGAAGGCGAGGACAACGAAATAGTACTCTCTCTGAGCGACATCTCAGATCTGGGCCCGATGATCCGCCTGACGGGTCGCAACGATCAGACTGAGGTAAGAGCCCTGATGACGAAACCAGCCTTCACCGCACTCGCAAAGAATGTTGGAGACAGAGTGGCGTTTGAGCTGCCGCGTGAGTCGCTGCACCTCTTCCCTGCGTAAGCATGGAAACAGAGTGTCCAATCCTGGAGGCAGACCATTTCAGTTTCGATTTTCGATTATCGTCTGCTGCCGCCTCTTAGACTCAGACATGAGCTCACCCGAGAGTCCTCCCCTCAGGCTCTTCCTCCTGGGCGGCTCGCCGCCTCCATCGGCGGGCGCGTGAATCAATGCACGGGATCTGCCTGACCCGCCTCCAGCCATGCCTGAAACATCAGCACTCCCCACAACGAATTTTTCCAGTCTCGCTTTCCGGACAGATGCTCCTGCCAGCGTTTTCGAATGGGGGCCGGATTCAGAAATCCTCCGTTGCGAAGTCGCGACTCATTCAGAAGTTCTTCTGCCCAGTCTTTCATAGGGCCGCGAATCCACTCGTTCACGGGCACGGCAAAACCCCGCTTGGGACGCCCCATCATCTCTTCAGGGATGTGACGATTCAGCAATTGCCTCAGGGGCCACTTGCCCTGACCGGCCTTGATCATCATCGAGAGAGGAAGGCGGGCCGAGAACTCGACCACCCGGTGATCGATGATGGGCACGCGCACCTCCAGGCTGTGAGCCATGCTGGCGCGATCCACTTTCACCAGAATGTCATCAGGATGGTATTCGGCGAGGTCGAAGGCCATCATCCGCCGGACGGGGTCAGAGAGTTTCAGTTCGCGTTCACTGCGCACAGTCGTCGAGCCCGGTACCAGTTCATCCACTTCGTGCCAATGTGAAGTGAGGCGTTCATAAAAGGTATCCATGCTGTCGGTACGGAGAATGTCCTCGAAATTTTGAATGCTCTCGCCCAGTGGACGCGAGCCGAGCGCGCCGGGCAGCATCCCTTTCACCGGTTTTAGAACGGCCTCCCAGCCGGCAACGGGCATGGTTGTCATCATGGTTGCCAAGGCAGAGCGAGCCGGCCCCGGAAGCTTGCGACTGAAATTCCACAGGCGCTGGCCGAGAGTATATCGGTTGTACCCAGCGAAGAGCTCATCGCCTCCGTCACCGGAAAGCGCGACCGTTACATGTTGACGGGTGAGGCGAGAGACCAGGTAGGTGGGAATCTGTGAAGAATCCGCAAAGGGCTCGTCATAAGTGGTCGGCAGTTCAGAAATGACCTTCAGCGCTTCGTCTGAGCTGACGTAGAGCTCCGTGTGCTCTGTGCCGAAGTGGCTCGCCGTTTCCTTGGCGTAAGCTGCTTCGTTGAAGGTCTCGTCGTCGAAGCCGATGGTGAACGTCTTCACTTCTGAAGAGAGCTTGCTCATCAGCGCAACCACCATCGTGGAATCGATGCCGCCGGAAAGGAAAGCGCCAAGCGGCACATCAGAAATCAATCGGCCCCGGACTGCTTCCGTGAGAATTTCCTCGAGAGATTCGAGGGCCTCTTCTGCCCCGCATTCGTGCGGATCGGCTTCTCCTTCTTCCAGCACTTTCGCGAGTGACCAGTATCGAATCGGCCGAACGATATTGCCCGGACCGAGCGAGTTGGCCGGCTGCGGTTCTATCTCGGCAGACTCAAGCTGCCCTCGCTTTACAGTGAGGATGGTGCCGGCAGGGAGTTTATAGACATGCTGAAAAATCGAATAAGGCGCAGGGATATAGTTGCGCTGCAGAAAAAGTGCGAGCACGTCCTGGTCGATCTCGCCTTGCCAGTCCGGGTGTGTTCTCAACGGGCTCAAGGTCGATCCAAAAACCAGGGATTTCCCGAGTTTGCCGTAATAAAGTGGTTTTATACCGAGTCGATCGCGCACCAGGTGGAGCGCCTGTTTCTGCTTGTCCCAGACGGCAAAAGCAAACATTCCAGCAAATCTCTTCACCGCTTCCTCAAGTCCCCATTCCTGGATCGCAGCCAGGATCACCTCAGTGTCGCTGTTGCCTTTGAATGGGTAATCCAGGTCTGCACGCAGTTCCCGAAAGTTATAGACCTCGCCATTATAACTGATGACATACCTGCCGTTCGCCGAATGCATCGGCTGATGGCCCTGTTCAGACAGGTCGATGATGGAAAGCCTGCGATGGCTGAGCGCGATTCCGCCGGCCGGATCGGCCCACTGCCCGCAGTCATCCGGCCCCCGGCGGATCATGGTTGATGCCATTCGCCGCGCGTTCTCCGTTATCTCGCTCGCATTCTTTTCAAGGCCGTCCGGTGTGATGATTCCGCTGATACCACACATCGGGCTTGTCAGTCCTTCCCGTAGTAATCGACATACCACTCAACGAAAAGCCTTACGCCTTCCTCGAGCGATGTCTTCGGACTGAAGCCAGTGAGGTCTTTGAAGCGAGTCATGTCCGCGTAGGTTTCCTGAACATCGCCGGGTTGCATCGGCAGGAAATCCAATTCGGCTTTTTTGCCAAGTGCGCTTTCGAGCAGTCGAATCATTTCCATCACGTTGACCGGGTGGTGGCTGCCGATATTGAGAAGTTGAAATCGCGCAGGGCTGTCAGCCGGGGATGAGTGCTCCCTGGAAGAAGCCTGCGGCGGCCTATCGAGGACCTGCATGATGCCTTCAACAACGTCGCCAACATAGGTAAAGTCCCTCTTCATGTCGCCGTTGTTGAAGACCTTGATCGGTTTCCCACTGAGGATAGCTTTCGTGAAAATAAAGAATGCCATATCCGGCCTTCCCCAAGGCCCATAAACAGTGAAGAAGCGTAGACCTGTGGCGGGAATCTCGAAGAGGTGCGAGTAAGCGTGCGCCATCAGCTCATTCGAGCGCTTCGTTGCGGCGTAAAGTGAAATCTGGTGATCCACCGGATCCGCCTCCCTGAAAGGTTGCTTGACGTTCGCGCCGTAGACGGAGCTTGAGGACGCATAGACCAGGTGCTCCACTTTGTGCTGACGCGCGGCCTCCAGAATGTTGAGGAAGCCGACCAGATTGCTGCGGGCATAGACATGTGGTGCTTCGAGTGAGTAGCGGACCCCGGCCTGTGCGCCAAGGTGGACAATCTGCGGGCAGGGCGCGTTCTCAAAAAGAGCGACGAGAGCTTCCCTGTCACTGAAGTCCGTTTCACGAAACTCAAAGCCTGGCTCAGCCCCGAGGATTTCAAGGCGGTCACGCTTCAGCGAGGCATCGTAATATTCATTCAGATTGTCAATACCGAGCACTTGATGGCCATCATCAAGCAGCTTCTTGCTCAGGTGAAAGCCAATAAACCCTGCGGCACCAGTGACAAGTATCACTTACATTCCTTTCGTGTTGTCGGTCGAGCCCAGACAGCGTCCGCGGACGGCACAACCTCGATCTTTAATACCCGCCGGGTCGATTCCAAAACCTGAAAGCCCTCCGCCATACGGATGCCTGGAATCCAGAAGATCTGTCCCCGGTCTTCGATCAGTGGGATTCTGTCTCGCTGAGAGCGCGGTAATTTGCATTTGATAAATATTTCTTTCAGTTTTCTGTTTCTCTGCATACCCATGGGACGAAAACGATCCCCCGGCTGTCGCGATCGAATGCACAGGGGGGGGTGGATGGCATCGAGATCCACATAGGCTATAGAGTCTGACTGTTTTCGGACCTCTTCTGGTCCTGGCGCAGCGGCAACAGTCTTTGCTGTGATTCTGGTCCCATCTGGAAGCACTGCTTCACCAGGCACTTCCAACGTCAGGGGATTAAAACGTCCGGCGGGTGCCTCCGTTTTATAAAGGCAAAACCGTCCGCTTTCCATTGCGAAGTGCGCATGCCGATCCAGCAGGACCTTGCCGGCCCCCTTTTTCAGAATCTGTAGTGCTTGATCATGATGGATCGACTGCAGCCCGTAGACCAAGCCCAGAAACTCACGCGCCAGAGCGTCCAGGATGCAGGCACGTTCGGCGGGATGAAGAGAAAGCAGCAGAGCGGATCTCAATTCGACTGTTGCAGACGTTGCGCTCTCCATGAGAAGAGCGGGCAGGTTGGCCATGCTGCTCTGTTCAATGAAATCCAAGGCTTCTGCCGAATGTCTAGTAAGCCTCAGAATGCTCCTGGAGGCTCCGGGCAGAGCCGTTTCAATCGAAGGCAGAAGCGAATGTCGGATGAAGTTTCTGAAGTATCTCTGGTCTTCGTTGGTTCGATCTTCACGATACTCTTCACTTGCCTCGTCCAGCCAGGCCAAAACCTCCAGCCGATTACACGCCAGCATGGGTCGAATAATCTCCACTCCAGATTCACCAAGCTCTCTCCTGGCAGGAATGCCTCTTAACCCACGTAATCCGGTACCCGTAATAATCCGATAAAGCACCGTTTCGACATTATCGTTGCGATGATGCGCAAGCATGATCTTGGAGACCCCTGCCTCCTTCGCCGTTTCCACAAACAGCCGGTACCGTTCATCCCGTGCCAGTTCCTCAACAGACCCGCCGCGCCTGTAACAGTCGGGACTGATGGCCTTGACGAAACACTCAACCCCGAGCCTTTCCGCCAAGCGAAGACAGAATTCCTGATCCTGATCTGCCTCTTCGCCACGAAGACCATGGTTGATGTGCAGCAGAGAATATTGCAGATGACATTTCTTCTGGATTTCCGCAACAACCAACGCCAACGCCACCGAATCTGCCCCTCCGGATACAGCGACCAGTACGGGTTCAGAGGGATTCAACATACCGGCCAGTGAGCTTTCAATCTTTTCCACCAGGCCGGTTTCCATTGTTAGAATATCCCAAGCTAGAACATCTGTCGCGGGAGGTCAGTCTATAAGAATCTCAGCAATCCGCTGAGATGCGTTGCCATCACCGTAAGGAGAGTCCATTTGGACCGGTTCATCAGTCAGAGCATCTTCGATCTGCTGAATGATCTCTTCCCGAACAAATGGAGGAGCCAATCGATTCCAGCCTCCCTCCAGCAATTCTACCCACTCCGTGTTTTCTCTGAGCGTTACACAAGGCACCTTGAAAAAGAACGCTTCCTTTTGCACACCCCCAGAATCAGTCACTATCAGTCTGGCGCTCTGTTCCAACTGGATCATGTCAAGATAGCTTACAGGATCTATCAGACGGATCCTGGTCAATGTCTCAAGCATTCCAGCATTTGTGAGCGCGTTCCTCGTCCGAGGATGGAGAGGCATAACGATGTTCTGGCTTTGTCCCAGTTGCTGAAGCGCCTCAAATATGGCACCGAGCCGATCGGAAGAATCTGTATTCTCGGCGCGATGAACTGTCGCCAGAATGTAGTCCTTAGGACCTAATGAGAGCCGGCCGAGAATTTCGCTTTTCTTATCTGCTTTATCAGCAAAGTGGAGAGCGGCATCGTACATGACATCGCCAACACAGTGTATCGCCCTGTCAGCCAGGCCTTCTCGTTCGAGGTTGGCAACTGCAGTCAAAGTTGGAGCAAAAAGGATTTCAGAAAGGTGGTCCGCAACGATGCGGTTTACTTCTTCAGGCATCGTTCGATCGAATGAACGCAAGCCTGCCTCCACATGTGCTACAGGAATATGTAATTTTGACGCTGCAAGAGCTCCAGAGAGCGTGGAATTAGTATCTCCGTAAATCAGAACACAACGAGGCTGCTCTTCCAGCATCACACTTTCTAAGTCTGCCAGCATGCGACCCGTCTGTTCGCCGTGTCGCCCGCCCCCTATATTCAGATTGTATTTGGGCGCCGGAATACCCAGTTCCTCAAAAAACACGTCTGACATATTCTGGTCATAATGTTGGCCGGTGTGCACCAGGATCTGATGCTGACCTAGTTCTTGGGACAACGGTGCGGCTTTTATGAATTGCGGGCGCGCTCCAACAACCGTAATTATTTTCATGGCTCCTCGGCTCCATCTGAAGAGCCAGCCAAGTGCCGCTGAGTTGCTTCATGCATCGGATGAAAATCCGGCACGAATTCCTTGAGCATTCTCAACGCCTTTGTGATGTCTCCAGCCTTCGCACGTGCGGCCAACTCCTGTAATCCTTCTGTTGTGACAGGTCTGCCTTCGGTAGGAAGATAATTATCCTCCCAGGTGCCGGAGAACTTTGTCTTACTCTGATGGCCAGGAAAGTAAAGTTCCTCGTGTAGCTTTTCTCCGGGTCTGAGGCCAATATGGGTTATAGCAACATCCCTATCTGGTACCCGGCCGAGTAGACGAATCATATCTTTTGCCATGCGACTGATGGAAACTGGATCGCCCATATCCAGTACGTAAACCTTACCACTGTCACCCAACGAAGCGGCCTGTAGGATTAACTGAACCGCCTCCGAAGGAAGCATGAAAAAGCGGGTCATTTCGGGGTGTGTAACAGTTACAGGGCCTCCGCTGAGAATCTGCTCTCTGAAAACAGGCACCACCGACCCTGAGCTCCCCAGCACATTACCAAATCTAACTGCAACAAATTTGCAGTCACTTTCAGCAGCCAGGGTCTTTATCAAGCACTCACCCAGCCGTTTTGACGCACCCATAATATTAACTGGTCTCGCAGCCTTATCTGTCGATACAAACACAAATGCGATAGTTCCATACTTCGCAGAAAGCGAGGCTGTTACCCTTAGACCTTCCACATTGTTAACCAGGCCCTGGCAGGGATTGACCTCAATAAGATCCACGTGCTTGTATGCCGCAGCATGGAAAACTAAATCAGGCCGGTGTTTCGAAAAAACAGAATCCATCGACTTTTCGTCCGTTACGTTGACCAGATAATCCAGGATCTTCACCTCTGGAAACTTCTGCTTCCAGGTCATTCGGACGCGATGCAGGTTTTCTTCCGAACACTCTACCAGGATCATTTCCTTGGGATCATTCAATGCAATCTGGCGTACCAGTTCGGAGCCTATACTTCCACCAGCCCCGGTAATCATAACTGTGTATCCAGAAACAAACTGACGAATTCCTTCCAGATCCAGATTCTGCGGATCTCGCTTCAACAGGTCTTCTATTCTTATATCTATGGCGGCTGAAAGAGATATATTCCCGTTAGTGACTGCATCAGATGCGAGAGGGATGGTCTTGAAAAGGATATGTCTCTCACCTGTCAGAGTCAGGAACTTCTCGACGATCTTTTTCTCCGGCAACGTGCCTACAAAGTGGACCTCCTCGATGTCTGGATTAGCAATAGCATCTTCTATCGCGTGTTCACCACCGTAGACATGGACGTTGTGAATGCTCCGACCACCCCTTGTCGGATCCGGCTCCACGAGCCCAACAGGTCGCAAACTACTGAATGCACCTTTGTCAAATTCTCGAAGCAGGCCCTCGCTGTCCTCTACAGAGCCATATACTAAGACCCCTTTTCTTGAAGATTGACTAATTTTGTTCTGTATGAACGCGCGCCATAGGAGGCGCGGCCCCCCAGTAACCAGAATGTTAGCCATCCAGTTTATAATGATCACCGTTCGAGGAATGCTGTCGAAACGATTCCGCATTACCAGGTAGGTTACGAAAACCAGATTTGCAGCGGTAACGCCATAAGCAATCTTCAACGCAGTCTCGACACCCGCGAACCGCGTAAAAGTGCGATATAGCTTCAAGGATAGAAAGGCAATTACCGTCAACGCCCCCAGTACAGGCGCGTTGTTCACCATCGAGTGCCAGTGGCTGTCAAACGCTTCAGGCCCGATGCGCAGTACGAATGATGCCGCGAAAGCTGCAGAAACGAAGATGAAATCCAAGCCAAGAAGGATGGTTCTTCGGTGAAAGATCCTTGATGTCGCCAAATCTCTCCTCCGTTCATTTCGAACTCATTCAGCCACAACACGTTGCGCGCGAGCACGCTACTGAATTGAAAACATCTCCACTCAGGATCTTAGCCGCGCTCATCTGTTTTGCATTTGCCTTTGAATGCCCCCTGGCAAGCTGACTCAAAAAACTATCAAAGCTTCGAAACTTCAATGGCCTCCTGCAAAACCTGAAAGACCAACTCAATCTCTCGCTCAGTCAGTTGATTGTGAAAAGGCAGCGCCAATGTCCTCTGATGAACATCCATGGTCACTGGAAGGGTTGAGGACCGATCTGGCATTCGAGCCAGAATGTACGGTTGCAGGTGGATGGGTGAGAAATATGCACGTGATGGGATTCCCTTCTCTGCCATGAACTGAATGACTGCATCACGGTTGATCCCATGCTTCAGCTTCAAGACATATACAAACCAGCTTTTCCTGACATTGGGGCGAACGACTGGTGGTTCAACATCTTTCAGGGTTCTTATGCGCTGAGTGTAGAGCTCAGCAACCCTCTCCCTGTGATTTACGAACTGCTCGAGCCGCCTCAGCTGGGAAACTCCAAGCGCAGCGCTCATTTCATCCAATCGATAATTGAAACCAAGCCGTTCATGCTCGAGCCATGCCCCCATTTCACCCCGGCCCTGGTTGCGAAGGCTCCTCGCGAGTTTCGACATTTCTTCATCGTCCGTCACAATCATCCCACCTTCGCCAGTCGTGATCTGTTTGTTTGGATAGAATGCAAAGGCGGCCGCGTCACCAAACTGTCCTGTCTTTTTTGTGCCATATTCAGCACCCAGTGCTTCGCAACTGTCGTCGATAATCTTGAGTTTGTGACCGGCGGCGACTCCCTCGATTTTGTCCCAATCTACCGGATGACCGAAAATGTCCACGACCATCATGGCCTTGGTACGCGGGGTTATTTTTGCCTCCAGATCGCCAGGACAGATGTTGCAGGTATCGGATTCAATATCCACAAATACAGGCGAGATTCCTTCATAGAGTAGAACATTGACACTCGAGGCGAAGGTGAAGGAAGGCACAAGCACTTCGTCCCCTCGGGTAAAATCGAGTGCCTTAACAATGATATGAAGCGCAGAAGTCCCTGAGCTAACGGCCACTGCGTGACGGGCCCCAACGTATTGGGCAATTCCCCGCTCGAATTCTATGGCTTTGGGACCAAGTGCTAATCGGCCCGATTTCAAGACATCCAGAACTGCCTCAATATCAGCCTCACTCAACTCAGCCGAAGACATGGATACTCTCTCAGTCATTTACTAGAATTTTCTGAACTCATGGCTTGGAACCTGTAAATTTCGGCATGGTGACGTGTCCTTCTGCAGATACACCTTCCCTCCTCAAGGCCTTAAAGAATGTCATGATGAGGATCTTGATATCCAGCCATATGCTCCGATGGCCCACATACCATAGATCCAGTTGAAATCTCTCTTCCCATGAAATTGCGTTGCGGCCATTAATCTGAGCCCATCCTGTAATGCCAGGCAGCACATCGTGCCTCTTCGCCTGATTGGCAGTGTAAAGGTCTAAATATTCCATCAAAAGCGGTCGAGGGCCGACCAGGGACATCTCACCTTTAAGAACATTATATAGCTCTGGCAATTCATCCAGGCTGGTACTGCGCAGGATCTTACCAAAGCGGCAAAGTCGCTCGGCGTCCGGGAGCAAATTCCCATCACTATCGCGCGTGTTCAGCATGGTTCTGAACTTATACAGTTGAAAGGGCTGTCCTTTGAATCCCGGACGAGTTTGTCTAAAGAAAACAGGCCTGCCTATTAACAGCCACACCAGAATCGATAGAACTGTCAGAACCGGCACGACCAGGAAGGCAGCAAGGCAGATCAGCACTAAATCAAACACCCTTTTAAGCATTGGTGGTGCCAGTTACATCAAACAGAATCTCTTCGAGCTGCACTGCGAGTTTCTTGTGGTTGTGGCTGTCAAGGACGTAATCCCTGCCCCGCAGACCCATCTGCCATCTTTTCTCCAGTGGCATGGATATCAGTTGTTTAATGGCAGCAACCATCGCCTCAGGCTCGTCGGCAACAAACGAAATTCCGCAATCGCATGCCTTAACCGGATTTAGAGGGGTGTTAACACCAAAAAGCACAGGTCTTCCACATGCCATGTAATCAAACAGTTTGTTTGGACTGACGCCCCACTTAAACACGGGAGAATCCCTTAGAACCATCAAGCAAGCGTCTGAATCTTGAATGATCTCATAGACATCATTCTTTCCAACTGGATCCCGGAAGGTGACACAATTCAGCCCGCACTCAACAGCTCTCTTTTGGAGTCTTGCCTTTTCTGTACCTTCGCCAACGAAAAGAAAGTGAACTCGGTCACCAAGCCCGTCTCTTTTTAACATTTCAGCAGCATCAATTACATTGTCGAGGCCATTGGCAATCCCGTGTGCTCCCGTATAAGCGATGCGAAATGGGCAGCTTTCGCGCATCGGCATTGACTCTGGTACCGCACCTGAATCGATACCATTCGGCAACCACAGAATACTATCCGCCTGGGCTCCCTTTGCACAGATGTGTTCGGCTGCTCCGGGCAAAAGGCTTATGATCCGGTCTGCTCTCCTGTAAAGCCAGGATTCAATGTTCTCCAGCAGGATAATGAAAGGATGGTTCGCACTGAAATTACCCAAGTCAATCAGGCTTTGCGGCCATAGGTCACGTACTTCAAGAACAAAGGGTATCTGCAATCTACCAGCAAGGAGCCCGGCAGAATAGGCTGCAAAAAGATGAGGGCTAGAACCGATGATAATATCTGGCTTAATCAGTACATTCTGATTGCTGGTTGTCCACAGCCGTACCGAAAACGTCAGCATGTTCAGTAAGCGCACCCAGTTGGTTGCGTAGGCGGGTGTGCGCAACCAGAAAAAAGAAACCCCTTCCCTTTCTTCCAACTTACTATTCTCGCCAGGCAGCAGGTGGCACTCCTTACGCGTAATGTAATCAACGCTGGAGGCAATAATGAGCACATTATGCCCACGGTCCGCAAGCTCTTTTGAAAGTGTGTAATGCCGGGTTCCACCGGCCTGCGACGGAGAAACAGCATAATGATTCACCAGCCAGATATTCATACTTCACCGGCATGAGGCTGCCCGCCTTTTTCAATCTGGTCCTGTTGTAGCGCGATGAACATTGCTACACTGATCAGAAACGTCGTGAGCAGCGGCATTCTAGAAAACCAGTTTTCAGTCAGGCCAAAGACCGCGAATGAGGCCAGAGTTACAAGCCCGCATGTGCCCCAGAGATCATCTCCTGTAGATGCTCGTTTGGCGGAATTAAGCAACAGCTTTGCCGGCACAATGAAGACCGTGAAAAGCATGATAAAGAAGCCATAGATTCCAGTTCTTGCGAGAGAATCAATGAATACATTGTGGGCGTGCTTAAATGCCTTGGGGGTCATTGCTTCACCACTTTCAATTCGTCGAGTTAATTCATGCCTGAAGTCCCCCAATCCTACGCCCAGAATTGGCGAGGATTTGAACATTTCAAAGCTGTCTTGCCATATTGCAAGTCGCGGCATCATTTCGAAAGTAGAAATACTGCTGTTTTCGGCCTGAAAGGGACTTGCCCACCTTGAAGCCAATCTTTGTTTAGTTGCTTCAGGTGTGACCTGCCATACAACCAAGATGATCAGGGCTGTTGCCATACTAGATGCGAATGTGATTCTGAGAGCAAATGAAGTGCGCAGCAGGGCTGGACACAGCAGCAACATGGCCGGAAACACTAATATTGCGCCTCTGGTAAATGAAAGGACGCAAGCCCCCAGAGCCATTCCTGAACAGACAAAGTCCAGAAGGGACGCCTTGTCTATTTTTCCGGCAGCAACTGCTCGCACGTATAGAATGGACGCAAGCCACGCGCCAAGACCGCCGAATACAATTGCATTATAGGCTCCTTCAGCCCTTGGGTGTCCCAGGAAGAAAGTCTGAACAAGCGCTACCGTCAATAGCGTGCAAGAAGCGACTCGAAAGGCCGTGCCCAAGTGTTTCCCAAAGATATCAGTAGTGTTTTTTAGAGAAAAGTAAACGAAAACGACCAAAGGAAAACGCAGGAGACGTTCGAGCATCTTCAGGCCCTCGGACATCTGTTCCGTGTTGACTAGAGTAACCGCTTGTAGAAAAAAGTAGGCGAAGAACGCAAGCAGAAATGAACGTTCAGTGCCTGAAAGATTCTTCCTCTGTCTATAAGAATCATAAATGCCTAAAGCCGCCAGCCCGAAGAATACAGTGCTGGCGGCATGATCGACTGTTGCACACAAGCTTGGGAACATGCACACAGCACACGCGGCGTACTGCTTGATACCTGGATGCCGCATATTGATTCAATGCCCTTTGTTATAGCTGCTCGTTAGAAGGTATTGGGAGGGTGGCGGGCATGTTTGAGAGTCGTAACAAGGCCCCGCTCCGCTATACGGCCTACATTGTCTTCCCGTGATGGATGAGGGTTTCGTAAGGCGGCATCATTGGGAAGATCGATGGCGGTCAGCATCCTTTGTGCAATTCTTCAGATCGCTGCTGCAACTCTGGATGGCCAGAATCAGCTCAAGGACAGTTTCAGGTGCAATCTGTGCCAAAGCAGCTAAGGCCGTAAACCTGTAGATTCCATCGCGCTCTAAAGCTAAGTCATAACTTCTTCCCTTGGGATCTATGTAATGAATGA
>Ga0207984_1000610_pt1 | contig 20552 bp, 15 predicted proteins | sample ETNtaG_30_FD_185760 | JGI IMG/M metagenome (GOLD analysis project Ga0207984, IMG submission 185760) | Marine microbial and viral communities from oxygen minimum zone, Eastern Pacific Ocean - ETNP201306PF43B (SPAdes) (version 2) | ecosystem: Environmental > Aquatic > Marine > Oceanic ...
CACTGCGGAGGGCACCGTCCACGCAGTAAATGGAGTGAGTTTCGATGTTCACGCAGGCGAGCTTCTCGGCGTAGTCGGAGAGAGCGGGTGCGGCAAGAGTGTGACCATGATGTCGCTGGTCAAGCTGGTGCCAATGCCGCCAGCAAAGATCGTCGAGGGTTCAGCGGTGTTTGACAACAAAGACCTGATCCAGATGGATCAGGAGGACCTGCAGACGGTCCGCGGGGCGAAGATCGGTTTTATTTTTCAGGATCCGATGACATCGCTCAACCCCGTCCTGACCGTTGGTTATCAGCTGACAGAAGCCCTGCGATTGCACAAGGGCCTGTCCAAGAGAGCGGCGCGGGCCCGTGCCGTTGAAGCCCTGGAACTGGTCGGAATTCCCCAGGCAGGCAAACGCCTCACGGACTATCCCCACCAGTTCTCGGGCGGCATGCGTCAGAGAGTGATGATCGCTATCGCACTGTCCTGTGATCCAAAGGTGTTGATTGCCGATGAGCCGACCACTGCATTGGACGTTACCATTCAGGCGCAGATACTTGACCTGGTTAAAAGCCTGCGGAAGGAGTTGGGCATGGCGATCGTCTGGGTAACCCATGATCTGGGTGTAGTCGCCAGTCTGGCTGACCGGGTAATGGTGATGTACAGCGGGTTTATCGTGGAACGGGCGGATGTCAAGGAACTTTACGGTGACCCGAAGCATCCCTATACGCGGGCGCTGCTCCAGACTCTGCCAGAGATGGAAGGTACCCGCGCCACACGGCTGGAGTCGATCGAGGGGCAGCCGCCCGATCAACTGCAGGCGCCGACCTCCTGCCCGTTTGCACCGCGCTGCAGTTTTGCATTCGACCGATGTTCCCAGGAAAACCCTTTGCTAAAGATCGTTTCGTCGCAGCATGAGGTCGCCTGCTGGTGGGATGTTGAGGAAAACCGGCCCCGTGACTACAACTGAAATGGGAATGGATTGATGACGACAGCGGTCAGCACGACGGAACCCCTGATTCGGGTCCAGAACCTTAAGAAGCACTTCCCGATTACTGCAGGTGTGTTTCGACGTCAGGTCGGTACGGTCAAAGCCGTAGATGGCATCAGTTTTGATCTGCAACCGAAGGAAACACTGGGACTTGTCGGTGAAAGCGGTTGCGGAAAATCCACAGCTGGGCGCACCATTCTTAGTCTGTACACCGCGACGGAAGGAAAAGTTTATTTTGGGCAGACAGAAGTAACGGCACTTGGCACAAATGAACTGCGCAGCATGCGACCGAAGATGCAGATGATCTTTCAGGATCCACAGGACAGCCTCAATCCACGGATGACGGTCGGTAGTACAATTTCTGAACCACTGCTGGAACACACGAAGCTCAGTCGGTCAGAAAGAACGGAACGAGTAGAGGAACTGTTGCAGGCCGTCGGGCTTAATCGCGAATACATGAACCGGTATCCGCATGAGTTTTCGGGCGGGCAACGCCAGCGCATCGGCGTGGCTCGAGCACTCGCACTGAACCCCGAGTTCATCATCTGTGATGAGCCTATCGCCGCGCTGGATGTCTCTATTCAGGCTCAGGTAGTCAATCTACTGGAGGATCTGCAAGAAAAGCTCGGTTTAACGTACCTGTTTATCAGTCACGACCTTGGCATGATCCGGCATATTGCTCGGCGCGTGGCCGTGATGTACCTGGGACACATTGTCGAGATCGCTACTTCACAGGATTTGTATTCGCGGCCACAGCACCCCTACACCCAAGCGCTGTTGTCAGCGGTGCCAACACATAATCCAGTAGTTGAAGCAACACGTGAACGGATTATTCTGACCGGTGATGTTCCGAGTCCAGCTGATCCGCCGTCAGGGTGTCCGTTCAGAACGCGTTGTTTTAAGGCTGAATCCCGCTGCGCTGAAGTACAGCCGGAGAAAAAAGAAGTAAACATAAGTCATCACGTAGCCTGTCACTTGATATGATCGCGTGAATACCGTCGTTTGTTAGACAGAGTTTCGATAGTTATAGGCACATTTTGTCAGATTTTTCGACACCGATAGTGGAATTGGGTTACATTGGCATCTCTGAAAAGGGTGGTGTGCTGTCGCAGCTCCCCCTAGAGGAGATTTAAACATTAAGTGGAGGAAAAGCAAATGAAGATGAAGTTTGTATGTGGTATTGCGCTTGCTGCAACGCTGGCAGTTACCGGCAGCGTAGCTGCAGCCGAGCGCGGCAGGGATGGCGAGGTCAAGTTGATCTACTGGCAGGCGCCTTCGACTATGAACCCCTATCTGTCGGGTGGTGGTAAGGAACTGGAGGCCTCCTCAGTGGTTATTGAGGCGCTTGCTCGGTATGACCCGTCTGGGAATCTTGTGCCCTGGCTGGTAGACGAAATTCCGACGGTCGAAAATGGTGGTGTATCTAAGGACCTGATGTCAATTACCTGGGAAATTTCGGAGGGTGTCAAGTGGTCAGATGGAACGCCACTGACTTCGGCAGATGTGTCGTTCACGTATGACTACTGTACTCACCCCGATACGGGTTGTACGCAGTCGAACTACTATAATGACATTGCGTCGATTGAAACTCCGGATGATCGCACGGTAAAAATCAATTTTACTGTTGCGAAACCCTTTCCTTATGCACCATTTGTGAGTCAACAAGCGCCAATAATTCAGAAAGCTCAGTTTGAAGGCTGTATTGGTGCCAAAGCTCACGAATGTACTGACCAAAACTTTAATCCGATCGGGACCGGTGGATTCAAGGTAAAAGACTTCAAGCCGAACGATGTCATTATTTTTGAAGCCAATGAAAACTACCGCGTAGCAGGAAAGCCCGCATTTCAGACAGTGGTGTTTAAAGGCGGTGGCGATGCTGTGTCGTCGGCGCGCGCTGTGCTGGAGACAGGCGAGTTTGACTATGCCTGGAACCTGCAGGTTGCTCCCGAAATTTTGACCGAGATGGAAAAGAAAGGGAAAGGGAAAGTGATCAGCGCGTTTGGTACCTATGTTGAACGCCTGATGGTCAACTTTACTAATCCTGATCCTGCGCTAGGCGAGAATCGTTCCGAGTATATGGACGGTAAAAACCCCCATCCGTTCCTGTCGGATTATGCGGTGCGTCGGGCGCTTTCTCTTGCAATCGAACGTCAAATACTGGTCGACGCAGGTTATGGGCAGGCCGGTGTAGTTGCCTGTAACGTCCTGTCAGGGCCAGAGATCTATCGATCAGACGCGAACGAAGAGTGCAAAACCCAGAACGTAGCAGAAGCCAACCGGATTCTCGATGAAGCCGGGTGGGCTCGTGGTGATGACGGTGTCCGGGCAAAGGACGGTGTGAGAATCTCTATCCTCTACCAGACCTCGACCAACGCGGTCCGGCAGGATACCCAGGCGTTTATCAAAGAGATGTGGAAGGCGATTGGTGTTGAAACCGAACTGAGGAACCTTTCAGCGTCGGTGTTCTTCGGCGGTGACCCGGCGAGTCCGGATACCTACCAGAAGTTCTACACCGACATCGAGATGTATACCAACGGTTTCTCTGGGACTGACCCCGAGACATATATGTCTGGCTGGACCTGCAGCGAGATGGCTCAAAAGTCCAACACCTGGGGCGGTAACAATATGCCGCGCTGGTGCAACCCGGAGTACGACAAACTGTCTGCCAAGATGGCTAAGACGGCAGCTATGAGTGAGCGGATTAAGCTGGCAAAAGCCATGAACGATATGCTGATGCAGGACTATGTCATGATCCCGCTGATTTATCGTGGTTCAGTATCGGGCCAGGCCAATTCATTGAAAAATGTCTGGATGAATGGCTGGGATGCTGAAACTTGGAATATCGCTGACTGGGAACGTCAGTAAGCTAATCAGTTAATTCACTGAATTAAGCGGTTTGCGGGCTTACGCCCGCAAACCGCGTTCTTTGTTCAGTCAAAATAAAATCACACTGTGATTCGGTACATCATTAGGCGTTTATTGATCGCCATACCGACACTGTTTGTTATCAGTTTTGTTATCTTTGCCATTTTGGATCTCGCGCCAAGCGATCCAACGGGCCACCTGCCCATGACGGTGCCATCGGAGGTTCGGGAGAAGATTCGTCTGTCTCTGGGTCTCGGTGAGGCGATGCATGTCCGCTACTACAAGTGGTGTATCCAATTCTTTGTCAACGAGCCGCTGAACATCCTGCAGCAGACACTGGGTGTTACGATCGGAGATGATGAAAATCGAACTCGAATTTTATCCTGGGCCACCCGCAGTCCGGTAGTTGATCTGATCGTACAACGGACACCGCAGACACTGTGGGTTGTTGGACTTTCCTATGTTCTCGGCACACTAATGGCAATCCCAATTGGGATCATACAGGCCTACAGACAATACTCCTGGTTCGATCAGATCGGTACGTTCGTGGCCATGATTGGATTTTCTGTGCCCACGTTTTTCACCGGTGTTGTGGCGATCATCATATTCAGCGTTCAGTTGGAGTGGTTACCGATGATCTACGACACCACGGTGGAGGTGAACAGCTGGCAGAACTTTGTGCTGCAGTTTAAACAGATGATCATGCCGGTAATGGTACTGGCCTTGTGGAACGCGGCGCAGCTCAGTCGGTTTATGCGCGCGTCCATTCTCGATAACCTCAATCTCGATTATGTGCGTACGGCTCGGTCCAAGGGCCGGAATGAACGCGCTGTATTGCTCATACATGTTCTGCGGAACAGTATGATCCCGGTCATCACGTTGATTGCACTGGGTATCCCCCACATATTCGGCGGTGCAATCATCACCGAACAGATCTTTCGCGTAAATGGGTTGGGCCAGCTGCTGATTATTGCAATCGAAGGTGCTGATATTCCCACTGTGCAGACCCTCACTTTCCTGTTTGCTATTCTGATTGTTATGTTCAACCTGATTGCGGACGTCCTCTACGGGATTCTGGATCCCAGAATTCGTTATGACTGATGTGGTCAAACTCGGCGTTGCCGAAGGCTTAAGTACAGTACAACGCTCTCTTTGGGGCGATGTCTGGCGGCAATTTTACAAGCACAAAGGGGCTGTCGTCGGTGTGGTGGTATTTGTGCTGATCGGTCTGAGCGTATTTTTTGGTCCTTACCTATATGATGTTGATCCCAACGCCATCGACTTCAGGGCCCGTAACCTGTCGCCGAATTTCGAGCATCCCCTGGGAACCGATAATATTGGGCGTGACACGATGGCAGCGATGCTTGCCGGCGGACAGGTCTCGCTGGCTGTCGGCTTTCTGGCTATGGTGATTGCGCTCTTGTTGGGCACACTGGTTGGTGTGCTGGCAGGGTTTATCAAGGCTCTTGATAGTCCGTTGATGCGTTTGACTGATCTCTTTCTGTCATTGCCTTTACTGCCGTTGCTGCTGGTTAGTATCATGTTGTTTCGGGATCCGCTGCGCACGCTCTATGGTCCGGAAAACGGCATATTCATACTGATCGTGTTTATGATCGGCATTACCAGCTGGATGCATACCGCCAGGATCGTGAGGGGCGATGTTCTGGGGATTAAGGAACGGGAGTTTGTTCTCGCGGCGCACAGTATCGGTGCCAGACGTCGCAAGATCATATTCAGACATATCCTGCCCAATATTCTGAGCCCGATCATGGTGTCGGCAACGCTTGGGATTGCCAACGCGATTATCACTGAATCTGCATTGTCGTTTCTTGGGCTGGGTTTTCCGCCCGACTTCCCGACCTGGGGTCGGTTGCTGTATGACGGCACTAAATTCATACAGATCACGCCGTCACGGGTGATTTGGCCGGGTCTTTTTATCGCGCTGACGGTGCTGAGCGTCAATTACATCGGCGATGGTCTGCGCGACGCACTCGACCCACGTCTGCGTGGACGCTGATCCGGAGAACACCGAAACCTTAACGGCGTGACCGCTTGCAGACGTTTGTCTGAAATAGCCTGCTACCTGCCCGCCGGGCTAGCTCTGCAGGTCCGCATCGCCCTGTTCAGTTCGGCGGATGACAAAGTCGTCGATGGCCTCCCTGCACTCCTCGGCCAACTGCGGTGGCTCGAACTCGGCCAGCGCTTTGCGCGCAATACGGTTGGCACGGACCGTTGCATCCATACCGCCGGTTTCCTGCCAGGTTTCGAAGTTTGACCAGTCCGAGACCAGCGGTGTATAGAAAGCCGTCTCATAACGCGCCAGAGTGTGTTGGGTACCGAAAAAGTGTCCGCCAGGCTCGATTTCGTTGATTGCAGATAGCCCCAGGGTGTCCTCGTTGAACTCCACCGGTTGCATCAGCGCCGCAAACATCTGCAGCATCTCGACATCGATGATGAATTTCTCCAGTGACGCCGTCAGCCCGCCTTCGAGCCAGCCGGCGCCATGCAGGAGGATGTCACAGCCGCCCATGATGGCGCCCCAGCAGGACATCTGCGATTCGTAGGCAGATTGAGCGTCCGGTGCATTGGACGCATTGACATTGGAGGAGCGGTAGGGGAGGCAATAGCGCCGGGCCAGCTGTCCCGAGGCAAAGGCTGCTTTCACATACTCCGGTGTGCCAAAAGCCGGTGCACCCGACTTCATGTCTACGTTGCTTGTAAAGCCGCCATAGACCACCGGCGCGCCCGGCCGCACGATCTGCGAGAGCGTGATCCCGGCCAGGGCTTCGGCGTTCTGCTGGGCGAGGGCGCCCGGAAGGGTCACGGGGGCCATGGCTCCGGCGAGCGTAAACGGTGTGAGGATCATCACCTGGCCGGCCCGGGCAAAATCGATAATGCCGTCGCACATCAGTTCATCGAGCTGCAGTGGCGAATTAGCGTTGACCACTGTGTAACAGTGCGGGCTGGCCTCAAAAGTGTCGCGGTCCATCGCGTGCCCCATTCGCAGGATCTCCAGCGCATCCGCGACGGCTGACTTGCCACGCGAGTAGATGAAGGCCGGCTTATCAGTGATCTCGACGACCGAGCGGGTCATATGCAGGTGACGCAGGTGGATCGGCAGGTCCTGCGGTTCGACCAGTGGGGCAGTGAGGTGAATAACATCGTAGACCTGCGCCAGGCGCAGCAGGTCGTCGAATGTGGCCTGTGTTCCGGCCCGCCGCCCGCCTTCGATGTCCGAATAATGTGGCGGACCACCGACTGTGGCGAAGGCCAGGCTGTCGCCACCGACTTCAAACCAGCGCTGCTCACCGCGCCCCCTCAGGGTGAAACGCTCAGGTGCGTGCCGGACCTGATTGATGATCAGGTCGGGGTCAAAGCGGACCACAAGGTCGTTGTCATCGACCTCAGCCCCGGCTTCGCGGTACAGCGCGCGGGCCTCGTGGTTCAACACCTTGATTCCCTTGTCGCGCAGGATGGTCAGCGAGGTCTGGTGAATGGTCTCGATCTGGTCAGCGCTGAATTCTTCGATGGGCGGGTAGGGGTTCTTTAGGCGCAGCCGAGTCGGGTCTGGGCCCGTCCGGGCAGATTGACGGGAGCTGCCGCGACCTCGACGCCGGCTCTTACCTGGCCGGGAGCGTGACGGGCTCATCGAGATGACTGTGAAGGTGCCGGGTCAGGTCCGCATGCGATCACCGGCCGGGTCCCAGGCGGGTTCAGACAGGATGCGGGCGCCCTGCTGCCTGCCGACCACATGGACTGCAAGGTCAGTGTCGTTGCTGACCGCACTGTCTACCAGGGCCATGGCGAGACTCTTACCGGTGTAATGACCATAGCCGCCCGAGGTGGTGAAGCCGACTCGGGTGTCGCCCGCCCACACGGGTTCGTAACTGGACGAATCAGCGTCGTCGGCATCGATCTCGAGAGTGACGAGCCGTTGCGGTGGATCGGCTTTCTCATGTTCTTCAAGGGCCGCAGTCCGGCCGATAAAATCTGGTTTCGAGAAGTCTATCCAGCGGTCCATTCCGGTCATGCCAGGCGTGCGATCCTGGGTGAACTCAGCGCTCCACACGCCAAAGCTCTTCTCCAGTCGCAGCGAATTCATGGCATAGAAGCCAGTCTCGCGGATGTCGCATTGGCGGCCGGCCTCGAGCAGCGTCTCTCGCAGGGTGATGTGCTCGGCTGCCGAGCAGTTGATCTCGTAACCGAGTTCACCACAGACCGATAGGCGCACCACCTTGGCGCGGATGAGACCGATATCCAGTGTAGTGCAGCCCAGAAAGCCCAGAGCCTGGTGACTCAGGTCCTGGTGGGTGAGGCTTGTCAGGACGTCACGGGAGCGCGGTCCGGCGAGACCAAACCCCACGACCGCATCCGAGATATCGCGCACCTCAACGCCCTCTTCAATGTGATCGCAGAACCACCGCATATGCCACTGCCGAAGGTAATAGGAGCCCATGATCCACCAGCTGCCATCACCCCAGTTCAAGAGCGTCAAGTCGCCCTTGAGTCGACCACTTGGGGCCAGCATTGGTGCGAGCCTCGCCCGGCCGGGCGAGGGCAGACGTGATGCCATGAGGCGATCGAGCCAGGCGCGGGCGTTGGGCCCGGTGACCTGGTAGCGCGAGAAACCACTGATATCGAGCAGCCCCACACCTTCACGTACGGCGGCACATTCTTCGGCAACGATCGGAAATGCGTTTGAGCGTTTGAGAGTCGGGGTCTCGCTGAAACCCGGCGGTGCGAAGAGCAGCGGCACTTCCAGTCCCCAGCTGCAGCCCCAGTTTGCGCCTGCTGCCGTCATTGCGTCATATGCGGGCGCCTTGCGCAAGGGGCGCCCGGCGGGCAGTTGCTCGTTGGGGTAGGTCATGACGAAGCGGCGGGAGTAGAACTGGCCGGTGGTCTGGCGGATGTACTCCCGGTTTGAGGTGAAGTCACCGTAACGGGCGATGTCCATTGGCCAGGAATCGGCTTCGGCCTCACCGTGGATCATCCACTCGGCGAGTGTCTTACCGACACCGCCACCCTGGAGGAAGCCGGCCATAACACCGCAGGCAAGCCAGTAGTTACGCACACCGCTGACCGGCCCCACCAGAGGATTGCCGTCGGGAGAGAAGGTGAAGGCCCCGTTGACCCAGTTCTTGATGCCCACGTCTTGCAGTACTGGGTAGCGGTTGAAGGCCATCTCGAGCTCGCCCGCAATCCGGTCGGTGTTTTCCTGGATCAGTTCGATACCGTAGTCCCAGGGTGCCCCGTCGATGTTCCAGTGCTGGTGATTGATCTCGTAGATACCGACCAGGATTCCCTGCTGGTCCTGGCGCATGTAGGTAAAGCCCTCGAGGTCGACGGCCATCGGCAACTCGAAATCCATGGCTTCAACTTCTGGGATCGTGTCGGTCAACAGGTAGTGATGCTCGAGCGGTGACAGCGGCAGATCGAGCCCCACCATGCGACCCACCTGTTTGGCCCACAAGCCGCCGGCATTGACCACGTGTTCGGTGTGCACGGTTCCCTGCTCGGTCATCACGTCCCAGCTGCCGTCAGCACGCTGGGCAAGAGACTCGACCTTGTTGTGTTCAATGACCTCGGCGCCGCGCTGTCGTGCTGCTGTTGCATAGGCCAGCACCGTGCCGGTGGTGTCGACATAGCCCTCCCGGTCGGCCCACAGCCCGCCGAGTACACCGGTCGTATCCATAATTGGACACTTCTCCCGGATCTCATCTGGTGTCATGAGATAGCAATCATCGATGCCGACTGTCTGGTACGTCCGGTAGGCGGACTGCAGCCATTCCCACCGCTCCGCTGTAGAAGCCACACTGACTCCACCGGTCATGTGCAGCCCGATCGACTGACCGGACTCCTTTTCGATTTCGGCCAGCAGGTTAATGGTATAGGCCTGCAGGGCGGACATGTTGGGATCAGCATTTAGTGCGTGTATGCCACCCGCTGCGTGCCAGGAAGAACCGGCGGTTAGGACCGAACGCTCGATCAGGCAGATATCGGTCCAGCCGTATTTGGCGAGGTGATAGAGCACGGAGCTGCCCACCACACCGCCGCCGATGACGATGACCTGATAATGGGATTGCATGAGGCTTTCTCCTTGGAAATCTCAGACCCGGTTGCAGGTCTATCCGGAAACGATGGATTGAATTGTCTTGTCCATGGTGGCGATCACGCCCGCCAGGGCCGCCTGGTCTGCGGCGCTTAAGGAGCTGAGTGGCTTCCTCGGCGGGCCTGCCGGCAGGCCGCGCAGGGTCATTCCGTGTTTGATGCATTGGCCGAACTGGCCACCCTGTTCGAGTATCGCCATCAGCGGCAGCATCGCAGCCATGATCGCCCGGCCGCGGTCGTAGTCGCCTTCGACGGCACACGCCCGATACAGCGCGAGATGTGCTTGTGGCGCAAAGTTGGCGCCGGCCGCTACCCAGCTGCGGGCCCCCCAGGCAAAAAACTCCAGAGCCTGGTCGTCCATGCCGCAAGACAGTGCAATGGTGGGATAGTTGTTGGCGAGCAGGTGCAGGCGGTTGATGTCTCCCGAGCTTTCCTTGATGGCGCAGAAATTCTTTGATTGGCTGACGATCTGTAGGTAAGTCTCACCCATCCCGACACCGGTGCGGCCGGGATAGTTGTACAGAATGATGGGAAGGTCGGCTGCCCGGTCAATGGCCAGCGCGTGTTCGGCGTTTTCGGTTTCTGTGGGCAGCGCATAGGGTGGCGAGTTGACCATCAGCGCGTCCGCGCCGGCGGCCCGGGCAGCTTCGGCCAGGACCACTGAGTCTTCGGTCCGAATGGCACCGGTGCCTACGATCAACGGCAACCGGCCCGCGATCACGTCTTTAGCCAGTTGCGTCAGTTCGATGCGTTCGGCGATGGTTTGTGCGTAGTATTCTCCGGTCGTTCCAGAGGTCACAATGCCGTGTACACCGGTTTCGATCAGGTGTTCGATCACGGTGGCAAAGCCTTCCCGGTCGATGGAGAAGTCGTCGTTGAACGGCGTGATGACAGGTGTGTAAATACCTTCGAAGTCCATTGTTCGCGTTCCTTTCGGGGTTTTTTGTCAGCTGAATTCAGCGACAGGTGTAAGTGAATCCATTATCGGTGTGACACCCAGACCCGGTGCATCATCGGCGCTCATGTAGCCGTCGGCAACCACCGGTGCTCCCTGTGCGATGTCGATTGTGGCGTATTCATGGAATGCTGAAGACTGTAGTTGAAATGCGGCCGGCGTGGAATGGGCGAGATGGGCGATAGCGGCGGTCGCAATTTCACCACCCCAGCTGTCTTCGACATTCATCGGCAGGCCCAGCGAGATGCACAGGTCTCGGACTTGACGTGCGCGCGTCAAGCCGCCCATGCGGCTGATCTTGAGGTTCACCAGGTCCATGGCTCCATCGTGACTCGCCCGCAGTACAGCCCCAAGGCTGTCCATGCATTCGTCGAGTACAAAGGGCAGATCAGTGTGCTGTCGGACGGCGAGGCACGCCTCGTAAGTCAGACAGGGTTGTTCGAAATACACCAGGATGCCGTGTTCGCGGGGCAGGTCTTTGATGGCGTCGGCCACCACCAGGGCTTCGTGCTGCTTCCAGCCGGTGTTGGCATCCGCGTTCAGTACCTCACCCGGTTCCATGCAGGCTGCGACTTTGCGGATCCGGCTGATGTCCGTCAATGGGTCTGCGCCCACTTTGACCTGAAAGTTGCGATAGCCTTGAGCCCGGTACTCTGTGATTCGTGCAGCCATCGCGTCCGGGTCGGTACGGGTCACGACCTTGTACAGCTTGACCTTGTCCTGCTGCCTGCCACCGAGCAGCGTGTAGAGTGGTAACGAGGCGCTTTTGCCCAGGATGTCCCAGCACGCCATATCGATGGCGGATTTGACATAGGGATGGCCTTTGAGCAGGTCATCCAGCCTGTCGTTGACGCAATCGAGCTGGGTAGGGTCCTGTCCAATGAGGTCGGGGGCCAGCGTCGCGATCCCAGTCCGGACACCATCCGCGTAGGCGGGCAGGTAGGTCGGACCCAGCGGGCAGCACTCACCTGTGCCGCTCACCCCGTCATCGGTATCGATTGTGACGACTGTGGTATCAAAGGCGCTGTGGGACTGGGTCGACCAGCTGTAAAACCCTTCCTTCATGGGCAGGTCTGCACGGTAGACCGAGATGCGTTCTATTTTCATGCGTTTGACCTGGCCGGTGTTGTGCCAGCCCGGTTTTCAGACTGGGGTTCATCTGTAGGGAGTGGAAGTTTATCGTCTGGGCCGGTGGCTGTCAGGCCAGCCCCGCCACCGAAAAACCTTTGCCAGGCCCGATGAAGAACACCTGTGTACGGCGAGGGAACAGCCGAACATCATCATCAGTGCAGCCTGTTAAGCAGGTGTTTATACTTTCTGGGCATTGATGCCGTGTTGGTGTCGCCCGAGCAATCATAGCTAGCCCAACCATCGGAAAACAGATTAGTTAAGCGTGAAGCCTGGAGACAGGGTGCTATGCCCAACAGCGGCATTCGGATTGAATCGCTTACTCGCGACATTGGCGCCGAGATTCATGGCCTGGATCTACGCCAGCCGCTTACTGGAGAGTCCTTTGAATTCGTTTATCGTGCCTTGCCCGACAATCTGGTCATGGAACTATTGTCCGCAGACCCGTAGCGGTGTGCGGATCACCATAAAGGGTGATACCCCATTCCACTGACCTTCGGCGCGATCGGTTTCACCGGGTTGGCGGGCCAATCGTCGGAGATAGAATTCTGGACGGGCCCTGACGGGCGCGCTGTCAGTACCGAGAGCGACAAGATCGGGTACTGCAATCACCCGGGTGCCTGATTCGCAGGCGGCCAAAACTATGCTGGGCCTTTGTTCCGGAGATCAGAGATGTCACCGATCGTCCTGCTGACGACACTGTGCATCGCTCAGGTGCTCGCGATGACCAGCTTCGCCAATTTTGCGGCACTGTTGCCGGATTTCGTGGTGCTGTGGGCTCTGAGCAACACCGAGGCCGGCTGGATCGGCGGCATCTACTATGCCGGCTATGTGGTGGCAGTACCGTTGCTGGTTGGCCTGACCGATATTGTTGATGCCAAGCGGGTCTACCTTCTCAGCATGGGGGTGGGTGTGGCCGGTTCGATCGGTTTCGCGCTGCTGGCAGAGGGTTTTTGGAGCGCGATGGGTTTTCGCTTTCTATCGGGTATCGCACTCGCTGGTACCTATATGCCCGGCCTCCAGATCCTCAACGATCGGTTACCGGAAGCCGGCCGCCAGCGCATGTTGCCCTGGTACTTGAGTGCTTTCAGTCTCGGAACCGCGGCCTCGTTCTATATGAGTGGCTGGCTCAGTACCAGATTCGCCTGGCCGTCGGTGTTTTTCGTGGCCGGTGTAGCGCAGGCTGCATGCCTGTTGCTGGTGATGCTGGCAGTTGTACCCAGGCAACCGACACCTGGCAGTGGCAATTATCGGCACCCACTCGACTTCCGGCCGGTCTTTACCAATCGAGCAGCGCTCGCCTATATCTGGGGCTATACCGGTCATACCTACGAGCTGTTTGCCTACCGCGCCTGGATTGTGGCTTTCCTGGTTTTTGCCGCAGCCGCTTCGGGTGCGGTGGCGGGTACCGAGGCCATCACAGGATACGCAGCGTTGTTCAGCCTGATCGGCATGCCGGTGAGTGTCATCGGTGCGCAGCTTGCCCTGCGCGGCGATCGCTGTCGAACCGTATCGTGGGTCATGGTGTTGTCTATGATCGTTGGCATGAGCTTGGGTTTCATCGGCACTGCGCCATTTGTCATTGTGGTCGTCATAGCGGGTCTTTATTCCGGTCTGATCATGGGTGATTCGGCGGCGCTCACGGGTGGTACTGTGGCAGCCGCGCGGCAAGGGGAACGTGGCGCAACGCTGGCCATGCATTCAGTGATGGGGTTTTCCGGCGGTTTCTTAGGGCCGCTGATTGTAGGGCTGGTGCTGGACCTTGCGGGCGGGCGTCAATCCAGCATGGGCTGGGGTCTCGCCTTTGTCGCGATGGCAGCGGGGTCGTTACTGGCCCTGGTCGGACTTCGCCAGCTGCTGGAACGTAAACGCTGGCCACTATGAATACTTTCTGGGCTGACTATGTTTATGATGATGGGGCTGCGGTATTTGATGGGCGAGGACCGGTTGCGTGAAGCATTATGACGTCGCTGTGATTGGCGGGGGCCTTCTGGGCTCCGCGTTTGCTTACGGGCTGAGCGCACAGGGTGTGCGGGTCGTTCTCCTGGACGAAGGTGACAATGCGATCCGGACGGCGCGTGGCAACTTTGGGTTGGTTTGGGTTCAGGGCAAGGGCCAGGGCATGCCGCAATACGCACTCTGGAGCCGCAGGTCAGCCTACGCCTGGACGCCGTTCAGTGAGCAGTTGATCGAGGAAACCGGCACTGATCCTGGTTATCACCGGCCTGGCGGGTTTTGTGTGGCCCTTGACGAGGCTGAGTTCAACAGCAATCTCAAGCTGATGGAACAGCTGCGAGAAGAGGCGGGTGAGCACGGTTACGCCTACGAAGTGGTCGATCGGGCAGCACTGGGCCAGTATCTGCCCGAGGTCGGCCCCACTGTGCCGGGCGCCACTTATTGCCCTCACGACGGTCATGCCAATCCGCTGCGACTGCTCCGCGCATTGCAGGAGGGGTTCAATCAGAACGGCGGTGTCTATGTACCGAGGGCAAGGGTCAGCGAGATCCGGCCGCTATCCACAGGTGGCTTTGAGATCCTCAGCGATGCTGAGCACCAGGTGGGATGCGAGAAACTGGTCATCGCCGCAGGTCATGGCTCGGTCGACCTGGGTAGGATGCTGGGCATGGAAGTTCCAATCTTTCCCGTGCAAGGACAAGTCGTGGTGACAGAGCGGGCGCCAGCGGCGATGATCTACCCGACCAATTACGTTCGCCAGACGGACGAGGGTAATTTCTTGCTCGGCCCGTCTGCGCGGGACGTGGGTTTTAATGACGACACGCAAACTGCCACTCTGCAGGGCATCACCCGCCAGTGCACGCGGGCCTTTCCGCACCTTAAGAATCTGCGAATCCAGCGTACCTGGGCGGCGTTGCGCATCATGACGCCGGACGGCTTCCCCGTCTATCAGCAGTCGGATGTCTATCCCGATGCATTCTCGTTTTCTTGTCACAGCGGTGTGACGCTTGCCGCGGTTCATGCCGTTGAGGTTCCCCGCTGGGTGCTGTCAGGGGGAATCCCTTCCGAGTATCGCTGTTTTCACCCGGAACGTTTTGATGTTTAGGCGCCGGGCACCGGTCAGTGTACCGGTCACGATCTGGTTCGAGGGCGAGGAGGTCCAGGCAGAGCAGGGAGAGTCGCTCGCTGCCGCATTATTGGCCGCCGGGGTGTCGGTCTTTCGACATACCGCGGTCAACGGTGCGGCGCGTGCACCGTTTTGCATGATAGGTAACTGCTTCGACTGTCTGGTCGAGATCGATGGTGAGACCGCCCGCCAGAGTTGTCTGGCGACGGTGCGTGAGGGTATGAAAGTACGCAGACAACAGCGGCCTCGCTCGACGGAACCGGATGACTGACAGCGACTCCTATCCGTGGCAACTGATCGGCCAATGACCGATTTTGACGTCGCAATCGTCGGTGCCGGACCTGCCGGCATGAGCGCTGCCTGCTACCTGGCGGAATGCGGCTTCCAGGTCGTAGTGCTGGATGAGTGTGCGGCGCCCGGCGGTCAGGTATTTCGCAGTGCGGAGCAGGTCCGCAGTGGAAGGCCGGCAGATCTTAAGGCACTGGGCCGACACTACCGTTCCGGGTTACGACTGATCGACAGGTTTCGCGACAGTGGTGTGATCTACAGGCCCCGGACCGCCGTCTGGCAGGTTTCGGCGATCGAGGAACCGGCGCTTACGATCGGCACGGTGAGTGACAAACAAGCCGGCATGATCCAGGTACGGCACATCGTCCTGGCAGCAGGTGCGATGGAGCGCCCAACCCCGTTTCCAGGCTGGACGCTTCCCGGTGTTATGACGGTAGGCGCCGCCCAGACACTGCTCAAATCCTCCGGGCTGGTTCCGGAGGGGCGTATCGCGCTGGCTGGCAGTGGACCGCTGCTCTATCTTTACGCCAGCCAGTTGATCGCCGCCGGAAAGTTGCCGGATGTCATTCTGGATACACGGCCGCGCGCGTCGTGGCGGGCCAAGGCCGCGGCGCTCCCTGCGCTGGCCGCCGATCCGCGTTCCATGGTCCGCGGGCTGGGCTGGATGCGCGAGGTGCGCGGGCAGGTCCCTGTCCGCGAGATGACCCGCTGCCTGAGGGCGACCGGCGATGACCGGCTGACGTCTATTAGCTTTGAGTCGCACGGCCATCAGTTCAATCATCAAACTGACCTGCTGCTGGTTCACGATGGCGTGATACCGAATACCTGGCTGGCTATGTCTGCGGGCTGCCGGCACCACTGGGATGAACGCCAGCGCTGTTGGGCACCAGACATCAATGGTGCTGGCCAGACCAGCCGCCCGTCAATTTCGATCGTTGGTGATGCCGCGGGAATCATGGGCGCTGATGCCTGTGTTCTGCACGGCGAGGCCGTCGCCCGCGAGGTAGCGAGATGTCTTGCGGATCACACTCCGGTGATTGCGGACGACGGATCGAGATCGTTATCGCTCTGGCGGCATCGTTCTCTGCGACGGTTTCTGGATCTGTTCTATCCGCCATCTGGAGAATTCGAACTGCCACCAGAAGACGACACCGTGGTCTGCCGGTGTGAGGAAGTAACGGCCGGGGAGATCAGGCGGGTGGCCGCATTGGGTTGTGTCGGCCCAAACCAGGGCAAGGCGTTTACCCGCTGCGGCATGGGGCCCTGTATGGGGCGCAAGTGCGGTGTGACGGTCAGCCGGCTGATTGCCGAGCATCATGGGCTTGCCATGGACGAGGTTGGGCACTACCGGATCCGGCCGCCGGTCAAGCCGATCACGGTCGGTCAGTTGGCCGATCTGAACCCTGATGCCACCGAGTAAGCGTTAGGCTTTCATCTCCAGGCGCCGGCGGTGCAGTGCCGGTTCGGTATACCCGTTGCGTTCCTCTCGACCACCGAAGATCAGATCGCGGGCCGCCTTGAACGCATGGCCATTGAAATCCGGCGCCATGTCGATGTAGAGCGGATCACCAGCGTTCTGACGATCGACTACCACAGCCATCCGCGCGAGTGCTGCGTTGACCAGCTCCTCAGTCACGACACCGTGATGCAGCCAGTTGGCAATGTGCTGGCTGGAGATCCGCAGCGTTGCCCGGTCCTCCATCAACCCGATATCGTTGATGTCGGGTACTTTAGAGCAGCCCACGCCCTGGTCAATCCAGCGCACCACGTAACCGAGAATGCCCTGGCAGTTGTTATCGAGTTCCGCCTGTAATTCCTCATCCGACCAGTGGCTGTCCGGCGCCAGTGGCAGGGTCAGGATGTCGTCCAGGCTGGCGCGAGTCCGCGAACCGAGTTCCACCTGCCGGGCCTGGACATCGACCTGGTGGTAGTGCATGGCGTGCAGTGTCGCGGCGGTGGGTGATGGGACCCAGGCGGTGCTGGCTCCGGCCTGCGGGTGCCCTATCTTGGCCGCCATCATGGCGGCCATCTCGTCCGGCATCGCCCACATCCCCTTGCCGATCTGTGCGTGGCCAGGCAGGCCGCACTGAAGTCCGATGTCGACGTTCCAGTCTTCGTAAGATGCAATCCAGGGCTGGGTCTTCATCTCGGCCTTGCGAATCATCGCGCCGGCCTCCATGGACGTATGGATCTCGTCGCCGGTGCGGTCGAGAAACCCGGTGTTGATGAAAATGACTCGTTCCGATGCCGGGCGGATGCACTCCTTGAGGTTCACCGTGGTCCGCCGTTCTTCATCCATGATGCCGATCTTGATGACGTTCCGCTCGAGCCCCAGTGCCGCTTCCACGCGTTGAAACACTTTTATGGCAAAGGCGACTTCTTCGGGGCCGTGCATCTTGGGTTTGACGATATAGATCGACCCACACCGGGAGTTGCGCAACCCGTCTTTGGCTGCCAGATCATGCATGGCGATAAGGCTCGTGATCATGGAGTCCATAAGCCCCTCGAAGATCTCGGCGCCATGACGATCAAGCACCGCGGGATTGGTCATGAGGTGCCCGACGTTACGCACCAGCATCAGAGAGCGCCCGGGCAGCGACAGCGTGGAGCCGTCAGGTGCGCGGTATTGCCGGTCGGGATTCAGCGAACGCTGGACGGTCGCCCCTTCCTTGTCGAAGCGTGTCGCCAGGTCACCCTTCATCAGACCAAGCCAGTTTCGGTAGGCAGCGATCTTCTCTTCGGCATCGACCGTTGCGACGGAATCCTCGAGGTCCTGGATGGTGGTGATAGCGGATTCCAGCACCACATCGCAGACCCCAGCAGGGCTCTCACTGCCGACCGGGTGTTGCCGGTCGATCTTAAGCTCAACGTGCAGGTTGTTGTTTTTCAGCAGCACCGCGGTGGGCGCGTCGGCATCACCGGTAAAACCTACCAGTTGCCCGGGTTGCGCGAGCCCGGTACTTTCGCCGCAGGACAGCATTACCTGAAGCGTACCGGCATTGATCTGGTAGCCGGTGGCGTCGGCGTGTGAGGCACCCGTAAGCGGCGCTGCGCTATCGAGAAAACCAAGGCTGTACGCCACGACTTTACGGCCGCGCAGCGGGTTGTAGGCTGGTCTTTTATTCGCACCGTCGTCCTCGGAAAGAACATCCGTGCCGTAGAGCGCGTCGTAGAGCGAGCACCAGCGGGCATTGGCTGCATTGAGGGCGTAACGGGCATTGTTGACCGGTACAACCAGCTGGGGCCCCGCGATCGACGTGATCTCTTCGTCAACTTGAGCGGTTGTGACGCTGAAGTCGTCACCTTCCGGAACCAGGTAACCGATCTCGAGCAGAAAATCGCGGTAGGCCTCCGGATCGTGTTCTTGTCCCTGCCGGGCCAGGTGCCAGGCGTCGATCCTGTGCTGCAGGTCGTCGCGTCTGTCCAGAAGCGCCTGATTCTCGGGGGTCAGTTCATCGACGATGGCCGCGAAACTGTGCCAGAACGTATCCACGGGTACCCCGGTGCCCGGAATGACGCTGTTATTGACGAAGTCGAGCAGGTTTTGGTCGACCTGCAGACCATGAACTTCAATGCGTTTTGCCACGTTTGATCATCCTGAATGTTTTGACCCGTAAGAAAGGTCTTGCAAAAAAAAAGCCAGAACCGGCATCGACTCTCAAGTAGCGGTTACTGGGGCCGCTGACTCTACATCTGTTTACATAATAATTCAGCTAAAGCCGGCCACTAAGAACCATTGTTGTATCAGTTCCCCTTCAGTACTCAGCCAGCAGCATTCCATAGCCCTGGAACTGGTCGGTGATACCAGCGCGGCGCAGAGCATCCCAGACCATGGCCTGGTTACTGCAGATCACCGGTTTGCCGACCCGCTGTTCAAGGGTATCGATCACATCCAGGGAGCGGAGTGCTCCGCAGCTGATAAACAGCACCTCGGCGTCGGGTCGGTCCACGGATGTGGCGAATTCAGCGATGAACTCCGGCGCGACCCGGACCATGTCACTGTCTTTCTCAAGGTTCAGCCCGGCGAGATTAACGATCTCGAGGCCCGCGGCTCGCATGTAATCCGCCTCACGGGTATTGATCTCATCCAGGTAAGGGGTGGCCACCGCGATTCTCCGCTTGCCCAGTGTTTTCAGTGCCCGCAGCACGGCGGTGATGATCGAGGTGGGTTCGGCACCTGGGGCGCCCTTTTTCAGTTCCGCGAAGACCTGGTCTTCACCGATGATCAGGCTGCCGGAAGTACAGGCATAGCAGATCACGTCGAGACTCCCGTCGGGCAATATGTCACGGGCAGCGCCGGCCAGCAGCTCAGCCTGGGCGGCCAGAGTCTCGTTGGTGATGCTGTCCGGAATCGCCATGCGGGTGAAGTGAACGCCGACCCCTTCAGGTGTCAGCTTGACCACATCGTCCTCAATGGTCTGTTCGGTGGCCAGGAGTACGTAGCCGATCTTGGCCCGGTGGTGCCGCCCCCGGTCGAAACGGATCTTGTCGGCAGAGACAGCTGGATCGTTCATCGGATTCCAAGTGACAGGCGGGTCTTGATGGAGGCCAGCGGTTAGTGTGCCATGCTCCGGCCGGCCCGCAACCCGCGTATGAATCAAACCCAGCATCAGTTGCTGCAGAATCAACGATCCGTTCAACCGGAACCTTAATAGGGTTGTGTTTACTCCGGTCCTGTAATACAAAAGGTACTGCCCGGATCTAGGATCAGCGCCTGCGATACGCGAGAAACAGTCCTTTGCAGGCGGGCATGTCGCCGACTTCAACGTTTAACCAGAGTTCACCATCCCGACAGTGGCTACTGATCTTCACTACGATATCCATGTGTTCTGCTGCATCAACGAGCGCGGGCCGGGGCATCCGCGTGGCTCCTGCAGTGCCCGTGGCGCGCAGGCCCTGCAAGCCTACATGAAGGCCAGGGGTAAGGAGCTGGGTCTTGGCAGCCGGATACGGATGAACAAAAGCGGTTGCCTGGAGCGCTGTGAACTCGGGCCGGCGATGGTCATCTATCCTGAAGGTGTGTGGTACACCTATGCGACCCGGCAGGACGTGGACGAGATTCTGGACCGGCACGTGGTGGGAGGCGAGCTTGTCGAGCGGCTGCTCCTCAAACCGGGTCAGACACTGCCAGTCTCCTCCGATCCGCCCCGGTT
>Ga0207984_1000622_pt1 | contig 20312 bp, 9 predicted proteins | sample ETNtaG_30_FD_185760 | JGI IMG/M metagenome (GOLD analysis project Ga0207984, IMG submission 185760) | Marine microbial and viral communities from oxygen minimum zone, Eastern Pacific Ocean - ETNP201306PF43B (SPAdes) (version 2) | ecosystem: Environmental > Aquatic > Marine > Oceanic ...
GCCACTGGGGGCGCACGAGCTGGCAGATTCGTTCGTAGAAAGTCTATTCTTTGGAAGCGGACGGCAGCACCTCCCTGGGCGCGCCGGCACCTTGCCGGCTTCTTCAGAAACGCCTTTCAGGCGTTTGTGCCGGCTGGGAGCCGGCGCGCCCAGGGAAGGTCACAAGCTGGCAGCAGCTTGTGACCGCAATGGATGCCGAAGCGCCGCCAAGGAGGCTCCATTCAGAACTGCCCCTGCTGTGTGTCGAGCGCTGACGCCTGCTCTCGCCGTACTGGCGATCGCAGTGTCCTCCCTCGGGCTCAGGGCCGAGACGGTAACCGTCGATCCCGAAAAGTGCGTCATCGTCATCCCCGATGACCTGGAGACGCAACACGCATCCTTCCGTAGGCGAATCCGGCTGGCCTCGGAGGAGTTGCAGAAGCATCTGGGACTCATCACCGGCAAGTCGCCTGAGATTACGAAGATCGGCCGGGGCGATATCGGCGGATATCCCTTCTACGTGCAGACCAGACTCCCCGAAGACTCCGGCGAGCTGCGGACCGGGGAAGCTCGATGGCGTGTGACCCGCAAGGCTGCCTTCCTTTTTGCCAACAACGATGGCAACGAAAACGGCACGCCGAACGCAGTCTACGATTTTCTTGAGAGGCAGCTTGGGGTGAGGTGGATCGAGCCCGGCGACGTTGGCATCAGCTACCGGAAGCAGACCCCGATCACGTTGACGGTCGGCGAACACAGTTGGGCGCCGACGATCATGTACCGCAGGATACGGCAAGGCATACGAAACATCGCGCAACCGGAGACGTACGAATCCGAAGCCGAGAAGGAGCGGGTCGAGGCGCACAATCGTCGGGTGGCGGAGACAGTCCGGTGGCAGGCGCGCATGCGCATGGGCGGGAGCAGCCCCGGAGGAGGCCACACCTTCCACGGCTGGTGGGACAAGTACGGCGAGACGCATCCGGAGTACTTCGCTCTGACTGAGAAGGGTCAACGCGCCCCCCTCAGGCTGAAGCGCAGAAGCTGGGAAGAAAGCAGGTCGTGGGTCAAGACCTGTCCGAGCAACCCCGCCGTGGCCAGTCAAATCGTCGCAGAATGGCTTCCCCGCAAGCCCCTCGTCAGATACCTCAGCGTGGGCGTGAACGATGGTGTCGAGGGGTTCTGCCGATGCCCGAAGTGCAAGGCACTGGACGTTCGGCAGGAAGGCGAGAAGTTCGCCGAGCACTTGACGGATCGCTACATGCACCTGGCCAACATGGTTGCCTCCAAGGCCCGTGCGCATCGCCCCGACGCGATGGTTGCCGTGTATGCCTATATGAAGACCGTCCAGCCTCCGCGGCGCGTCAAGCTGGAGCCCAACGTTATCGTCCACCTGGTTCCCTACGTGATTCCGCTCGACCGGCAGGTCACCGAGGAGCTGTTCATCGGGTGGAAGGAGGCCGGGGCCAAACACTTCGCCCTCCGCCCCAACTACCACCACAAGTATCACAAAATCCCCATCCCCATGGGACTGGAAGAGCAGATGTTCGACATCTTCCAATTGGCCCACCGGTTTGGGATTCTGTCGGCCAACTACGACAGCCTCATGAATCACTGGCCCGTGAACGGCCTCGCCGACTATGTGCTTGCCAAAAGCATGAGCGAACCGGACCAGCCGTTCGAGTATTGGGAAGACCATTATTGCCACGGCTACGGAGCGGCCTCGGCGGAGGTGAAGGAATACTTTCGGTACTGGCGGACCGAGGTCTGGCAGAAGCGACTCCTGCCGAACATGGACAAGCTGGTCACCCGCGGCAGGCACGGGGACTTCGGCCGGGGCCTGATGTGGTCGCTCAAATACTACAACCACGAGATCTATCGCCCCAAGGGGTGCGACCACTATTACGAGGCATCGGACTTTGACATAACTGATGAAGTTCTGGACCGCGCGCTCGCCCGGGAACTCACCGAAAGCGATAGGGCGAAGGTCAATCAACTGGTGCTCGCCAACAGGCACGCTCGTCTCCTTTTCAAGGCTCTGTCGACACAGGGCATGGCCAAATACCCGCACTCGAAAGCTCTTCATACTTTCAGGAAGGAACACGAAGACGACCTGCGCCTGCAATGGGGCAACATCGCCTGGTTCGAGCGAAAGTACATGGGCGACGCGACCGGGCTGGAACTCACCGAAATGCTCAGCGACTATCCGCTGCCCTACCGAGAGACACCCTTTCAATGGCATTTCAAGATCGACCCCGAGGATGTCGGCCTAGACGAGAAGTGGCATGAGCTGAACTGGAAGACGACCCGGTCGGAATGGACTCCAATCAGGATCAATGTGCCCTGGTCGAACACTTACGAATGCCAGGGCAAAAAGCTGGAATTGAAGGCGCGACTCAAAACGTATGACGGCATCGGCTGGTATTCGACGAGCGTCACCGTGCCAAAGGAAATGCGCGGCAGAAACGTGTACCTCTACTTCCCGCTCGTGGACGAATCCTGCTGGATCTACGTGAACGGCAAGCTGGCGGGGAAGAGAGTCTGCGAGAAGCCGGAAGACGCCGCTACGCCCGTCGTGGTGCAGATCGACCCACATGTCGACTGGAACGAAGATCTCCAGACCGTTGCGGTGCGGGTGAAGGATACCGGCGGCCCGGGCGGCATCAGAAAGCGCGTGTGGGTGGTATCCAGGGAGCGGTGAAGCATGACGAAAGAGTGACGCCTTGCTCTGGGCTCTTCGACTTTCACTTTGTTAACAGTTCATGATTCGGCTGGAGATTCACCGGGAGTTCCCAGTTCCTATTCCCACGTTCGATACGTCCCCCTGGGACACCAGTCCGGTTGAGCGTCACGCGCCATTCACCGCTGGCACTGGTAATCTTAATCTCGACCTCTTCAGCGGATTGTTCGACGAGTTCGGCGGCGGCGAACTCCCCGGGGGCGAGCTGTGCGGGCGTCTTATACGCCCCTTTGGGCATCAGGCGCGGGATGAGAACGTGAAGAAACTCGGTCGCGGCAGACCGCCGGGACGGCTCGACCTCGATTCGCCACCACGAGCGGTCGATGAGGCCTGCCCCTTCGCTGCTTTTCATGGGGAAATTCTTGTTAGTTCGCGGATCGTAAGGGCAGCCCCAGTTATCGAAACCGTCGCCGCCGCGCGCTGTCATCCTTGAATCAGTTGGCAGAAGCTTGACCACCCGCATCGCGCCGAGAGACGAGGAGCGGAAACGCCCACGGCCATTCTTTATGGGATTGTTATCGGGCGTGTAGGTGGAAACGATGGCACCGTCCGCTTCCACGTAAACCTGGAGGCCCGCGCCGCTTGCGCTCTGCGCAGCGTTGGTGGCGCCCTTCATCATCCGTGGCTGGTTCATCACGTGCAAAAGCCACATCTTCGGATAGTCGGGACGCGTAGCCACGACGTGATCGTAGATGACAAAGCACTCGGGCTGAAAGCGAAGATACAGGAAGTGTCGTGTGTACTGCTGAACCTTCTTCCGGTTGTAGGCCCCGGTCAGATTAGCGCAAGCGTATGTAAACGCTGGATCGTCTCCAAAAGCTGCCATCGTCCCGCGCTGGATCCCCTCGTCAACGTAACCTTTACCCAGGAGGACTCCGCCATCGGAGGGCTTCTCGGATGGGTCGTAGATGAGAACCGTGTTGTTGCTGTATGAGCGCCTGCCTGTGGTACGGTCCGTGCCCCCACGCATCGCAAGGCCGCCCCCCTTGTAGATCTGGAAGCTCCCATCGTCGTCGGACTGGTAGCCGGCAAAATGTGGCCCGCAATCAAAGAAAGCCCACGTTGCGTTGGAGTCATTCCAGGCACTGCGGGCGTATACGTGACCAACCCCCTCAAAGTGAAACGCGAGCGGCAACTCCTCGGTCTTCGCTGCAGGGACCAGTGGGTCGTACCAGAGGACGAACGGCCACGAGCGCGTCTCCGGAGTCTCCATGTAGTTGTGGGCCATCCATTGCGCAGCCGGATGCCGGTAGGTCTTTGCCATGAGCGGCGCGATGCGGCTGGCCATCCGCGCCACGCCCGAGAGCATCCCTGCCCCGGTATCGTCGATATGGCCCCAGGATCTGCTGTGGGGCATCGCGGCGAAGAGCGGCCAGTAGGCAAGCCTCTTGAGTCCCTTCGTTTGAAAGCTCCTGAAGAGGTCTTGACCTGTCGCCGTGCGCCAGGCTTCGAAGCTCAGTGTTACCGACTGCGCCGTCGCGCCACCGTGGCCAGGGCCGGCAGTCCACACGCCACCCTGACGCTTGATCACCGGGATGAACTTCGCTGGAACCATCTGTGCCCACGATGCGATCCACTCTTCGGCGGACCTTTGGTAGCGCGTGCCTTCGCCGTAGATGGCCAGCGCGACCATCGTCTTGTTCCCAACACCGTCGCGGCAGTAGTAGTTGCCCCAGGCGTAGCCATCGCAAGGTCCCCAAGTCTGATTGTAAAGGCACGAGCCCCACTTCATCGTAATCCGGGCTGGATGGTTTGGCTTTAGCCCCATGAACGAATGGAGCCAGCGTCCCAGCAGGTCTCCATACTTCTTCCGTTCCTCTGGCGTGAGCGCGTCGTAGAACCAGTCGTAGCAGAGCGCGTCCCAGCCAAACCAGCATCCGTTGCCACCCATGTAGCCGTTCAATACGCTGGATTTCCCAGCCGGATACCACTGTCGGCGAGCGGACAACACAGACCCTCCGCCCTTGCCATCAGTACCCCAGAGGCCCTTCCTCAGGTATTTGACGTACTTTGACGCGTCGCGGCCGAGTGTCTTTTCGACCTGGTAAACGATGCAAAGAGAGGGCAGCCACTGCCCGTTCATCGCGCGGCGGCCATCCACAAAACCGTCCACCTTCAGCTTGATGGCTGCATATTCCTTGGCAGCGATCCCGTCGGGGGCGCAGCGCTTGGCAAGTTCCGACAACTCCGATTTATTGACAAATATCCGTGGGTGTTCGCGCTTGACCTGTACCGCGCCGGCATGGGTTACCGCGAGCGCAGCGAGGAAGGCGGCGAAAGAGAAGACAATTAGCGTCATATTCCTGGGCTTCATGTTCCAGTTCCCGCCGTTATCAGTCCGAGTCTGTGGTGAGTCGCTTTACGTAGACGAAATAGGCACCGCAGATGGGTTGTTTCCGGTCGTCGTCGAACCAAGTGTGCAGGAGTTTGGGGCCGGCTTCCAGATGCAGCGTGAAGACGGCCGACAGGCTATCGGGAGCCATTTCCTGGGTGAGGGACTCACCGTTGATGAGAATTCGAGCGCGCGCGATAGGCAGGGCTTCTCCGGCGCAGAGCTCGCCGTCGGTCACCACTGTGGGGAGGCAGGCTTCCGTGAGGGTCAATCCGCTCTCACGGGGCCAGCGGCGCAGTTCGAGCTCGTATTCCCCGGCCTGGGCCACTTCCAGATGCCAGTAGCTGTTCTTGCGGACCCCGACGCGGACCTGCCGCTGCTGGTCCACGAAGACATCCGCCCATTCGCAGGCGGAAAGCATGGAGGGATTCTCCGCGTCGCTGCCGACAATGATCCGCTGTGGCTCGTTGACAGTGGGCTCGACCTCGGACCACCAGGCATTCAGGTGGCCCTGCATGGCCTGGGCCACTTCGGGATGCTGATCGATCACGTTGGCCTGCTGCATGGGATCGGCATCCAGGTCATAGAGCGCGTTGCCTTCGAGCAGACGCCAGCGTTTCCACAGGACGGCCGCGCCCTCACGGCGCACGAGCGAGGGGCTGTCGGGGGACGGGTAATCGAGTTCACCGGGCATGCGGCTGTAGTTGGTCACCAGCATCCGGTCTTCCGGCGGCTTAGCTTCACCCTTCAGGACCGGCGCCAGGCTGATGCCGTCACAGGATGGCGGCAGTTGGAGCCCGCACAGATCCACGAGCGTAGGCAAAATGTCCTGCACCTCGGTCAGTCCTTCCACGTCACGAGCCTGGCTCAGGCCCCCTGCGGGCCAGTGCATGAAGCAGGGGACGCGATGTCCGCCTTCCCAGAGCTGACACTTGCTGCCCCGCATTCCCGCGTTGTAGTAGGTGTGGCCGAAGGTGCTGCCGTTGTCGGTCATGAAGATCAGCAGCGTGTTGTCGGCGAGGTCTCTTTCCTCCAGGAACTCGCGCAGGCGCCCGACGTGGGCGTCAAGGTTGCGGATCATGGCCAGGAAACGGACGATGCTTCCCCGCAATTGCGGAGTCAGTTCATCAAGCAGATGCTCACCCTCGGTGAAGCAGGCTTCGGCGGCGACCCGGTCTTCTTCCGGCACCCAAAGCGGCGCGTGTGGCGCATTAGTGGGAAGGAAGGCGAAGAAGGGCTTCCCCGCGTGTTGCGGGTCCCCGATCCAGTCCATGGCCTCGTTGAAGAAGACTTCAGTGCAGTAGCCCTCGTAGCGCCGGCGTTCACCGTTGCGGCAGTAGACATCATCAAAGTAGTCGTTCTCCCAGTAGTCGGGGAGCGAGCTGATGTGCGATGAAGGGAACCAGAGGCTCTGCTCGAACCCGCGATCCTGGGGTCGGTAGGGATAGTTGTCCCCCAGATGCCACTTCCCGAACAGCCCGGTCCGGTATCCGCCGGAGAGGAACAGGTCCGCGAGTGTCGGCAGTTCAGGACGAAGAAGCGTGCGTCCGCTGCTGACGTTCAGCGCGCCGTTACGCGCGGCGTCCAGCCCGGTCAGAAGTTGTCCACGAGTAGGGGTGCACATCGGCGCTGCATGGAAATCTGTGAAGCGGACACTTTCACCGTGGAGCCGGTCCAGATTCGGTGTGTCGGCCACCGGGTTGCCGTGGCAGGCCAGGTCACCATAGCCCTGGTCGTCGGTGATGATCAGGATCACATTGGGGGCGGTCGTATTCATTGAGTGTCCTTTCGTTCGGGTCTGGCTTCGAGGGGTGGTAGTCGCGTGCTCGGATGACCAGTTCTCTCACCATGCAAGTGAGCCAACGCGAACAGAGTTCGCCTCTCATTTGTTCACGAGGTCCTGCCACTGATCACGCGGCATCGGTCTCGAAGACAATCTCACGGCGGACAGGGCGATGCAGTTCCAACCGGGCGCCCTCTGACATCCGTTCGATCAGGAATTCATCCACCATCGGCTCCAATCGACTACCGATCTGGACGACCTCGGCCGCGGCCCCGGCGTGAACGCAGAGACACAACAACGCGAGAAGAGCCCAGGTTTTTCCGCCCATGAGGACGAAGTTCCTATCATTCTGGTGATGCATGATCAGACGTATGAGTGGCGTGTTCATGTACGACGAAGCGATCCGATATTCTGACTCACTTCCGTTCTCGTTCACTTCGAGTCTCCTGAGCCGGCTGCATGCGCCCGAATTTGAGCGGGAAGGAGAGCGTCGTCTACCAACACCACTCCTGCAATCTTCCCGTTGAATAACCTGGGGTCAGGAGCATGCTCGCGACGGCCGATCCGCAGAGGGCGGTCGTTGACAAACGGTCCGAGCCCCGACAGGTCGTGCTCTTTCCCGCTGGCCTTTCCGTTGATGTAGGCCCGGGCGATGGTCTCCTTTTTGACGAAGGCCACGTGCACCCACCGGCCCTCGGGTACCGACCCCTCGCCGGTGGAGAAGAAGTTGTTTTTGATGCGCAGGCAGATGCTGTCTTGCTCGCCCGCCATTGGCCAGCCCAGAGACCACTGGTGCTGGCTGCCGAACCCGTTGCCCTTCGACAGGATGATGCCTGTGCCTACCCGATGGACCCACACCATGATGGTGAAGTCGCCTGCGCCCAGGTTCAGGTCCCTTGGCGCCTCGGCGTAGGCCGTTTTGCCGTCGAGCCGCAACGCCGCTCCACCCAATGGGCCTCCATTGGGCTCTACGACCGCGGCGCCATGGACCCGAGCGTCGCCGCCACCACCCGACGCGTCTTTCAGCCGGCCGTTGTAAATGCTCTTCAGTGGGTAGGAGACGATGACCCTGGGCTTGGCGAGTTCAATCGCCGTTCCCTCGGGCACCAGGTTGCGAGCTGAACTCAGGTCGCGCAGGCCGACGACTGAGAGTGCGTAGGTCGCGCCCGGCTTGGCCCCTTCCACCACGAGGTCAACGCACTCGGGCGTGAGCGTTTTCACGGCTTTCACGGTCAATTCCGGGGTAAAGCGGTAATGCCTGGTCTTCAGCGCCGACGCGGGCTCGACGGCCTCGGAAAAAGCCACTCGCACACGTTCGCCGTCCGGCGACAGGCGCGCACCTGTTGGCCTGGGAGGCACGAGGTCAGCAGGTGTCTCCACTACGAGTTCTTGGGACCGTGGGCTGGGCTTCCGGAAATCCTCGACACGAGCCGACACGCGATATCGATAGGTGGTCCGCTCGGACAGGCCGTGATCGATGAAGCGCAGCTTCCGCGTGTCGCTTATTTTCTTGCCATCGCGATAGATTGCGAAGACCGGCTCCACTTCGGGCTTGTGGGACGGAGGCTTCCACTCCAGTGAGACAGTGTCGTAGGCGTTGGCCGTGGCCTTGACGCTGTGAGGCGCGGCCAGCGGCTTGGGGAGGGGGGACGGGTGGCCGTACTCAGCGGGGAACTCGTGGGTCAACCCGATGTTCTCGTAGTCCATCAGATCCGTACGGAAACCTGCCTTCCAGCTTACGTTTTCGGTCTGGGCCGAGGCCGCGTTTTCAGGGCGGTGGCTGCGAATCTGGCGGCCCTGGCAGCGAAGGATGTGCATATTGCGGAAGATCTGATGCATAGACATCTTGGGCCAGTCGAGGAAGATGCCGTCCGGCGCGATGTCCTTCATGGACGGGATGGCCTGGCAGCCCGCCACGGTAATCTGCTCGAACGTGTTGATCGCGTCGCCATCGGGATTGTTAAGATTGGCGCAGTGGAGAGCGCCCATGTCGCCGCTGTCCTGGCCGCAGCGAACGACGCGCAGATGATGGAAGTGGTTGCCCTTGGCCGAGGGCATGTTGACCGAGACCGGCGGGCCAAACTGCGCCCCGGTGTTGCCGCGCACGGTGACTGCGTAGCGCACGGAGTCGTACAGCTCGCAGTGGCTGACCTCGTTGTGGCTGACGTTGAAGACGTTCACGCAGGCCGCATAACAGTGGATTTCGCCAATGTCGTGAATACGGCAGTTGTAAACTCGGTTGCGCTCGCATCGGTCCCGGGCGGCGCCCGACTCGTCAGGGATCGAGAAACGGTTGCTCAGGGTGACGCCGTTAACACCCATGTGCTCGATCCAGCAGTCCGATACGAGGTTGTCGGTATTGTGGCCGATCAGCATGATGCCGCTGCGTCCGCCATTGCGCAGGTGGCAGCGCTTGATCTCGACGCGGCGGGTATTGTTCATCCAGATCAGAGCACCATCCGTTCGCCCGTACTGCATCCCCCACCAGCCCTTCGGGAATCCGTCCGTCTCTTCCAGTGCGAGTCCATCGATCATGAGGTTCTCGGCGCAGGCATCGCGAGACTTGCCCCGGATCTGGATCAGTCGGGTCACCACGGGTGCGGAGATTTCGAGGGTATCGGGATGGCCGTCGCTCAAGGGGTGGTAATAGAGGGTGTGTGCGGCCTGGTCCACATAGAACTCGCCGGGAGCGTCGAGGAGGCCGAGTTCGTCCTCATAGAAGTAGCGGGCGCGCTTTCCCACGCCCCGCCAGATGCGACCGGAGATGAGGACCCGGCGCTTCTCGGTTTGGAAAGACTGGACTGAGTGAATGGTGCGCATCCAGTTGCATTTGCCCACGGCGAAGAGCGCTATCTTCATCGTGATCACCTGGGTGACCGGTGGAGCATCCTCGGGCCGATAGGTGAGCCAGCCGGACTTCTCCCCATCCTTGGGAGCCGCGCTTCCATCCACGCTCACGAGGTAGCGTCCTCGAGCGGCGGGCATTCGGGCGTGGTGCTGGTAGTTGGGAAATCGAGCCTTCCATGCGCGTTTGCCAGCTTCATAGAGGGTGTGGAAGGTCATCCCCTCGGGCAAGGCGATCTTCCAGATGCCGTCACGGTGCGGCTCCCAACCAGTGAGGGGTACGCTTCCGAGAAGTCTCGCCTTGCCCAGGCCGCCGGCGCTGCGATAGATCACGCGATGGCCATTGCGGCCGGAGTCGGCGTCGGTGAGTTCCAGCCTCTTATCGAGGCGATACGTGCCCGGCGCGAGGGAGACGACGATGTCGCCGTCCATCGCTCCCACGGCACCGCGCATGGCGACCTGGGCGCGGTGCACCGTCCGGAAGGGCGCTTCGCCGGTGCCCGGAGAGTCATCGCTGCCGGTCGGACTCACGTAGAACGTCCGTTCCGCTCCCGGGCATACCTGCATGAGCAGGCAGAGGAGTAACAACGTGTTCGTTATGGCGTCTCGTCCGTTCATGGCGTTTCCTTCATTTGCCGTCTGGCTGAACAGTCCAAATCGTAGCTGTCTCAGTCGCCGTGACAGGCGGCGAGTTGACGGTCCGCGTAGTCCGATCGTTCCGCGGCACTGACCAGGAATTCATCCACCATCGGCTCCCCAGCTATTGTTTCTTTGCGCCCCATGCCTTGTGCTGTTGCCCTATCCATTTCGAAATGATGTTCTCGGCGGAGGGGTCGTCCCCCGCTGCACGCTCGATGAAGCCGATGTCCTTGCCTACGATCACACGCCGTGCGAGCGTGGCCCGCTCCCTTTCTGTTTCAGAGGCAAGCGGCCCCGTCACCGACGGCAGCACTGCGATGACATCCCAGTGCCTCCCGGCAAATGGCAGACTCCAGTTCAGGACCCAATTGTATGACCGAATGAAAGCCTCGTCGTTTTTGGCTTTTGCACCAGCAGGTACGGCGGCAACAACAAGGTTCGGTCTCTTCTTCTTGCCCCACTGAATGTTCATTTTGGACCACCGGTCGAGGTCCCGGAGCGACTTCCCTTCCACCGGCCAGACGGTGACATCAAAGGCGGCCTTCGGGAAGAGCTTCCTGAGAGAGTCGGAAAAGATCCGATCATAAGGAGGCATGGCAATAATGTTCACCGGCTTGCCACGAGCGAGGAGATCGAATGTAAAGGTCAGACCGGGCAAGGGGGGCGGAACGTCTCCGAGCTTTGCGGGCCTGCCTGAGATGGTCTCGGCCATGATCTCGGCGAACAGCTTGTGACCGTTCATGGACGGGTGAATGGTCTCGCTCATCAGCAGCTTCCACTCAACCGGCCTGGCCGCGCGAAGTTCTTCATAGGCGCGATAGCAATCAGCCAACGGCACGGACAATTCCCTGGCCACATCACGTGCCGCCTGGGCGTGTGCCTCCAATTGATCTTTCGGACGGCGCGAGGACTCCCAGTAGATCGAGTTTGGAGTACAGAGGATCACCGCCGCGCCTGCCGACCGGCACCGCTTCAGAATCTTTCTCAGGTTGTCAGCAAAGACCTGGGGACGGCGTCCCGCGCAGTCGTTCATACCGAACATCACGACGACCAGATGCGGCTTGCGTTGGATCACGTCATTCTCGATCCGCTTCAAGCCGGCTGCCGTGGTGTTGCCACTGATGCCCGCGTTAAACATCTGCATTTTCGCCTTCGGATAGAGCTTCTGCAGCGCAATACCCAGCATGTCACACCAGGCCCGCTGCCCGCCAGTGTGGTAATAAGCCCCCGTGATACTGTCGCCGAAGCAGACTATCCGGACCTTCTCCTTCCCCGCGGCGAGCATGCTGGGAAGAGCATCCACGGACAACCCCTCTCCGGCTGCCGAAGGGCTCGGACCTGGCAGCAATCCGAATGCAATAGCTGCCAGAGGAATGAATTCAGAATGGCTTTTCATTTTGCGTTACCTGCCCTTCATCATCTGTCTCACAACTTTTCAGGCATTTGGGCCCGTGCGGCAAGGTCCGGGATTCGAGTGACGATGCCTTCCTCAGCATCTTATTCGGAAGGTATTGTGGGGCGCGCATCCTTGCCTGCCAACTCACAGACAGGGATGCCTGCGCCACGATAGACTCCGAAACGTGCACTTCGCTCACTTCTTAAAGGTCTTCGCGTATGCCTTCCAGGTCTCTTTGGCGAAATCGGCGTTGTCCGTGCCTGGCCCCCACAGGAACACGCGCCGCTCAGTCGTGCCGGGGCTTCCGAGACCAACCTGACCGCGGTGGGCGCCGCTGTCCCACCAGGTGAATCCTTCGGCAGGAGTGAGTGCAAAGCAGGCGCTCCGATACTTGGGACTGAACGCGGCAAACCACTGGGGTCGGCCTTTGAAGCCGAAATCTTCGCCGTTGCCCGTACCATCCATGACCGCCTGCCCGCCTCCTTCCTTCACGGCAGTGCCATCCACGGCGTACAGAGTGCGCGTCAGGAGAGACCGGCGCGGCTCGCAGGTGGAGACCACCTCGAACCGATCCGCGTAGAATAAGAAGCGACGAGTGAGCTTGTGTCCGCCTTGCAGCGTTTTCGCCATGCGGAAGACCGCGCGCACCGGGCCATTCGCCTCCAGGGCAAAATCAGTGAGCTCGCCCGGCTCGGAAGACCAGCCCGTCTCCTTCGAAGATTCGATGATGGAGGACACGACCACCAGTTCGCTGCCGTCGGGCTGGTGAACTGCGATGTCGGTCAGCGTTCCCTGGGACAACGTGAGGGAGTAGGTGCCGAACACCAACCGGGAGCCATCCTCAGACACCGTAAACTTAGAGAGGGGCGGATAGACACCGCCCTCCTTTCCCTTCGGCATCGCCAGCAATTGGGCCTGCGTGTTTCCGGCCGGCAACCCGGCAGGCAACACGAACACCAAACGGCCCTGCGCTCCTTCTCCTTTCTCAAACTGCGCTGGAGTGGAAACGCCACCCGCAAACAGAACGCGCAGGTTGGCGGGATCGGCCTCGGCAGGGAGTTGGAACGCCAGCTCACGAGCCAGGCGTGCGGCATTGCCACTGGGCACCTGGAAGCCAAACTCCTTTCGGATGGGAAACACCGAAGCAACTGTCGGGGTGCGGAAAGGCACTGCCCTCCGGGCAGGCCCGGTCTGAGTGAGTTCCTTGCCAGAGATGGTGGCCACTATCCGTCGCTCGCCGTCGGCGCGATCACCGGGCAGGGAAGTCTGGAACGATCGTTCACCTCCTGATGCAAGACTCTGGATGCGCTTCTTCAGAAGCACCGGACCACTTGTTCCATCAAGGTGAATCCTGAGGACGGCCTCTTGGGCTATCGCCAATCCAAGATTCTTCATCTTCGCATCGATCAGGATGGCGACCGGAAACGCCCGGTCACCACCCTTCGGACCCCAGTCAATCTTCACTTTGAGATCGCTCACCACCAGGTCCGGCAAGTCGGCCGCGTCACCGACGAGAAGAGCGTAAGTGGCGCCCTCGTCACCAGCCTTCAGCGATACCTTGCCATCCTGCACGACCGGCCCTCGGCCGAGCGTCTTTCCCCGGTCGTCGAGTACGAGAAGAGCGGCAGGTTTCCGCTGCCAATCGCGGTAGTAGACACCAAGATCCAGGGAGAGGGTTGCGCCGTTGCCAAGGGAAATACGTGCACCGGCCTCGTCCCGCTGCAGAGAGACTTTGCCGGAGGCGACGACGCCCTGCTGCCGGACCGTTCCGCTTGGCTTCTGCACCAGCAGGAACTGTTCCGTGCGGATGTAGACATCCCGCTCGTCGTTGGCGCCGCCCGTGCGCAGGCGCCACTGCTCGACTCTCGGGCCTTTCACGTAGAAGTCATTCGTGCCCAGGGAAAACTCACGCTCGCCCGCCTTCACTTTGTGCGTGGAATCACCGAAGTTGACCGTGCAGACCGTGCCATCGGCGAACGTGCTTCGCTGCACCTGCCGGTCGGGCGTGAGGAACTCGTGGGACACCATTTCCTGATCGGCGATCACCTCGTGCAGCTTGCAGGTCTGCTGATAGATTTCGATCATCAACTGCCGTTCGTCTGATTGGCTCCAGCGCAGGCCGTGGCCGTTTACCCACATCATCGGAGGCGTGCCGTAGAGCACGTTCATCGCGGTCTTGCGATCGGTGATTTCCGGCGCGAACTTGTGCAAATAGTCGTTGGTGGCACCCCAGTACCAATAGTTCACCACGCAGTCGTGGAAGACCAGCTCGAACATGGGCACGCGATAGGACGGATTGATCCCGTATTTCAGATACCGCTCGCTGATCTCCTCTCGACTCTTGATGTCGCGGAGATAGCCGGCCGGCCAACTGTAGTATCCGCCGCCCATCATTCCCTCCTGGTAATCCAGGAAGCGGACGTCGTAGTACCTACCGTGTTCGCCACCAGCCACCAGGCCGAGCTCGTCTCCCACGTATTTGCACAGCGCTTCGCGATTGGCCTGGTCCTGCTTGCGGTCGCATGAGTGCAGGGGTGAGTAGCACTCCTTGAGGCCGGTGGCCGTGGTCACGTCGAGGAATCTGGTGTTGTAGGGATAGGTCGCCAATACCTTGGGAATGACGATTCGGGCGCACTTGGTCATCACGCCCGTGCACTGTTTCATGTAGGTGTGGACGGGTTTCATATCCTTGTCGCGGGTCACCCACGCAGTCATGAATTCGCCATCGGCTTTCACGACCGCGTGCGTCTTCACCGGGGCTTTGGCGCGAGCGATGACTTCGGAATCGTTGATGTCCTCGTAGTTGTCGTACTCGCTCATCAGCCAGCCCTGCGCGACGACCCTGGCCATGCTTTCAGGATTCGGGCGCCCGTTCAGCAGGCCGTGCGTCATCCCGGCCGACTTCGCCTCGGCTGCAAAAGAAGGGCTGCCTCCCCACCAGTTGACCGCGCCGAAAAGCTTCCGCACATCCGGTTTCTTCCTGGCCTTCTCATTGAACGTGCGAACCAGGCCCTGCTCCTGTGCCAGCTCACGGTAGATCTTGCAGGCCGTAACGTGTCCGCCTTTGGCAAAGAAGCTCAGCCGCCCCTTGCGAGTGCGAGCCCAATGGCCCTTGGCGGGATACCAGCGAAAACCGGGGAAGCCCAGCCTGTCCGGATCATTGTTTCGAGTCTGCATCTGCACGGCACCGTCCCATGGAGTCAGCAGCGTGGTCGACAGCCCTTTCTGTCCGTCGGTCACCAGCAGGAACGGCAGATCTCCTCCGCCCATGCAGAACCGCTTGTTGCGACAGAAAGGATCTCCCACCGGCAGATATCGCCCGTTGGTATAGTTCGCCACACCCACGAAGTATGTTTCGGGTTTGGGTGGGTAGAGCGCGAAGGGGTAGTTGAAATCCCTGATGGGTGTCTTTGCTCCGGACTGACACACCAGCTCCACGTCTAGCGCCGCCTTTCCCTTCACCAGTTCCAAGGTCACTTGAAGAGGGACTTCCGCGGTCTGTCCCCGCTGGAGAACGTATCTGTAGGTCAGGCTGTCCGGTCTCTCGCCCGGTTTCATCTCCGAGACACGGCCGCCCGCTGCATTGGCGCTTAGATCGTTCTCCCTGGTGCGGGCCGGGGCTTTGCCTCTCTCGTCGTTCAGCACGGCCACGGAAAAAGTCATGGGCGCCGAGTGAACCCAGGATCGGGGGGAGTAGCTCTGACGATCCCGTTTCACGGGTGCGCCAGGCTTCGGGTCGGCATCGTTCAGTCCTAGGGCGAAGCTGAACCGGATACCGGCTTCGGCATCCTTCAGCACAGGAAAGTGCTCCAGAGGCATGGCCACCTCCAACTCGTACCCGGGCAGGTGACCCGCCTCGATCAATCGCACGGCCACCTTGCTTCCCGCGAACACCTTCCCGCGGGGATTCACCGCCACTTCCTTGCCCGTTGGCGCAAGATGCAGTCCCACCTGTACGGAATCGACCCAGAATTCGATGGAATCCGACTCCCACCACTTTTCGGTCGCCTCGCCCCCGAACGCCACGCTGTCGTCGCGTACGCGAACATAAAGGTAGAGCATCTTGTCGTCCCACATAACTTTTGCCCCGCCAGAGCAGTTGGCCTCGCCGTTCTCCCCCTTCCAGGGAAGCCAGACGTAGTCGGCATGGGGGATGCCCCTCCAATCCTCAGGATTGCCATCCACTACGATGGGCTTGGCCGCGCGCCGGGCACGCACGTCATCCTTGTTGGCTGCTCGTCTGACAGGATCTTCCTGCCGCCACAGCGTGCCTGAGGCTTTGTCCAGCACGGTCAGATGCGCGTTCTCGGCCCCGACGGTGACCTTCAGTTGCGAATCTTCAATGATCCATGCCTCGCCTTCCAGGCGGACATCCGCACGAGCCCACGGGACAATGGCCAGCAGGAGAAAGAATGACAGCAGGTTCTTCATCGCGCATTCATCAGAGAGGGGGATCCAGCGATCTGTTTCTTGTTACAAACTTTCACGCGATCGGCCTCGAAGTCCAGCGGATAGGGCAAGTTCTCATCGACCTTCCCACCATTCTGCTCAATTGCTCCAACGCGACCGGAGTTCTGACCCATTCTGCTCATTTGTCTGCCGTCTGCCTGCTCATCTGCTCACGAGGTCCTGCCACTGGCCTCGCTGCCAGCGCAGGGGTTCTCTGATTCGTTGTGTCCATGCGTAGTATCGGTCTGTCAGATCGCGGGCAACGGCAGCGTTGGCGGCAGCGCGGTTGGTTGCGTCCCCGATGCGCAGGAGGATGTTCTCAGCAGTGTCGGCGCGGTGGAAGAGGAACCATTCGTCCCGGCGTACGGCCCACGCCGGGGGGGCAGCCTTGCCGTCCGGTGTCTTCTCGGCGGGATCGTCGCTCTGCTCCGTGATCCAAATCCAGTACTGGGTCCAGAACGGCTCGTTCTCTTCACTCCAGTGGAAGCTGTTGGGGCCAGCCCAGAACAGCGTGCGCCCGGCCGTGTCGCGGTCGCCGCGCAGGATCGGCAAGAGGTCGATTCCGTCAAGCTCGGCCTCCGTCTGCACGTCAGCCGCTCGCAGAGCCGTAGGGACGATGTCGAGACTGGAGATGAGCTGGTCGCAGCGTTGGCCGGCAGGTAGACATCGGGGCCACGACACGATCATCGGCGTTCGGCAGCCGCCCTGGCGCTGGCGGCCTTTGAAGCCGACGAACGGGCCGTTCATCGGGTGCGGTGAATCGACCGCGGCGCCGTTGTCGCTGAGGAAGAAGAACAGCGTGTTCTCGTACTGCCCGTTCGCTTTGAGCGCGGCGACGAGTCGGCCAATGCCGTCGTCTACCGCCGCGAGGTGCGCGTAGTAGTTGTCCACTTCCGTGTTGCCGGTGTCGAAGCGCTCGCGATAGTGTTGAGGCGCCTGGTCTTCGAGAGGGATGTGCGGGGCGTTGTAGGGCAGGTACAGGAAGAACGGGCCGGCGCCGCGTTCCACGAAGCGCACGGCCTCGTCGCTGAGCTGATCGGTCAGGAACCCCTCGGCCGCGGCGGGGGAATGGTCACGGAAAAGGCTGGGACTGTCGTAGTAGGAAGTGCCGCTGCTGTTGAATCCGAAGTAGTAGTCGAACCCGCGAGCGAGCGGGTGGTGTTCGGGCACACAGCCCTGTGCGGAGTTGCGATGGTAGTCGCGGCTCTCGCTCTCGACCTTGCGATGGGTCGGTTTGCCAACGTGCCACTTGCCGATGGCCGCAGTCCGGTAACCGGCAGCCTGCAAGGGCGCCGCTATGCAGCTCTCGGAGACCGGCAGTCCCTGGCTGGCGTCCCCATTGCTGTAAACGCCGAACCGTTGGCTGTAGCGACCCGTCAGCAGCGCGCATCGGGAAGGGCCACACACGGGCGACGAGACATGCGCGTCCGCGCAGACGACGCCATCGCCTGCAACGGCGCGCAGGTTCGGCATCGCAGTTCTGGCCGCTGCGACCGCACGTTCGGGGTCGCAGCGGTAGCGCGGCGTTGGATTGGCGATGCAGTCCTGGACCGTGAGGTCATCGGCATAACACGGCGCTTGCCCGATGCCCTGGTCATCGGTGAGGACGACAATGATGTTGGGTCTTCTGTCGGTGGTGTCCATGATCAGTAGGTAAATGAGTAGATGAGGAAATGAGCGATCGAGCAAAACGACAACGACGAATGGCTGACCGGAGGAGTGGGGACTGTCGATTTAATGAGGCCACCGGCTTGACGCGCTGCGCAGGAGCTTGCGCAGCGTACCGTTGGAGATTCATGTCTTCTCCGCGCGCAACATCGGAATTGTAAGTTGAAGCCACCGGCTTGTCCGGTAAGGGCATTGCTCTCATTTTTACTTTCCCTTCACAAAGCAGACCATTGGCGAAACGCCCCTGTCGTTCATCCATGGGTGAGTTCGTCCATCAGAGCTTGCACCCTCAGGGCCTCCTCCCAGTAAGCGGGTTCGCTCGTTCCGAGCTCCGCGTTGAAATGACGTGCCAGATCGACACCGATGACTGCGTTGCCCCGGCGATTCAGATGGAAGGCATCCTGCATCAGCGGCTTGTAAAGTTCAGGGCAGGCCTGCTGAAAAGGTATCCAGCGAGCAAGGTGATCGACTAATCCTGAATCCGTCTCACGAGCGACTTCACGAACCGTGTCCATGTAGGCATAGAAAGTCGCCAGCTCCTGCGGAGCGCCGTCGGGGGCGTAATAGGTCTGAAAGATCACTTCCGTTCCAAGCGCGGCGAGCCGCTCCTTAATCTCGCAGAGGTTCTGTCTGAACGTTTCGAGACTGACGTTATTGTCCGGAAACGAATCGTTTCCACCGACGGTAACGAACGCCAGATGCGGGCGATACATGGCCGCATCGTCCTCAAAACGGATGAGCATCTTCCCAGCCGTGTCGCCGCCGATGCCAGTGTTGATGCACGTATGAAAGCGTCCGTATTCTTGTTTGATGGCCACTTCCAGGCAGTCGAACCAATGCATGCCAGGGAGGAAGTGTTCAGTGTTGGAAGACCCAAACGCAAGGATGCGCGAGCGTTCGCCGTTCCGGAATCGGTTGAGAATGTTTTCGATGCTTTTCATTTCGGTAGGCAATTTTCAGTTATGGATACGATGCAGACGTAGCGGCTGTGCCCAAGGCCGCCCTATGGTTTGGCCCACAGCCGTTTCAACTCAGCGACTGTCGCCTCCACCAGCTCCTGGCCACCGACGTGCCCGACGCGGTTACTCTTGATGGTCGCTCCATAGCTGCCGCCTGCGACGGCGCGCTTCGTGGGGACGTATCCGCCGATGACGCCTTTGCCGTATTGACCGGCGAGCTGCACGACGAAGGTCTGCACGGCCGGGCTGCGAGCCTGAATCCGGACACCGAAGTCGGTGAATAGCTCGTATGGATTCGTGCAGATCGCAATATCACCGATCCGAATGATGTGAACTTCCGTTGGATGCACTCCCTTGCCGGCCTGCTGCATTTCGTATCGAGTGACAATTCCCTGATTCCAGTGCAGGTGCAGCCCTCGCGCCTTCTGCTCAGTCATTTTGGCGACCACCTGTTTGGCTGCCTGGTAGGCCGCCTTCGATACGGGCCGCATGGTGAGGTCGAGATTCAGTACGGAATGAGTAAAGGGCACATCGAAACGCACGTCGTTCTTGGCAACGGCCCACGCATCGTCGACTGCGCGGTTGATTCGCCGGGCGATCTCCTGCAACCGATTGAGTCCGCGCGCCCGGCGCATCCGCTCCTCGGCAGCTTTACGCCATTGAATGTGGGGCGATTGATCGCCGCCGGCCCCACAGAGACCGAGTACGGTCGTATCCGGTGAGAACTGCTTGAAGAGCGTTTCGCGAACATAGTGCCAGTAATCGGCGTTCATGTTCCTTCCCGATTCGACCTCCTGCGCGGGGCAGGCAACGTCCACTGCGACGCCAATCGGAATCTCCGGCTGTTGCTTATCGTGCGCGAACAGGACATGTACGCCGTGATCCTCAAAACCTTCAATGTGACTAAAATTGGCTGTGTTCGTCGGCCCGTACATTCGCGCCGAACCGTCCATGTAGGAAATCCGCCGGTTGTACGCGACGACCGCATGGCTGAACCCCCAACTGACGCCGCCTCTCCTGCGAGATTTCCATGCCTTGTCGATCGCCTGCGCAAGTTGCTCCTTCAGGAACTCCACGTACTTCGACGGCTTCATGCAGTCGTCCGGAAGCGTATAGCGATCGTCCAGCATGGCCGGGGCCGTGTGTGTGTGTGTGGCCGTGAGAATGACTTTGTTGACGTTGAACTCGACTCCCCGCTTCGTCAGGAATTCACGAAACCGGTCCTGTAAGTCATAGCGGAACATAACGAGATCCGCCGAGACGAGAATCAGTTCATCCACCTTCTTCTCACCTTCACGCGCTTCGATGACGAGCACCGAAGCGGTGCACGCGGTGTCGACCTTGCGCGAAACGCGCACACGAATCTGTCCCGTCAAGGCAACCGGCTCGCCTGGCGTGATGCTGGTCTTCGCTGTGCCGATGAAAAGCTCGGCGGCTGAAAGCGTCGGCAGGCACAAGATGATCAACAGTAAAGCGATCCTCCACAGCACATAGCAACTTCGCATGGTCCGTTTTTCCTGGAGTTCATT
>Ga0207984_1000627_pt1 | contig 20221 bp, 8 predicted proteins | sample ETNtaG_30_FD_185760 | JGI IMG/M metagenome (GOLD analysis project Ga0207984, IMG submission 185760) | Marine microbial and viral communities from oxygen minimum zone, Eastern Pacific Ocean - ETNP201306PF43B (SPAdes) (version 2) | ecosystem: Environmental > Aquatic > Marine > Oceanic ...
TAAACCTTACCCCTGGTTTTGTTGATGGTCACGCCCGGGGCGGACGAAGTGGTGAGATTCTTTACCTTATTAATGGTGTACCGGCTGTAGATCCTATGTATAACAGCTTTGATACAGACGTTCCTGAGTATGCTCTAGCCGAGGCGGACATTATTACTTCCGGCTTTTCAGCGGAGTACAGTAACGCTCTTTCCGGAGTTGTAAATATGGTAACACAAGAAGGTGGTTCCAAATTGACCGGGCGCATACGTGTCAAAACAGATAACGAAGGATTTCTCGATCCCCTCAGAGACAATTCCCACCAAAAAAACAATTTGGAAATGAGCATCGGTGGACCCATTCCAAAACTTCCTCTCCGCTGGTTCATTTCCGGTGAATTTCAGAATACACAGGGACGGTATGGGGTATCAAATCAAGAAAGCCTAACACTCAACGGAAGTTTGACTTGGCGTCCCTTTCCCAAGACTAAAATCAAGTTCGATTTCAATCACCACGAATCCAAATGGAACGACTACAGCCATCGTTACAGCCGTGAAACTTTCGAGAATGAAGATTCAGATGGTGATGGACGGCTTGACCGGGTAGTCTCGCTCACATCTCTGGCCTTGCTTGACCCTTCCTATTATTTGCAAGGCGGCTATTTTTATCCAGGTGTTTCGTCAAGTGGATTCAGTATGGATGATGTCCTCGCTAATGCGGGGCTTTCTATTATTCAGGGAACAGACGATGAAGGAAACACATTTGAAACTGTGAGCGATAAGCGGATGGTACTTGTTGAAGTGGATGTAGATGGCTCAGGGAACTTACTGGCTGGAGACGGAGATTACCGGAACGAAGATTTAAATGGCAACGGAATCTGGGATATAACCGATCTAAACAGGTCCGGGGCAACTGCTGACTCCAGTTTCATCGATCTTAATGGCGATGGCGCCTATCAGTGGGGATCCGACACCGCCATCCCCAATTCAGCCATGTCGGATACAACCATTGGGAGTACAACGTACGATATTATAGCCGGCAATCGAAATTTGAACGGCAGCTCCGCAGCTGCGACTGGCTTTAATGATAATTTCAATATGCTGGACCAACTACTCAGAAACGATAAAACGAGCTCACTATTCAGCATCAACTTAAACCATCAGCTGGGAGAGAAAACGTTTCTCCAGGTTATGTTGAGCCGTTTTCGGACGTACTACCACTACGACACTAATGAAAGCTCCACTATTGCGGCGTACATTGATTATCTGGAAGAGAACGGAATTACCACTATCCCGGATAAGTACGAGGATGATCTATTTACCGATTGGAACAACAACGATTTTATTGATATTTCCGAAGATGCCTACCCTGATGACCCCTCTAAGTGGCTTACATGGGAAACTATTCCCATCCAAAATACACAGGATACAGACAAGTTTTACACTTATGGCAGCGGAACAACTTTTTATAGACTCCGCTGGAATGAGGATGACAAGACCTACTGGAACTTTAAAACGATTTTGACCAGCCAGGTAACCAAATATCATATGGTGAAGGGTGGATTTGAACTGCAGATCTATGATATCTTTGACCACGATGTGGACATGCCGTCCGGTGGAAATATTTACGGTCAGAATATAGGCAGCATGTCTAGCCTCGGTGGTCGTTTTGGGGAAGACTTTTCTGATACTGGTTTTGATGGCTGCAGCAGCTGTTCGGGTAATGGAGTCTGGGATCACTGGGATTACGGTTCCGACGGTCTAGCAGCTATTGATGGCAACGGCGACGGCGACTACGATGATGATTTTGTCGATCTTCCACCTGACGAAGGTGAAGGCGACGGTAAAGTTAACTATGACGAACTGTCGGAAGATTGGGATGAGCTGTATGCTGACGATACTTGGAACGCCGCACAAGGTAAACTTAATCCTATCTGGATGGGTGTCTTTCTTGAGGATAAAATGGAGTTTGAAGCACTTATCGTCAATGCAGGGCTGAGGGTTGATTACTTTGATCCGAGGTTTGAAAATTATCCAACCAATCTTGACGATCCGGTAGTAGATCAAAGCACCGGTGGGCAGGTCAAAGATCCGACTTCTGTACCCACTAAGTTCTACTTCAGCCCACGGATTGGAATTTCCTTCCCCGTTAGCGAACGTGATGTTATGTACTTTAACTATGGACGGGCGTTCCAGCTGCCTCAGTTCCAATACATGTACCGCAACATTAACTGGGACTTCTCTGGTGCTTTCCCCATCGTAGGCAACCCCGATCTTTTGCCCGAGACAACTACATACTATGAGCTCGGTCTTCGACACCAGATGGGTCTTGATTGGCGGTTGGAAATCAAGGGATTCTTTAAAGACATTCAGGGCCTGACTGATACTCAACAGAACTGGATCAAAGCCAATCAGTATTATACCCGCCATGTTAACGGTGACTACGGCAGTACTAGGGGTTTAGAAATAGTTCTTTTCAAGCGGTTTAGTCGGCGATACGGCGGCAACATCAACTACACGTATTCCATAGCCAAAGGTAAGAGTTCTTCAGCTCTGCAAAACTATCGCTATACTTGGGCCAGTCAGATCATTCCAAAGGATGAAAATTTCCTCGATTGGGATCAGCGACATACTTTAAACGCCAACCTGCAAACACTGATTCCTGTCCCTGTTGTTGGTGATATAGAAGTGAACACAACCCTGCAGTACGGTAGTGGACTGCCTTACTCGCCGCCTGTACGTTCTCTGGAGCCAGAGATCAATACGCGGCGACTACCACCCACTTTAGTCATGAATCTCTATGCTCAGAAAGAGTTTAAAGTTGGGCAGAATATGCGCCTTTCAGCTTTTATATGGGTGGACAATCTTTTCAGCGGGTTGGTCAGAGATCTTCTGGATATCAAGAATCTCTCCGGTGTTGCGGATGAAGAGTGGTTTGATCTTTATCGAGAAATAATTCAAAGATACGAAGATAAAGATACAAGATTTTTCGGCTCTGAAGGTGATAGTAACGGCATAGACGACGACGGCGACGGCTATGTGGATGAATCCCTTGAAGATGAATATATGATGCTAATGGATACGGACGGGGACGGCACCATTGACTGGAATAAAGAAAACCCGGCTGGAGGAACTTTTGGGTATCCCGGTTACTATCGCGAGGGAGCACTGGTTAACATTGGTATTTCCCTGAAATTTTAACTGTAGAGGTATTAGAGAATGTTGAAGAAAATACCATTGATTATGCTTGTTACCCTGCTGGTCATTCCCGGCATGGGGAAAGACATCAGGATAGAGTCTGTACCGGATAGATTTGAGCGGACCCGTCCTGCTGATGAGTATAAAGTTCATAATACAGGTACCATGTGTACAGCAACCTCTAACTTTGCCAATTATGGCGACCCTAATGTCCCTGAAGGTTTGCCGTCCATGGAATGGCCATGTGGCAGCGGCACCCATCACCTGTGGGAAGGACGACTGTGGGTATCAGCTATGGTTGAAGGAGAGAAGAGATCCAGTCATGCGGATTACGGAAACTACGAGTTCCATCCGTCAGATGGTTCTTCTTTTGATCTACCGGCCTATCCTTCCAAATCAGTGGAGGACAGCTACACCACTTTCGATGATTATCTCGGCCCTCACACCACCACAGCAATGGGTATCAGTATAAATCAGCGTGGTCTTACCTGGAGTACTCCTGACTACGACGATTTTGTGATATACGAAGTGGAGATCATGAAGGATCTTGGCGGTGATGATTACAGCGGATCTGAACTCAATGATTTTATCGTCAGTTGGGTGTACGATTGTGATGTGGGTACTGGCACAGACCCCAACAACCCGCACATCGATGACTTGGTGGACTTTGATGGTTGGGATGGGAACAATCCTTCCAGCCAGATCACCTATATGGAAGATATTGTTGAAAATGGCGACCTTGATGGCGACGGTGACTTAGAAGGATATGATGATCTTGGTATTCCTTACGGTTGGAAAAATGTGGGGAGTGCTTCTATTACACAACCCAACTACGATCTCACTCTAACGTATCCCGACGGATTTTACGATGAATATACGGTCTTCATTCCAGAAGACCCATCATCAGCACCCATGATCCGCTGGCAAGCGGATGCTTCTAATCCTGACTACGATGCTGTAGCAGGCGAAATAGCTGTTGTTGGTGAAGACACACTTCGGGGATATGTTGTACCGAGGAACATGTCCTACATGTACGATGGTGATGACCCAACGAGCCCTGAAGATGACACGAACGAGAACACGAGCGTTTCGGGTTTCATCGGCGGCAGTCTGATTTATACAGATTACTGGAAATGGTATGGTGCATATAATGAAACGGACGATGATACTCTCATGCGTGTGTTTACTCACCAGTGGTGGAACTGGGAGTCTGATCCGGGTTCGGATCGTGACAAGTTTGACTACGGAATGGGACAGCACGTGGAAAGCCGAGGTAACAAATTTATGCCCCATCCATTCAGCGTAGGGGCTCCTACTTTTGACTATCGTTTCATGTTGACTTCTGGACCCTTTGACGGTTTTTCTCTCGGTGATACTATCAGATTAGTATATGTCGCCACTGTAGGCGAAGGAATAGGCGGACTTAGGCAGAATGCCGATAACGCATTAGCAGCCTATTATGCCGGCAGTGAGAGCAACCCTTATAATCCTTCGGCGCCTAACGAAGGTACTCACTACCTGTTGCCGGTTCCACCGCCAGTCCCGGTCCTGGCTTATAGCCCTATGGATAAGGGTGTCCGCCTGTCCTGGGACAACTCGGCTGAGCTTGAAGTTGATCCTCTGGTAGGAGCGGCCGACTTCGAAGGGTATCGTGTCTATCGAGCTACATTTAATCCGGAAGGGTGGGAGATGATTGCTGCCTTTGATAACTACGACGGCCCGGTCAATATAATTGACTTTTCTACGGGTGATACACTTTATGATGGCCAGTTGTTCGATTTACCTGATCTGGAACACAGCTGGGTGGATACTCAAACAGTATTTTATGTGTTAGATGAAGATGATAACGAAACGGCTTTGATTGAAGATATTTCGAGACCCATTAATAACCTCCCTTACTACTATGCTGTGACATCTTACGATAATCCTGCTGCTCATGGGAAGCCTGAATTTCCACCCATTGAATCATCCAAGACAAACTTCAAAACTGATCCTTCCACAGGGGCGCCCACCCCGGTTTACCCTGGGAAATTGTATGATACCGATGAGGAATGGGACGGACGTGAGGTGTCTGTTTATCCTAATCCGTATAGGGGGGCATCTTCGCTGGAATCTCAATATGAAGACAAAATAAACTTCACCAATCTCCCGCCAGCCTGCAAAGTGTCCATATTCAGTCTGACAGGAGATTTGATTATCTCGTTAGAGAATACGGAAGGGAGAGCTGACCTTTCGTGGAATCTGGCATCACGGACGGATCTGGATGTGGTAAGTGGTCTCTATATATATGTTGTAGAAAGTGGAGTGGAGACTTACCCAAAAATTCAGCGTGGAACCTTTGTGATATTGAGGGGTGACTGATGTTGAAGACTCTGAGAAAAACTTCGGTATTTGTTGTGATGTTGTCCCTGACGGGACAGTTATGGGCCGCTTCTGATATCAATGAAGCATTTACGGCAAAAGTTGGATTTGTTGGCGCCCAGTTCTTGAAGATAGGTGTTGGCGCCCGTGGTTTCGCAATGGGTGATGCCATGGAAACAATTGCAGATGACGCCTCAGCAGTCTTCTGGAATCCGGCCGGACTTACATTGGCTGAAGGCCGTACGGCGTTTGTAGCTCAAACTTCTTGGTTGGCAGGCATTGAACATACTGCACTGGCACTCTCCATGCCTTTGTCCCAAATACCTGGAAACATTGCCTTCAGCGCTGTGTCACTTAGTTCCCCAGACATGCTTGTAACCAGCGTAAGTGACCAGGAAGGTGCATTGGGACAGACGTTCAACGCGGTCAATTATGCTTTAGGTATCGGATATGGTATCAAGCTGACGGATAAATTTAGTTTTGGAGCACATGGGAAGATTGTTCATGAGAATTATGCCAACGGCTTAGGAGAGGCTGATGGATATGGAGCCGGAACTACCTGGGCAGTAGATGTTGGCACTCTCTTTTTAACAGGCTATAAGACATTGCGCTTAGGGATGTCCATCCGGAATTTTGGGCCGGAAATGCAGTTGGGTGGAGCATTTATCGATTATGATGAAGGTGATACTATCACAACCACAATTGAAGAGCCTGATCCATCCGGGATAGGCTATATTCAAACCGAGGTTGCGGATGAGCTTCCATTTAAACCCCACAGTCTGCCGCTTACATTCCGCTTTGGTATGTCTGCTGATCCTATTAATAAGGCGGGGATGAAACTGACTGTGTCAGTAGTGGGAGAGCACCCTCCGGATAATGCTGAACGGTTAAACTTGGGTGCAGAACTGACATTTATGAAATTTTTTGTGGGACGGGCCGGATATGTGATGAATCATGACTCTCGAAAGGCTCTGTCATTTGGTTTTGGTCTTGACAGTTTCCCGGTTGCCGGTGTTGGACGGCTTACGGCTGATTTTGGCCTGACGCAGTTTGACCTGTTCGATCCTACTTGGATGGCATCCGTCGGATTCCAGTTTTGAGGGATAGATGAAGATGTATAAAAAGAGAGCAAGACTGACAATTTTGGTACTCATAGCGGTAATGGGATTTATGCCTATTACTGCATCAGCCGATTTGGATCCGCAAGTGGGTGAATCCTATATGTTTTGGTGGAGCGATCAGGGGTTCTTTTCTACCTACTTCCAATCCAGCGCCACCCTGAATACCATTGGCGAAAACTGTTACGTATTTACAGAAGATGCCCGGATACGTGACTTGGCTATTGCACCGTGGGATCAGAACACTGTTGCGGCCACTACAAACTCCGGTGTGTTCGTATCCAGTAATGCCGGAGCTACATGGACTGCCATGTCGGGTTCCGATGGTGATGTTCTCCCGTTTGAACCGGTTGCCGGATTGGTGAATGTATCGGCACCTGCAGATCAGCATGTTCATGCTATTTACTCGATAGCATTCGAGGATTCCACCACGTGGTGGGCTGGAATCGAGGGGGGCGGAACGGACGATGGGGGCAGTAGTGGGCAGAAGACAGTCTTCCGTAGTACGGATGCTGGAGTAGAGTGGAAGAAGAAGGCTACCGGTATGCCTACATTTGATGGCGAAAGCTCAACCGTTTACGACCTTCATATCATTCCCGGAACTGATGAACCCTTCTCAGCCGGTAAGGGTGGACTGTTCTGGAAGAGCGGTTTTAGATTTCAAGATCTCAATCAAGGGTTTCCGGCACCCGCAACCACTGATTGGCCGGGTATTCCCGCTTATGCCGTAACTATCTACGACTCTACAGTTATGGTGGTAGCTACGGATGTGGGGCTTTTCCGGGGGAACGCTGAAGCTGAATACGAAGATAAGCTTCCTATTGAAGGCGGTACGGTAACAGTGAATAGCTCCTTCTTATCGTATGTTACGGTAGATGTTTTGGACTCAACTCAGACAGATTCTTTCACTCTCGACTGGTCCACAGGTGACACGGTATGGTTCTATGATTACTCTACTGTATCCGATACAACCAGTTGGCATTTGACATTAGGTCTCGACACTGCATCTTCCGCTGGAGTCTCCATGTCAGTAGGGCAGACGTTGAACATTTATGATGCTGCCGATACGGTCATGTGGACTGGTGAAGCGGCCTATAACTCCGACCTTGGGGCTTACACCGTTGACCTGATGAACGAAAACGTTTATTACTTTAACGAAAACAACTTTGATGATGACGATGACGACAGTACCACCTACAGTGCAGATTATGATATTAACGGTGTGACCGTTCACAGCACTGGCACCGAAGCGGTTTCTGCTATGGCAATCAGCTCAACTGGGACGGTTTACTACTCTTCAACTTCCGGTGTTTTCTCAGTGAGCGTAGAAGGAGGCAATCTTTCTGATCTTGATCTGGACGATGTGGAGATTTATTCGCTTGCTCTTTCGGCGGATGAAGGGACGCTCTTTGCAGGGACATCTGAAGGTGTACAAAGTACGAGCCTCTCTGGCGATCCAAGCTGGACTGAGGTAACGCCGAAAATACATACGCTTAACACCGGAGATTCACTCTCTTATGTGGTGACGGCTCTTGCCGTGGCTGACGATGGTACCATCTACGCCGGAAGCGGTACCCCGCCCATGGAGGATCGCCGGATAGTAAAGTATCGACCGGGTGGAGTTTTGAAGTCAACCGATGATGGAGCCACCTGGGCGTCCATGAATGTTGGCTTAACTCATCGTTCTTCCAACACAGATGATGTAGCTGCCATTATAGCTACCATGGACAGTTCCATAGTAGCCGATTCTACCATGGGTCTGTTTGATTTTATGACAGGGCAATTTGGAGATACTCCCGATATAGATGGAGATGACAAAATTGTGGTGTTGGTAGCAGACATGGGAGACTATGCCTACGGTACTCTGGGTGACTTAGTAGTAGAGGGTCTTTTTGATCCTATCGACCAGGCTGCACCTGATGTACAGCCTTACAGCAACTATCTGGATGTGATCTACGTGGACAGTGATCCCCATGATCCAGCCACAGCTCAAGAAGGGATGGCCCAAGCCATGACAGGCCTGATCCAATATAATTATGATACAGACGAAGACGACTGGGTAACGACAGGCCTCCAGCATTTCGGGGCCTATGTAGCCGGATACAAATCTGTGGATGGAGGCTTCTCCTTGGTGAATGGCAACAGCCTGATGATGGGTGATGAAGGTCTATCTGCTGAATATGGTCAGCTCTTTACTCTCATGGAATATCTCTATGAGCACTATTTGGGAGAAGGTGCGTCAGTCCAGATGTCCGCGGTGCTGCAGGATACCGCTAACGGTACTGATGGCTTGGATAATGCGCTTATTGCCGCTGGTGCTTCGGGCGGCTTCGATGATGTTTTTGTGGATTATTCCATCGCTGTGCATTTCGATGACAGCACAGGACTTAACAACGGACTCTACGGCTTTGAGAATATTGATGTTAGTGTGAGTGCCTCCACCTACCCGTGGGGGACAACCTCCGGTACATCTCCCTATCCGGGGAATTTCAACAGCTGGTCAGCCACATATCTCCAGTCAGAAAAATGGGTAGAGGGTGGCAGCGGCTGGAGCGATAAAGCGCCGGCTTTTAACGCTGAGACGCTGATTTTTAACGGTTCTGATGCCAGCGATATCTCTTTAGCTGTTATCAAGCAGCTGAACAAATCCACCCACGATACGTCAGCAAGTGTTGCTTTTGCTACCTTGGACGACGATCATAACCGAGGAGTCTACACTGATTGGGCCGATTTTGGCGGAGACTCCCTATATGCGGGAACGGATTCCGCTATGGCAATTCAAGACTCATCTAATCTAACAAATCCTTATCAGTATTTTGCCATGGTAGCTGTTTGCCGTGACGCCGGTTCTAGCGCCGGTGGTGCTTATATCGTAGATGATGAGACTACAGTTCCATCTCTTTTTGAAATGCAGGTGGCCCAGAACTCGGATTTGATTAACTACCTTGATATCTACAGTTTCAGTGACGTGCAGATTTACAGCGATGGGGCATTCGGCAACCTGAACAACGACACGGACGAAGGACCGCACATCGATGTGAAAGATGACACCAGTACAGTTGCTTCTTTCACCGTCCCGCGGTACTACTCTCCTGATGGCGGCTATGTTTACAGGCAGTCATTTGATCTTGCTTCTCTGCTGCCTACAACTGTTTCTGAATTCTGGTTTGTGGGCTATGCAGAGAGCATCGGTGGCAACCAGGCTGAGTCCGATTCCACTTTAGTGGCGGCGGTGAAGGGATCTGTTTCCAGCAGCCGGTTGTTGGCGAGTGATTTTGGCGGCTTTTCGTTCTTGGTACCAGCTGGCGCAGTAGAGGAAGATGCTATCATTACCGTCATTAGCGACTCCCGTGAGACGGCCCTCGGTGGCGGCATGATTGCCATGGATAATGCGCTGGTGATCGGTCCGGCAGGGGTGGAGATGGAAGAGAGCTTCCGCCTTAGCATAGATTTGGCGGATGTGGACTTCACCGGGATGGATGCAGTCAAGCTTGATATCGTGGCGGTGGATGGCGAGAATGTGACTTCCCTCGAGGCTACTGTTGACCTGGATCAAATGACGGTTTCTGCCGAAATCCCAGCGACGGGGACTTATCGGTTCGTTTGGAATCCATCTAAGGCGGGCAGTGCAGGAATTCCGGAAACGTATGCTCTGCATCAGAACTATCCGAACCCGTTCAATCCGACCACAACCATCCGGTTTGACATGCCGGAGACCGGGTTCGCCTCACTGAGAATTTATGATGTGCTGGGACGAGAAGTGGTTACACTTATGCATGAAGAAATTCCGGCAGGTAAACACGCCTACTCCTGGAACGGCAAGGACATGTACGGTCGCATCGCAGCTACGGGAATATACTTTTACCGACTCGAGACCGCAGATTTCACAAAAACCCACAAAATGTTATTGGTGAAATAATTATGAAAAGACAAAATATAATCAGGTTAGCTTCATTTTTTGTAGTCATTAGTCTTGCTCTCTGGGGTTGCGCCAAGGATTCCAGCGATGATGTCCCTTCAACGTACAGCAGCAATTCCGGCATGCTGGATGAGGGGTGGAGCGCTTACAGCTCAGGTGATTACGAAACCGCACTGGAGCTTTTCCAGGATGTTGGCAGACGCGATGCACTCAACACAAATGCCTATCTTGGGCAGGGGTGGTCATCCCTCCGGCTTGAGGGTTACATTGATGCCCGGACAGCATTCGGCGTGGTGTTGAATCTTGCCACCAATGAAGGCGATAATACATCCATGGCTGACGGTTGGGCTGGACTGTTCCTTATTGAGCTCCAAGAACGATACAACTTGGAAACAGATCCAGATGAAGACCCTACAGATGATGATCTGTCTGCCGCCGCTGAAGAAGCGTTGGAAGCCGGTGAAGCTGTTTTAACCTACGCTGCAGCATACACTACAACTCACGACGCAGAATTTGACTACCTGGAAGTACATAAAGCCCTTGCACAGACCTACCTCTACCTCCATCGATATGAAGAAGCTCTGGAACATACCGTTGAGTATCTTGAATCTACTGTAAACGGTCTGCTGGCCGGTGGCAGCTTCACGGTCGACACTGACACATCCACTCTTGTACCCTATGCAGATGCGAATGGTAATCTGCAGCTGTTTACCGTGGATGCGGATGACGGAACTCTTACATCAGCGGATCTCGCCGCAGGCGTCATAACGCTTGAGTTTCTGACGGATTTCAACGGAGACTCTACAACTGATATACTTGATGAAATCAGCAGCTACCTGTACGAAGACAACCTCCTCTACTTCGCCGATGACTATGACTATCCCACCGCCACAGAGTCTCTCCCTGTTTACAAGGTATCACATGCACAACCAGGGGAGCCGGCCAGTGTGTATTTCGTGGTGCAGACATCTAATCACGGGGTTTACAATGTTTCAAGCGCTATATGGACTACACAGGGAGATTCTGTAACCTGGTTTATTGTGGATACCACCCAGACACCTCCGGATACAGCTGTTGCAGATGATATTTACAACCCTGATCCTTGCTGCTATTTTTACTCTGATACTATGACGATTGATGTAGGCTATGATGTTTCTGGCGCCGTTTGGACCTCTTTGGACCCCAGTACAGGTGTGCCGGTGGATCCTGATGCTACCTTGGATGGTCCTGATTCTAGTCAGTTAGCGTACGATTACGACCTAATTAAAGTAGCAGACAATGCAGTAGGTGATACTATTGCTGTAACATACAGTTATGGAAAATTTTCACTGAGCTATCAACAAACTGATGATTTTGTGTCGTATCTGGCTTACCTTAATAGTAAGCTCAGTGTGGGGAGCTCCAGGTTCCTCGTCGAGAGGTAAGGGATACGTGATACAAATCATACTTAGGTTAAGGGATGCGTGAGTATATTTGTGAAAGACTCACAAATCACTTTCATAATAAGGTAAGGAGAAAGAAAATGAAAAGGATAGTTAACAGTTTGCTTATCCTGACTCTCCTCTTCTGTTGGACCACGGACTTGAGTGCCGTGAAAGATGTGTTGAAGCCGGACGGCTACTTCACACCTCAGCAGTTGAAGGAGTTGGACATGGGCAGTAAGCGTATGCAGGAAAGAAAGGCTGCAACGTCCGAATCCAATGAGCGTTTCGAAGCTATGAGAGGACTCTCTGGCGCTGGCACAGCCAGCAGCGAACGCAAGGATCTGGGCGATGATGTGGTGCCTCTGAAGGTTGACCCTGCAGCTACTCAAGGTGAAAGGTTCCCATCTGAGATCGCGTACGATGATGGTTCTACAGGTATGGGGGGTTTCATCTTTGAAGATGATAGTGCCTCTGTCTGGTTCCGTCCTCTAACAGATGCGTATTTCACCGGTTTCGGCATGTATTTCTATGACGGTACCGAACTGACAGGGACTGACGTGACCATCGAACTCCGCGATGTTTTGGATGGACCTATTGTTGATCCAGCTGGCGTCGGCGGAACGATTGACGGAAACGGCGAGTACGATTTCACTCCCCATAATGTGGGAGTTGCGCCGTACCATGGCGCTGTGCTGTGGTCAACCACCTTTCCGCTCACCGCGTCGGATGTTTACCCCAATTGGTTTCAGGTAGATATTGACGAGTCTGCCTGGGTAGATGTGGGCTCACGCGACTTTGCCATTACTTTGGCAATTCCGGGTGCTGATGAAGCCGATCTTCTATACTATGCAGGTTATGGTGGTGCTGGTGTTCCGTACAACCACGGTTTTAAGTGGTACCACACAGGTGGAGGCTACTGTGCACCTAACCCGTGCTGGACGCCACGTCTGAACTTTGTGGTTCATGCCTATGTGGATTACTATGGTGACCCACCGCCGTTTGTCGAAAATGTACAACAGATAGACGATGTCTACTATTCATGTAATCCAGGTCCATATGATGTGACCGCGGACATCTACGATCTCGGTACAGGAGATTTCGCCGGAGAGCTGACATCAGTACTGTTCGTCGTTGATGACGGTTCCGGTGTTTTGGATACCACTGACGTGATAGGTCAAAATGACCCCACAGTTGGCGGTACTTACACGGGAAGTATCCCGGATATCGGTGCTGGCGGTTCAGTCAATTACTGGTGGTCAGCAACGGATAACGGCTCACAAGCTGAAGGTGGCGTAGATCATACTGCCGATGGACAGTTCTCACCAATTGCATTCGCTGTTCACGAAGCATCTGGCGCCAATGTGCTCTTACTTGCTGACCATGGAGCAACTACTGAATATATGGCGGCTGCCACTGGTTTCATGAATGATGTAGGTTATCTCAATGATAATTGGAATACGGCTGCCATGGGTACTCCCGGCTCTTGCGAGCTCAGCTTTTATGGTACCATTATCATCGGTCAGGGCCTCAACGGTACTGGCTCTTTTGGTGTTGATGGTTTTGAAGCGGCCATCATGGCGCACATGGATGCGGGCGGCAAATTGGTCCTCATCTCTGATGATTACATTTACGGTTTAGGTGATGCAGGTGGTGCGTGGACATCAACAGATGCTTCCGCATATCCATTCCTGGCTAACTACCTCCATGTCAGTGACTACTGCAGTGATTGTGTCGTCGATTCACTTTATGCTGGTGTTGACGGTACGGTTGGTGATGGTCTGGGCGAGTTTATGGCTCATCCTCAGTGGCCGGATCACATAATTGGTGATGATGATACTTCTCCGGCATTTCTGGTGTGGAGTGATGATGATGGCGACTATATCCCCATCGGTGGAATACAGTTCAATGATGGAAGCGGTGCCTATATACCGTGGGATATGGACTTCGCTGGGGAAGATATACAGGTAGCTTTTGCTGCTAACTTGATGGCGTATCTCGGTGAAATGACCGGACCCGCTTTGTCAGCAGTTGCAGGCCCCTCCTGGGGAATCCCAGCAGGTGCACAAGACCTGGACTTCCATTATAATATTGGTGACTTCGACGGTTCAATTACGAGTGCTGATTTACACATGGTTATTAATGATGGTGGCTACACGGTTTCGCCATTGTCAGATAACGGTGACGGCACATGGAGTGTAACTGTCGCTGTCACATTAACTGATACTAGTAGTGGTGAATATGGCGTAGCTGCTTACGATGATTCAGGCAATATGGGAGCGTCTGCCAATGTGGCCTTCTACGGTGTAGATTGGGCCGGTACAGGTGCGCAGATCCTCTACATGTTTGAAGGTTATGCAGGTTATGAATCTTATGGTCCTGCAGCTGCAGACTCTATCCTAAAGGCTAACCTGGATGCAGTCGGAGTTGGCTATGACCATTGGGATGTTGTAGCAAACGGCTTGGCCGATAACGGTACAGTGACGAGTAACTACGAAGGTGTTCTCTATGCTGGTGCCTACGACTGGCATCTATGGCCGGAAGCTTCAGCAGATCACCCGTTGACCGCTTATGTTGACGGTGGTGGTTATCTCCTCTACAGTTCCGAGGAGGTACTTGGTGAATACACCAATTGGGAAGATATCGCTTTTGCACCAGGGCATTTCGTTTATGACGTGCTTGGTGTGGAGTGGGTCGGCAACGACTATAACTATGCAGCTGTCGCAGCTTACGACGACGGCGGAGCAGGCCTGATTGATGGTTTGAGTGACAGTGCCATCTATCTGGATTCTCTTATGTTCCCCCTCACAGGTGTCAGCATGGCTGACCTGTGTGATCCTGTAGGCTACGGTACTGAGGATATGCGGCCGCCTCTCTTCTTGGGCTTGTATGCACCGCCTAACGGCTACTATGCAGGTTCGCTGAACGGTACATCGGCATTCCTCGCTTTCATCATGGCTCAGATGCCTGATGATCAGCAGCAGATTCTACTCGGCAACTGGGTAGACATTCTGTCTATTGACAATGATGTAGACGGTCTGCCGCTGGAGTTTACGCTGAATCAGAACTACCCGAATCCGTTTAACCCAACAACGACTCTGTCGTTCGCGATTCCAATGGATTCCAAGGTAGATCTAGTGGTGTACAACCTGCTTGGTCAGGAAGTAACCCGGATCTTTGATCACAAGCTCATGCGGGCTGGTGCTCATGAGATCGTCTGGGACGGTAAGGACGAGTTAGGTAATTCTGTCGGTACAGGTCTGTATGTCTACAGGCTGAATGCTGCGGGTAAGTCTGCCGCTCAGAAAATGATGCTGCTTAAATAATTCAGCGTCAAGACTAGTACAGTCTAAGATTACTGAAAAAGCCCTCTCCCTCGCAGGGAGGGGGTTTTTTCTTTTTCCTAAACCTGTTAAGTCAACTTGGACCTGACAGGTGCTCCTCATTTGGATTTTGAGTTATGTTGTCTAAATTCGTGTTCTATGGTTTGGAGATGTATATGTTAAGGCAATATGGAATTGTGTGGACAGTTATAACCGTTCTTCTTATCGCTGTCCCTCTATTCTCAGCTACGTGGGGTACCGTTGCCGGTCGTGTAACCGATGCTGTCTCCAGCGAGCCGCTGACAGGGGTGAATGTCATCATCGAAGGGACGGACTTAGGTGCTGCCACTGATAACGACGGCCGATTCTTGATCATTCGTACAGCGCCAGGGAAGTATCGAGTTATGGCGTCCATGATGGGATACAAGCGGCAGGTTCAGGAAAATGTTGTAGTACACGCCGATCTGCGAGCCACAGTTGACTTTCAGCTGGAGCAAGGCGCCGTTGAAGGTGAACCGGTGGTCGTGGAAGGGAAGCGAGGCCTACAGAAAGACATCACCGCCACCACCCGTTTTGTGGATGCGGAGAAAATGGAAGTTCTTCCCATCCAGTCGTTCCTCGATGCGGTTGAGCTGCAGCCGGGGATTCACGAAGGACACGTTCGGGGCGGGCGGAAGTCGGAGCTCCTCTACCTGGTGGACGGTATGCCTCTGCAGGATGCTATCCAAGGAGAAGTGAGCGCTCAGCTTCCCAATCAAGTCATTGCAGATATCTCTGTGCAGACAGGAGGATTTGCGGCGGAGTATGGGAATGCCATGTCTGGAGTGGTAAACATCTTGACGCGGGAGGGGAGAGATGTTTTTTCCGCCGGAGTGAAGCTGCAGAACGAGAGCCTTCTGAATAATCTTACTCCTTTCGCCGGCCAGCCGCCGTACAATCAGCGGGTGGAAGCAAAATTGGAGGGCCGGCTTTTTTCCACGGGAGCATTCGTCTTCGGCTCGGCTAACTTGAACACGCCTCTCTCGCCGTGGAAGCACGAGGAGTTTGGTGAGCGGCGGTCGGTCTTCCCGGACGGCGAGAGCTGGGAATTAAACTCCGTAGTGAAGCTCCACAACCGGGTGGACTCGCCGTTCCGCATCGTATTGACGGAGCTGGTGTCGCTACGGGAGTGGACTGAGTACGAGCATCGGTGGAAACTGAACACAACGGGCCTGCCGCCCCGGCGGAGGCAGAGCTACCGGACGACCCTCTCTATCACACACACCATGTCACCGGACGCATTTTACCATCTTAACCTGGGCCACTACTTTGTGCTGAAATCGGTTCTAGGACAGGCGACGGATCTGCTGGAGTTCTATCGTATTGATGAGGATCAGGGGGACTACGTCATTTCCGGAGACTACCCGTGGTGGATGGATCACGAAGAGACACAGCAAATCGTCAAGTTTGGCTATGTGAACCAGATCAATCACTATCACCAGCTCAAGAGCGGGCTGGAGTTCACTCAGTATGACCTCTATAAGAAGAATCTCCTCATCCGTGAGCTGCCGGCTATTGATCCTGATTTCCGCCGCTACGTCACCTACAATTCCGAGTACGAGTACGATCCGTGGATGGGAGCGCTCTATCTGCAGGACAAAATGGACTACGACCAGCTGGTGGTCAATGTGGGCTTGCGGTATGACTACTTTGAGCCCAAGGCGTCCCGCCCTGCTGTGGAGCAGCAGATATCCGAAGATATGACAGAGTGGGTCATTGATCACGACAGCACAGTGGCGGCGACGCCCAAAAGTCAGTTCAGTCCCCGCATCGGCGTGGCGTTTCTCATCGGTCCCGATAGTGAGATGCGTGTGAACTACGGGCACTTCTTCCAGATGCCAGCTTTCGAGTACCTCTACACCAATTCCAACCTCAACACCGCCGCCGGCTTCTCTCCGGTGTCGCTGGGCAATCCCGACCTTTCTCCATCCCGGACGGTGGCTTATGAATGGGGTGTGCGGGCTCATGTGGGCGAGTACACCATGATTGATGCTACTCTCTTCAACAAAGATGTGGCGAACCTCATTGACGTGGGGACATATCTTGATCCCGGCGCCGCATCGGGAGACATCCCGGTCACGGGATTTGTGGAGTACCGCAATCTCGCCTATGCCAATATTAAAGGGGCTGAGTTTGTCTTCTCCCGGGAGTTGGTAAACGGGATTGGTGGGGAAGTGAGCTATACCTATATGTCAGCCGTGGGGACCGGCTCAAGCGAGCTGACCTCTCTGCTGCAGTTGAGTGAGGAGTACCAGACATCCAACTCAGCCTTCCCGTTGAGCTGGGATCAGCGCCACGGAGTTGTGGCCATACTGGAACTGGAGCGGAAGTGGCTTGGGCACCTCACTTTCCTATGGCAGTGGAACAGCGGCTTTCCGTATACTAAGTATGTGGGCTACGGAACTCACCCCAACAACTTTAGCTTGAACTCTACCAGCAGTCTCGACATCCGCTTCAACCGGAAGTTCACTTTCTGGAACAGCACTTTAAACCTTTTCGCAGAGGTCATAAACGCTTTCGACAGCGATAACAATCTGTGGGCTGATTACGACGGATCTGTAGGTGGGCGGCTACATGATCCTACAGCTTGGGATTTGGGCCGGGTGGTGCGGCTGGGCTTCTCATGGGAAAATTAAAACAATGGGCACGAAGGGATTAAGACGCAAAGGTAACATGATTAAGAACAAAAATATAAAGGTTCGCCTTTCTTTGTATCTTAGTGTCTTAGTGGCATCAGGTTGCTGGGATAGGCAGGACATCCCCGTAGTCCCTGCCCCTGTGCCGGTCTATACACTCAGCGGTGTAGTAACAGATATGGATTCCGGTGAACCGTTGCCGGAAGTGGTTGTGGAAGTTACCAATATCAGCACCGCCTCCGCTGGTTATGAAATTACGGTGTATGACACCACAGACGATCTGGGCTACTACGAGTTCACTGATGTGGTGTCACCGGGATTCGTCTATTTCTACGCTTGGCGGGAGAGCTATCGAGTGTTTGATAAGAATCTGGTCATAGAGTGGCGGGACGATACGACGAATGTAGCCATCCCCAAGGCAGCAGCAGCGGAGCCATACGGAGTCGCCCTCCCGGGAGGGAATCCCCTGGGGTTGGTCTGGAGAGACGAATCGACGCTGGCTATCTTCGACAGCTGGACCACCACGCCTGAAGGCGGGGGAGCCGACCACTCATTCCGGAAGATCTGGGAGAGTACGAACGGCGGGGAGTTTGGCCGCCTCTCTGATGACAGTGTGGAAGACAACGACCGCCTCTACAAGGCGCTCGGGTGGGACGGTGAACACTACACGGCGGTGACGGACACCTTCTCTATCGAAATATTTCCAGATCAATGGGAGCTGATGGAAGGGAAGTACTACACACTCGATTCCGGGACACAGGAGATTTTATCCTGGTGGGATCTGCCGGTAAGTTCCGCCGAGATAGAGGATATTTCCAATTATGAGGAACAAGTCTTCCTCGCCTTTGGCCGGAAGCTGGTGCGGTGGGACGTATCCACAGGAGATACGTTAGTAGTAGACACATCCGAGACGGACTACACCGGTATCACCGCCGGAGAGAATACACTCTACGCTTACGATGATGATCCCGAAAAGGGATTCCTCCTGGAGATGGATCACGATTTCACCATACAAAAAACCTATGCAGTGATGCTGGACGATGCGCCAAATCAAAAACTTAACATCAGCGGTTACCTGGCGCTGGACAGCGAAGGGAAACTGTGGACCATTGCAGGGGGAGAGATTTACCGGATAACACTTGTAGGTGAATAAATTTTATTCAAAAAATAGTTTATCTAGCAAAGCCTTCACCTCTTCTACCGCCAACCCCTGCCCCAGATACCTTTCCCCTTCAGCATCTTGAATAATCAGTTCAAAGTGAAGATGTGCTCCGCCTTTTTCTCCAAGCGTGGCCGGCTCAGTGCCGCTGTTGCCTGAGAGTCCCAGCCGGTGCCCTTGCTCTACCTTGCTCTCCACTTGAATGTCGTTGTCAATGTGCGAGAGGTGAGCGTAGAGAGAGATGAGCCTTTTGCCGGGAACCATCTCCGTGCCGTGATCAATGATGACACTTCGCCCCACCAGAATGTTATTGAAGACATCCGACGGTGTCCGTCCGATGGCTGCGGCTTCTGCCAGCAGTTCTTCCCGGAAAGCTGGATTGAACTCCTGGAAATGGTGGTCAGCCCGGATCACAGTCCCGCTCGCCACAGCCCTGATCTCACTGCCGTAGTTGGCCACAAAGTCAATCCCCCGGTGGATGCCGTGACGGTAGCTCCGGGATGCATTTGGGAGTAGCCACGATTCTTCCGGCAGCGGGACACCTTCGCAGGGGTAGAGAAGATTCAGATCACTCAGGTAAGAGAAGTCGTCGGTGAAAGATGATGAACCTGGGAAGACCACGTACTCCACATGGACGGTATCTTGGATGGTGACCGGCGGGAGAACGATCTCTTCATGAACTGTATCCTGAACAATGATAGACGGTAGGACAATTATTTCCTGTTTTGGCTCTGGAGCAGGTTCTGGTTCCACTATAAATTCCGGCTTAGTAGTGATCTCCGGTTTGTCAGGAAGCGGAGGTGTTTCAGGTTGTGGAGGAGGCGGCTGTATGCAGCCGGTGAAAAAATAAAGTAGTCCGGCAAGGAGAAACAGGTGGGAATTATTTATCTGCAGAGGATTCTCCATGGATGGTTTGGTAGAGTGCAGCCAACGCTTCGGGATAGACTTCCAACGGGTGTCCGCTGTGCATGGATGCGGCGCTTTCCGAAAATATGGAGCCGTCTTGGTACCGGTCGGCATCGAAATCCTCCGTGAAGAATACTTCGGTGAAGGGAGTTTCGATAAATTT
>Ga0207984_1000628_pt1 | contig 20215 bp, 18 predicted proteins | sample ETNtaG_30_FD_185760 | JGI IMG/M metagenome (GOLD analysis project Ga0207984, IMG submission 185760) | Marine microbial and viral communities from oxygen minimum zone, Eastern Pacific Ocean - ETNP201306PF43B (SPAdes) (version 2) | ecosystem: Environmental > Aquatic > Marine > Oceanic ...
GGGCGGGTCTGTGTCGCGACTCTGATCAACGGCGGCATCAGCGTGATCTCCCCCGAATCCGGCGATGTTGAACACATTGCGTTTCCCGACCGCTATACCACGAACATCTGTTTTGGCGGGCCAGACCTTGCAACCGCTTACATCACACTCTCGCAAAGCGGACAGTTGATAGAAGTGCCGTGGCCCAGGCGCGGGCTCGGGCTTGCCCACCTGAACAGCTGACGCTCGCGCCGAGTGCTTCCAAGACTTCACGGCAGATATTGGCGCATGCCTTGCAGCCGGCAGAACCGCAAAAGGGCAGGGTCAAATACGCTGTCTTAAGCCCTGTGTCGGCTGCCCAGAGGGCGCCGTGGTAGAGAATCTGGCGGCCGGGCCCCTTGCGATTCACGGTGAAGCCCGGCCGCCACACGAGCAAAGGCATAACGACGCGGCTTCGGCTCTGGCTCAAAGTTGCCGACCAGTGCTCTTGCTGGTTTGGCCCCGCTTGATGGTCAGTTCGAGAAACGCTTGGCAAAGAAGTCGACCATCTGTGGCACCAGATTGTCACCCATGCCTTGCTCAACAGCCGTGGTCAGCGCCTCGTTGGCACATGCCGACATGATGGTATCAGCACCCAGGTCCTGAGCCATCTTCCGGTAGTAGCCCACATCTTTGGCTGCATTGCGCACCGAGAAGGCCAACGTCTCCGGGTTGCCGTCTATGCCATAGGCCTTGATGAAATCCATCATACCGGACTGCAGCGGCCCCGCAGACATCACATCATACAGGCCCTGCCGGGACACGCCGGCCAGGTCCGCCATGGCAAAGGCCTCGGCCATAGCGTTGGCAGTGGTCATCGCGTAAAAGTTGTTGATCAGTTTGATTTTATGACCCGTTCCCAACGCACCCAGGTGGAACACATTCTCACCTAAGTCGTCCAGTACCGGACGGGCCTGATCAAATGCAGATTGATCGCCGGAGCACATGATGTTCAGCAGTCCATCCACCGCATGTGAGGGTGTCCGGCTGAGCGGTGCGTCCAGATAAGTCGCCCCAGCTGCGGCTACTTTTTTGCCCAGCACCTTGGTTGACTCCGGCAATGAGGTGCCAAAATCAATCACGATCACTCCCGGCTTTAACCCGGCTATCACGCCATCAGTCCCATTCATCCGGCTCTCAACCGAGGCAGAAGTATCCATGCACAGCATGACGATATCGCTCACCTTAGCCAGTTCTCGGGCGTTCACGGCCTCAACCGCACCTTTGGCTACGACAGCATCAATGCGAGGCCGCGACACATTCCCCATAACGGTCAGGCTATAGCCAAGGGACTGTAGACGCCCCACCATGGCAGCGCCCATCAAGCCTATACCGATAAATCCGATGTCTGGTTTTGTCATTGTTTTTGCTCTCAATTAATTGCAGCGGAAGAATGGTTCGGGGCAACGCCCTTGGGAAAATTATCGACCCAACGGCTTTAGTCTGGACGTAAGACCGCCAAATTGGGCAGGGTTACGCTGGCTCCAAATTGCACAAAGTCAAATCCGATTGCCCAGCTGTATCGATCAGCTCAAAGCTGAGTTCAATACCTGCCTCCTGGCACATCAACTCCAGCGCCGCCGGAAATCGCGTCTGGCTTATGTGGTCACCAATAAGACCACAGCGCAGGGCTTTCATTGCACTGACTCGCCCATCAGCGCCGCCTCGATCTGCAGCGTTGCAGCAAGCGTCTTGGTTGCGTCCCGCGCATCAATCAACGGCGTCGCGCGTCCGGCGACAACATCAGCAAAATGTTCAAGCTGAGCCACCAATGGTACCCCGTCGGCGCAGGAGATTTTGCTCGGCTGCGCGGCCTGTGACCAGTCTTTCGCCTCACCCCAGAGCGTCAGCGAGGGAAAGCTGATCGCGCCTTTGGTTCCGGTAATCCACAACATATCCTGATTTGTGGTGCCAATATTGGGGTTCTCACCAGTGCCTGCTTCAAATCCCCAAGGCGATGGACTGGTATCGGCAAAGGCAAGCGTAGCCACAGTCCCATTGGCGAATCCCAGAGTGACGCCACCGCTTTCGATCCGGCCCTGCCCGCGCAATGCGTCAGAACCAAAGCCAGACACATGGATCAGATCGCCAAACAGATACCGCAGCAGATCCAGTTCGTGTACCAGATTGATCATGATCGGCGAACCTGCCCGTCCTGCCCGCCAGGGCACATCAAAGTATTCATCCGGCTTGCGAACCGCCCAGATCATCGAGGCCAATACCGTGGCGCCAATCTGCCCCGTATCCAACAGCTCTTTCAACGCTCCCACTTTGGGGTGATAGCGCCGATGATGGCCTACCAAGGCCACTACACCAGCACGCTCAACAGCCCCAACAATGCTGTCGGCCTGTTCAAGAGTGCTCGCCACTGGCTTTTCGATCACCATATGCCACCCACGCTTGGCCGAAGTTTCGGCATTGGCCGCATGTAGATCGGTGGGGGTGGCAATAATGATGCCGTCAACCGGTACATCAACGGCTTCAATACAGTCAAAGCTGGCGACTGGAGCGGCAGCTCGTACTTTTGGGTCCGGGTCGATTACCCCGACCAGATCGAAGCTCGGATGGTCAAGAACATGGGCGATGTGACGTGCCCCGATCAGCCCGCCACCTGCCACCACAATACGCATTGATTCTCTTTCTCAGTCTCCAGCTATACTTTTTTCACACAAGGCTGCTAAGTTTCTATTTTAGACTACCTGACGGGCATCTTCAGTTCGGGGAAGAACAGGATCAGCATCAGAGCCAACAGCTAAATACCGATCAACGGAAGGAAGCGGAAAATACCTGGCGAAAAAAATTTCGCCACCACCACCGATTTTATTTAATCCGAGGCAGGGTGGTCCTGCAGTTAGGTTGCGCTGTCATCGTGGCACGCTCTCGCGATGAGTGCTATAGGGCTGATACAATGGCTTCTCACTATTTGCCGGAAAGATCATGAAAGACCGTTTTGTGCGGTGGGCCAAGGAGAATGGTCATGCGTTGGCTTGGGTTGTGCTGCTGCTGATTTCGTTTGTCTACTACGTGTCTTTGATGCTGGGCGGCTGATCGTTGCGAACGACGACTTCTCATTGGCAAACCGGAAATCTGCCGGGATATGGGGTTCGCCTGGCATAGTTCATCTGGCCCCAGCGGCCACTGATGACGAAATCTGCTGGTAGTTTTGGAGCGCTAAGGTGTCTGCATCATGTGACTAGGAGGTTACCCGATCTTTGGGCTCACCGGTCGCGAGGTACATCTCAATATTTTCTATCACGCGAAACCCCATGTCATCTCGAGCTTCAATCGTAGCTGTTCCAACATGGGGAGACAGCACGACGTTTTGCATCTCGATCAGGGCAGGATTAACCTCCGGCTCGTTTTTATAGACATCAAGGCCCGCGCCGGCAATCACGCCGTTTTGCAGGGCGCGTATCAAAGCATCTTCGTCGACGACAGCGCCTCGTGCAGCGTTAATCAGCACGCTGTTTGGCTTCATGGTGGCAAACGCATGATCATCGATAAGGTGCTGGGTCTGGGGTGTCAGCGGGCAGTGAATTGAGACAATGTCGGCAAGCGCGAGCAGTTCGTAAAGATCGGGACAGTAACGAGCCTCGAATTCTTCCTCGGCTGTGCGGTTTCTTTTCCGATTATGGTAAAGGATCGACATGCGAAGCCCCCGAGCACGATGAGCGACGGCTTGCCCGATGCCGCCAAGGCCAATGATGCCGATCGTTTTTCCCCAGACTCTAAGGCCACACAAGGGGTCATCGACCTTAAACCCCTGCCAGTCGCCGCACCGCACAACGTTGTCCAGATCAATCAGGCGTCGACAGACCGATATCATCAATCCAACCGTGAGGTCTGCCGTATCCTCTGCAACGACGTCCGGCGTATTGCTGACGTAAATACCACGCTGGGCAGCGGCTGAGACATCGATATGTTGAGTGCCTGCACTGATGGTTGCGATCAGTTTTACGCTATCAGGCAATTTTGAGATCAAGTGCGCATCTATCGGATCGAAACCGCAGGGACAAAGTACAGTCGCGCCTTGACACTGCTCCACGATCTCTTCGGCGCTCATTATTCGATCAGAGGGGTTCAACCTCGCATCGAAGCGCTCCGCGATAGCGGCTTGGACGGCTTTTGTCCAGCTTCGAGTCACTACTACCACAGGTTTTGTCACTTCTTCTTCCTCACGATTCTGGCGGGGTGCTGCAGCATAAACCCGCCCGCCTAAGGTTTGCGATCAGAGTGAGTCGCCGTCGCCGTCGGTCGCGACAGCGCTGACGGCGCCCGCAGAAATAAGGCCACGACTGCTAAGAGTATCGGTAGAAGGGCCAGGCTCCGAAGAGTCCAGTCATAAGTGCCGGAGGTATCTAAAGCCATCGCTAGAGGGAGTGGGCCCAGGGACGCTCCGACGATGACGATCATTTGCCCCGTTCCCTGGATGCTGCCCAGGTGTTTGCGCCCAAAATACCTCGGCCAAAGAAATGCAACATAGTTCATGGTGGCGGCGTTATTCAGGCCAAAAATCACGGCATAAATCACGGCCCCCGTCATACTGCCCACCAGCGTGACAGACACAAGTGACGCTGCCATAACGAGGAGGCCGCCGGCGAGCATCCACTCGGTTCGAAAACGATCAAGCATACGACCAATGATTGGCATCGTGATCGCTGCTGTAATGCCAGTAATGGTAAACATGGAAGTCGCGTCTTGTGCGGACAGGCCATGTTTCATCAAGATGCCTTTGTTCTCTACGTGGAGTGCGGTCACCAGCATCGATAGAGCAAAAAGGCTTGCTGTAATGATATAGAACGTCGACGATCGCAGTGCTTCGCCTCGAGTCAGCCCGGTCATCACAGTAGATTTACCGGAGTCGTTGGCCTGCGGGACACCGTCTGGCGTGAGACCGACCTGCTCTGGTTTGTTGTAGGCCAACAGAATGATCGGCGGCAACAGAATAATCCAGGTGCTGATTCCGAGCCAGATCCAGGTCTCGCGCCAGCCGATGGTCTCGATCAACCATTGGCATAAAGGGGGGTGCACCGCCATCGAAATCGGGAACCCCAGCGACATTATGCCAAGTGCAAAGCCGCGCTTGCGGTTAAACCATTGAGAGACCAGGTTGTTGCAACTCAGCATCAAGGAGCCTTGGCCGAGAAATCGCAAGCAGCCAAAACCGATTGCGATGGCAAGCCAACTGGATGCAAAACTAAACAACACGCAGGCGAGGCCGAGTGCCAGCGTAAGTATCCATAGTAATCGTGCCGGACCGACCCGATCAATCACGCTACCGAGCTTGGGGAGCAAAAAGGCAGCGACCAAGGTGGCGGCACCATACGCTGCCGCAATGGCGGTGCGGGAAAGCCCGAGCTCCTGCGACAGCGGATCGAAAAACAAGCCAATCAGATGTGATTGACCTGGTCCGGTACCAAACATGGTGAGTGCAGCAACCGGAAGAATGACCCAACCATAGAATACTCGTTGGTTCACAGTTCGAAACAGCGATTGTCGAAGTCCAGTGAGCATAGACAGATCAGGCAAGTGGGTTAGCCGTTGAGGCTAGGTGAATAATCAGGGTTTAAAACCTATAGGTTTTGACCAAAGTTCAGCAGGGCCAAGATCAGTGGTTGTGGCGCTTCAGCCGGGAGCATATGGCCGGCATTTTCCACATCGACTCGGCGAACGTTCGGGATTCTTCCTACCAGTTTGTCAACAATGTTGGCGTCGAAAAATACTCGATCATTCAAGCCCATAATCACCAGGACGGGACAGGTGATGCGTTCGTAATCGACGTTCCAATCGGCTGCACCCATATTTTTCAACAGATTGTATGTGCCAGAATTTTTATCCAGCGGCTGGTAGTCGGTATCGGGTTTGATAAAGGCCTGTCGATTGGCAGCGAGCCAGTCAGGCCCCCAAAGCAGCGGTGTCATGATGTCGCCCATCAACTGAGGGCCGCCGACCTCCATGACCCGGACCACCGCATCATTGATCCACGCTATACGCGGCCCGATCTGCCGCAAGGTATTGATAAGGACCAATCCAGCTATATCCAACCCGGCGAGATGTGACTGGGTAGCGAAAAGGCCGCCAATCGACAGTCCGACCAAGACCGGTCGCTTGATCTCGAGGGTTTCGGTGATCAGGCGCAGGTCCCCAGCGATTAGTGTGTCGTCAAGTGCTGTTCCGGGTGAGAAGGGGCTGTCGGGTTGGCCACGAAAGTTATAAGCGAGAGTGCCATAACCGGCATCACGGAGTGCTGGACCAACGTCTTGCTGCCATTGTTGGGCGGTTCCGGTGACCGGATTGACGAAAACAAAAGTGGGGGCATCGGTGTCCGATGGCGCATCATGCTCATAGTACAGACCGTCGTTGGCACTAATTCTCAGGTATGACATTTCTTTTCTCCTGTCAGGATTTACAAATCATAGCCGCTCCAGAGCAATCGCAGGTACTGCCTTTTTCCCTGTGGTATGACCGTGGTGCTTGCCGGCAGGGTTATCGCGGTGCCAGTTGTCCAACTCGGCCGTAGTTTGTGGGCGTTAACCGTTGCTGGTGTCGTATCCGGTTGGAACAGCTTTGATTGAATAAGTTTCAGGCCTTCAAGTATTTAATGGCTCCCGAGCAAGTTTTGAAAAATAACATACAGCGCTGAAACGCAACCTCGAACGACTGGGTAGTCATGTTGCTCAATGGCCCGCAACAAAAAATCCCGAGGTTCAGTGGGAGGAGGTGACTCTGTCGGCATTGACAGCGCTGATGGGTGCTCTTGGGCATGAGGAAGGGCGAATTATAGCCATTAGAATTTGCCGGAAGTAGCCGAACGAGCGATATCGCCAACGTCGCGGCGCCCCTGATTCAAGCGTAGTCAACAGCGATCGGCCACACCAGGTTCAGTGTCCGGTATGATGGTCGACTTTTCTGATTAAGAAATAGGCCTGCGCAACATGCTGCGACTCGCAGAAAAAATGAGCCGGCTGGGTACCGAAACGGCATTCGATGTTCTGGCTCGGGCCGATGTATTGGCACGCGGGGGACAGGACATCATTAATCTTGGGATCGGCCAGCCCGATTTCAAAACCCCGGAGCACATTGTGGAGGCGGCGGTCAAAGCACTTCATGACGGTCACCATGGCTACACCCCTTCTCCGGGTATTCCACAGTTGCGCGAATCGGTAGCACAGGATCTTGCGAAACGTCGGGGAGCCAAGGTTTCTGCCGATCGTATTGTGATTGTCCCAGGCGGAAAGGTAACGATGTTTTTCGCAATCCTGATGTTCGGTGAGCCGGGTGCAGAAATCCTGTACCCCAACCCTGGATTCCCTATCTACCAGTCGGTCATCGAGTTCACCGGCGCAAAGGCCGTACCCATACGCCTGCTGGAAGAGAACGATTTTTCTTTCGACGCCGACACAATCTTGAGCCAGATTACCGAGAACACCCGGTTATTGATTCTGAATTCTCCCGCCAATCCAACCGGCGGGGCTGTGCCCAGAACTGAGATGGATCGGCTGGTATCAGGCCTCACGCAGAAGCATCCAAACGTTGCAATATTGAGTGACGAGATCTATTCACGAATTACGTACGACGACCGGGAGCACGTATCACTCCTGTCGTATCCTGAACTCGATGATAGGCTCATTCTGCTCGATGGCTGGAGTAAGACTTATGCAATGACCGGATGGCGGATGGGCTATGCGGTCTGGCCTGAAGCGCTGGTAGAAGGCGCGACTCGTTTGGCGGTCAATTGCCACTCTTGTGTGAATTCGGCCGCTCAGTATGCCGGGATCGCTGCCTTAGAAGGACCGCAGGATGCGGTTGATGGGATGGTGTCGGCGTTCGACGAAAGGCGGCGGGTGATTGTGGCGGGGTTAAACAGTCTTCCCGGTGTGAGTTGTCGTACACCAATTGGCGCATTCTATGTTTTCCCGAACATCCGCAAGACAGGATTGACCGCCCGGGTTCTACAGGATCGTTTGCTCGAAGAAGTGGGTGTCGCAACTGTTGCAGGCACGAGCTTTGGCGCTCTCGGAGAAGGCTACATCAGATTCTCATATGCCAACAGCGTAGAGAACATCGAGATTGCATTAGATCGTGCGGCTGAATTATTACGTGCTGTATGAGGCGAACTGCCCAAAGGGTGTATAAATTAAAAAGGAGATAATCGAGATGGCTGAACTTTCAAAATCAAAGATGTATTTGGGCGGAGAGTGGGTGGAACCACTGACCGGGGATTATTTCGAGTCGCACAATCCATACACCGGTAAACCATGGATGCTGGTCGGCAGAGGTGGGGAGGACGACGCCAACCGAGCAGTTGAGGCTGCGAAAAAGGCATTTCATAACCCCGAGTGGCGCGATATGACGCCAACCGCGCGCGGACATCTTCTTCGAAAATTAGGCGATCTAATAGCCGAGAATGCACAAGCTCTGGCAAAAGTCGAGGTGCAGGACAACGGTAAGTTATACGCTGAAATGCACATGCAGATGCGTTACGCGCCGCAATGGTATTACTACTTCGGGGGATTGGCAGACAAGATTGAGGGTTCGATTTTTCCAATAGATAAACCGGAAATCTTTGCCTATACCCGGCATGAGCCTCTTGGTGTGTGTGTGGCAATTATTCCGTGGAACTCGCCACTTCTATTGGTAAGTTATAAGTTGGCGCCGGCCTTGGCGGCAGGCAATACGATCATCATTAAGCCCTCCGAATTCACCTCGGCATCAGCTCTAGAGTACGTAAAACTAGTTGAGGCGGCCGGATTCCCCAAAGGCGTGGTCAACGTGGTCACAGGATACGGGAAAGAAGTTGGCGAAGCCTTGATTACCCACCCGGATGTGGCCAAGGTTGCATTTACCGGCGGTTCCGCGAGCGGTCGGCATGTGTACTCGCGCGCGGCTCAGTCATTAAAGAAAGTGAGTCTGGAGTTAGGTGGTAAATCTCCAAACATCATTTTTGATGACTGCAACATCGATAATGCGGTTAAGGGGGCTATATCGGGAATTTTTGCTGCCACGGGGCAGACCTGTATCGCTGGATCCAGGCTTTTGGTCCAGGAATCGATACACGATGAAGTTGTAGAAAAATTAATCGCCCTGGCCAAGACGGCAAGAATGGGTGATCCGATGTCGAAAGATACACAGGTCGGGCCAGTCACGACCTATCCACAGTACGAAAAGGTATTGAGCTATCTGCAAATCGCCCATGATGAGGGGGTCGATTGTGTTCTTGGCGGCGATAAAGCGACGCGCCCTGAATGTGGCGAAGGCTGGTTTGTGGAGCCGACAATTTATACCAACGTCGACAATAGTATGCGGATCGCACAGGAGGAAGTTTTCGGCCCGGTGCTTTCCGTAATTCCCTTCAAGGACGAAGAAGAGGCTATTGTGATTGGCAACGACGTGGTATTTGGCCTTGCTGCTGGTATTTGGACACAGAGTATTCGACGGGCGATCGAACTGCCGAAAAAACTGCAAGCTGGAACAGTCTGGGTCAATATGTATCGTGCGGTGAGTTACATGGCGCCGTTCGGAGGGTACAAGCAGTCCGGTTTGGGACGAGAGAACGGGCAGGAGGCAATTCGGGAATATATGCAAACGAAGACCGTCTGGTTGTCTACTTCAGAAGAGGTGCCCAACCCGTTTATCATGCGTTGACCTGGCGATGCGCAAAACCAGGCAACGGCGCGCAAGCCCGCCAGTCAGGGTAAAGAGGTGAAGTAGTGAAGTGGTGAAGTGGTGTAAGGGGTCCTCTTTCCTGGTGTCTCTGTGGTCAGGTGACCATAGATTAATTCACACCAGCCAAAGCGGTCGGCCAGACGATAGGCAGTCGCAAGTTCTATCCGTAGATTCCAGTCTTCGACAGGCACTTGGGTGTGAAGTGTTGCTTTTAGAATAACGGGTAGTGGATCTCCGTCGAATTTCAATATGCGTAGATATTAATGGATCGATCGAGAACTCTGTCACTGGCACGGCAGCCGCGATCACTTGTGTTACTCCCTCGAGTCGCGTCGTCTGTAACGCCGCAGGCGTAGCTGTTTATCGTTGATGCTCGCGGTTGTCAGTGGATTACCGCCGACTAAGGTATCTCGGCACAGGCTGCAATGATCGATTCAGAATCTAAATGATATGCCTTGTATAGCTCGGACAGAGTGCCTGATTCGCCATATCGTTCAACGCCGAGCGGCCGCACTGGATGGCCATGGACTGCGCCAAGCCAACTCAAGATGGAAGGATGACCATCAACGACCGTCACGATTCGGCCCGAATCCCTGAGCGGTGAAAGGAGGCGTTCCACTGGCGCTGCCGTGCTGCTGTTACCCGCTTGACGCTGGCGTTGCGCAGCAAGCCAAGCGCGATAAAGGCGATCAGGCGACGTGACCGCAAGTAAACCAACTCCCGGATTCTGTTCGGCGATCTTTGTGTATGCGCTCAATGCTTCTGGGCCTACTGCACCGGTATAGGCTATCGCGAGCGTCGAGTCTGGGTCCGGCGCCCGCAGCCAGTAGCCACCTTCAATGACAGCCGTCCGGAGGTCGGGATCGATCTGACGTTGCAATTGTGTAATACGGCGAGTGGTCAGGCGCAGATAAACAGAGCCGCCGCTTTGATCATTGAGGAGATCTTGATTCGGCTCGCCGTCATCCTCGCGTTGAAGATGTTCGAAGCTCCAGCACAGAATCGCAGCCAACTCGTCGGCATAAGTGGGCTCGAAAGAGCTTAATCCGGGTTTTGACATGCCAATGAGGGGGGTCCCAATCGACTGATGGGCGCCACCTTCCGGTGATAACGAAATTCCGGATGGTGTGGCCACCAGAATGAATCGGGCGTCCTGATAACAGGCATAGTTCAGTGCGTCGAGGCCTCGCTCGATAAAGGGATCGTAAATCGTGCCAATCGGAAAGAGGCGTTGCCCGAAGAGGGAGTGGGAGAGCCCAGCTGCAGCGAGTAGTAAAAAAAGATTGTTCTCGGCAATACCAAGTTCGATATGTTGGCCCTTCGGGGATGGAGGCCAGCGGTGCAGAGAACCGATATCCTGTAGTGGAAAAGGATCTTTCTGGGCCTTGGGGTGAAACAGTCCCCGTCGATTGACCCAGCCGCTGAGGTTGGTCGATATCGTGACATCCGGTGATACCGTGACGATTCGATCAGCAAGGCCGTTGCTGGTTCTGGCAATGCTGTTCAGAAGTCGTCCAAAGGCTGCCTGTGTCGACAGGTGCTCAGCTGTTGGGAGATCAAGTCGATCGAGAACGGTGACCTCGTTCGACCGGTGTCGTCGCGGCCCAGCCAACTTTAGGGAAACATCCTGAATGAATGTTTGCAACTCGTCAGTCGGGATGTCGATTCCGGCAAGCGGCGCCCATTCCTGGCCATCCGGGATGTGATGCGCCTGCTTAAGAGTCTGAATTTCTTCAGAATTCAGCAGCCCCGAATGGTTGTCTTTGTGGCCCGCGAGGGGTAGCCCGTAGCCCTTGATGGTATAGGCAAAAAAACAGGTGGGCTGTTCATCCTCAACTGCCTCGAATGCCTCCAGCACGGTCTCCATACAGTGCCCGCCAAGATTGGTCATCAAGGAAAAAAGTTCCGAGTCGTTGTAATCACCAATCAGCGATGCCGCACCGGGCCTTGCGCCAATGTCATCAAGTAGCGGTTGTCGCCATGCTGTGACACCCTTATAGACAAGCGCTGAATATTTCGAGTTGGGGCAGGCATCGATCCATTGTCGTAAAGCCTCACCACCCTTCCTATCGAACGCTTCTCGAAGTCGTTTCCCATACTTTATGGTCGTGACCTTCCATCCCATACTGATAAAGAGGCGGCTGAAACGATTCAGCAGTCGGTCAGAAATTATAGAATCCAGGCTTTGCCGGTTGTAGTCGATCACCCACCAGACACTCTCGAGATCGTGCTTCCAGCCCTCAAGCAGCGCTTCGTAGATGTTGCCTTCGTCGAGTTCGGCGTCTCCTACTACGGCCACCATTCGGCCCTTTGCTATTTTCCAGTTGTGAGTTTCGATATATGTTTGAATCAATGACGCGAAGCTGGTCATTGCCACGCCGAGGCCCACAGATCCAGTAGAAAAATCCACATCGTCCGTATCCTTGGTTCGTGATGGATAAGCTTGAGCGCCACCAAGGGTCCGAAATCGTTCCAGATGTTGTTGGCTTTGTTTGCCAAGAACATACTGGATAGCATGGAAAACGGGGCTACCATGGGGCTTTACCGCAACTCGGTCTTCACGGCGAAGTGCAGAAAAATAAAGCGCAGTCATAAGGGTAACCATTGAAGCGCAAGAAGCCTGGTGGCCGCCGACTTTCAGTTGACCATCGTTTGCCCGGAGATGATTGGCGTGGTGGATGATCCAGGTCGACAGCCACAGAATCTTGCGTTCCAACGCCTGAAGAAAAACCAATCGGTCCTGGGTTGTCCGCAAAAGTGGCACTTCATCCTTGGGGTCGAAGTGAATGTTGGGCATGAGTCAGGCTTAAGGACAATGAACAAGACGGCACTTCATCTCACTATATTATTGCTTCGGGCTGGAAATAGGTTTCTAATTTATGTAGTAAAATTAGTAATAACGAAATATTTGATCATAAAATATCAATTTTCTGGACAATTATGCTAGAACGCGAATGGGACAAGAAAGATCTTGGAATCTTGGAGATTCTCCAAGAACAAGCGCGGATATCAAATTCGGATCTCGCCCAGCGTGTCGGCCTTTCTCCATCGCCTTGTTGGCGCAGAGTCAGAGCCTTGGAGGATGCGGGTGTGATTCAACAGTATGTGGCGCTGGTCAGTGCAAAGTCTGTGGGACTCCCAATCAACGTGTTCGCCACCGTGACGCTGGAAAAGCAAATCGAGAAGGCGTTAGAGGTATTTGAGAAAGCGGTCGCTGAGCGACCGGAGGTGATGGAATGTTATTTGATGACAGGAGAATTTGATTATTTACTGAGAGTCGTGGTGCCAGATCTTGAAGCTTATGAACATTTCTTGTTACAGCATCTGACTCGAATTAAAGGAATCGCAAGTATCAAATCAAGCTTTTCGTTGAAGCAGGTCTGCTACAAGACAACACTGCCACTGCCGCGTTAGCAGCGGCAATCACCTGACCCGGCAGTAAAGCGCCGGATCAGCGCGTAGATATTCCATCGCGTTCGCCGAAGACATCGTCATGTTGGGAAGGCCGGCAACGCTGGTATTGTAGTGGATACTTAATTTGCGCTCCGAGTTCGTCCGCGGCGTGCCAGACCCAGCGCGGGTTGTATAACATGCCTCGCCCCAGAGCCACCATGTCGGCTTTGCCTTCGAACAAGATAGTTTCTGCCTGACGGGGTTCAGTGATCAATCCAACCGCGATCGTGGTCATGCCCGTTTCCTGTCGGATCCGCTCAGACAAGGGGACCTGAAATCCAGGCCCGACCGGCACTACTTGATCTGGGGCGAGACCTCCGCTGGACACGTCGATCCAGTCGCAACCTGACTGCTTCAGCAGCTTGCAAAGGGCAATCGATTGATCCATATCCCATCCGCTGTCAATCCAGTCGGTAGCCGATAGGCGGATGCCCAGTGGCTTTGTCGCAGGCCAGGCGGCGCGTGTCGCCTCGAATACCTCAAGAACGAAACGCATACGATTATCCAAAGAGCCTCCATAGTTGTCGGTTCTTCGATTGCTGATAGGGGAGAGGAATTGGTGCAGCAGGTAGCCATGGGCTGCGTGCAACTCGAGTGCATCAATACCAATTCGTTCCGCGCGGCGGGCGGCATCGGCAAATTTGTTCACCAGGTCGGTAATTTCCGTCGAACTCAATTCTCGTGGCACAGGGGCGCCATCCTGTAGTGCAATGGCCGATGGGGCAACGACTTCCCAGCCGCCGTCGCTGGGTAGAATCGACTTCCTCCCTTCCCACGGGCGGGCAGAAGACGCTTTGCGCCCAGCGTGGGCAAGTTGCAGGGCGATCGGAGTGTCAGCAACGTCTTTGCAAAAATTAACTACCTGCCGCAGGGCAGATTCATTGTCGTCGCTGTAAAGCCCCATGCAGTAGGGAGTGATTCGGCCGGCGGCTTCTATGTTGGTCATTTCAATACACAATAATCCGACTCCGGATGCTGCGAATTGCCCAAGATGCATATGATGCCAGGGCCCAGGAGAGCCCTCGGTTGCTGAGTATTGGCACATCGGCGAAACCATCACCCGGTTCTGGATTTTCAGTTGGCGCAGTTGAATCGGCGTAAACAAAACAGGGTCCAGAGAATCTTTCACAGTTTGCATCCTTTATTGGGCTTGAGGGAGTTTAGTGCGCCAAGCTTGGGTTCTTTTGACGTGACCGACGGTGATGACTACTCCCGGTTGGCTGACAGACGAAAGCATCCCGGGTTCGACGGGCGAATCAGGACCGGTCGGTAATGATGGAGGTGGCATCCGGCCGGTTTTCAAGTCCGGGCAGAAGCTCAGTGCCAAGGCCCGGGCCAGAGGGCGGCAGAATCCAGCCATTCTCGATTGTGGGTATGACGGTGACCAACTCCTTATACCAGCCGTCGTAGAATGCTCGGACTGATTCCTGGATCAAAGCGTTCGTTATATTCATCGACAGATGCACCGCAGCCATGAATGCCACCGGCCCGGTGCAGTCATGCGGCGCAACTGGGAGATGATAGGTTTCACCGAGGGACGCGATTTTCTTCGCTTCAGTCAGTCCACCGCACCAGACGATGTCTGGCATCAGGATGGCGGGCGCACCGCTTTCAATCAAGTCGCGGTAACCCGATCGCCCTGCAATTGTTTCGCTGGCGCAAACGGGCACCCGTGTGGCTTTAGCGAAACGCGCCAGCGCTGGAAGACTGTCCATTCGAACAGGATCTTCGTACCAGTAGGGGTTGAATGGTTCGAGTGCCTGGGCGATCTGCAGCGCGGCCGGAAGCCGCCAAAGGGAATGGAGCTCGACCATGATATCCATCTGCTCGCCTACTGCTTGACGGATCTTTCTAAAGGGATCGAGACATCGGTCCAGCGATTCGTTTGAAATATAGTAGCCATCGCTGCTTTTGGCTGCGTGGTCGAATGGCCAGATTTTCATTCCAGTAATGCCTTGTTCGATCAAACTGAGAGCCAGTTCATCAGCCCTGTTAATGAAAGCGTCAAGATCCTCGTAAGGCCCTTCAGGAGAACCGTCAAGGCCCCAGTCAGATGTGTCCCAGTCCGGGCGATTTCGTACATATCGATAACCGGCACAAGTGTTGTAGGTGCGGACCTTGTCCCGAGCTAAGCCCCCGAGCAACTGAAACACAGGTTGCCCAACGGCTTTTCCGAAAAGATCCCAAAGGGCAACATCGACTGCCGAACGTCCGCGGGTTTCTACACCAGTACCCGAAAAGCCCACGTATGGCATAAGATCCAGGGCAATTCGTTCGATCTGTAGCGGGTCTCGTCCAATTAATTTTGGAGCGGCGGTCTCGTGGATGAAGGCTTCCACCGCCTTGGCCCCGAAAAAGGTTTCGCCGAGGCCGCTGATGCCTTCATCGGTGTGGACTGTGACCCACAGAATGTTGGAAAATTCATCGAGCCGGAGCGTCTGAATGGCTGTGATCTTCATGGCGAAAATGAACGGGTTGGGTGATACGTCGAAACCTTGTGGATCACTGTGGGGAGCCTGGCAGCGGAATGTCGTTGACCCTCCTGGGCACGTGATAGCCGCGCTGTACCGCAGGTCGCGAAGCAATCGACAGGTACCATCGGATCACATTCGGGTATTGAGTAATATCGATTGTTTGCCACTCGAATCGTGATATCCAGGGCCAAAGAGCAATATCTGCGATCGAATACTCGCCAACCACAAATTCGCGGTCTTGCAGTTTCTTGTCGAGGACGCTGTAGAGTCGATGTCCCTCGGTCAAGTATCGATCTTGTGCATAGGGGCTTTTCCCCGGATTGAATTTCGTGAAGTGGTGAATTTGCCCCAACATCGGCCCGGGTCCAGCCATCTGCCACATCAACCATTCAATAGTTTCCCAGTAGCGCGATGTTTCCGCAGGAATCAATTGACCCGACTTTTTAGCCAGATAAAGCAGGATGGCGCCTGATTCCATCAGCGATTGTCCGTTTTCTGTGTCGACAATTGCTGGAATCTTGTTGTTGGGCGACAGCGCTATAAATGCGGGATTCCGTTGCTCACCTTGTGTGATATCCACCGGATACACTGTGTAATCCCACCCGAGCTCTTCCAGAGCGATAGATATTTTTCGCCCATTTGGGGTCGACCAGGTGTAGAGCTCAATCATGCCAGAATCGGTTTTGCAAGTTGGGTGAGTCCGTTCAACCCAGCATTTCTCGAACGGTTGCGGCTTGCCGGCGGGCGCTTTGCATAAGAAAAGTAATATCGTTGCCGGCGAGGATTAACCGCGCACCTATTGCAACATATTTCTTCATCAATTCCGGTTCGTAGACACCGCCCATGCCGGCATATTTTCCGTGATCATTACAAGCATCAACGACGCTTTGATAAGCCGCCACGATATCCGGGTGTCCCAGTTCGCCGGGGATGCGCATCTCAAGCGAAAGATCGTTGGTGCCGATGAGTAGTGCGTCGATCCCGCTGATTGCGGCAATGGCCTGGGCGTTCTCGATTGCCCGGGGAGATTCCAGCATGACGACGATCAGGGTTTCACGATTGATCGTTTCGGTGGTGTCTTTGAGTGGGTGAGTCTCAAAACCGAGATGTGGCAGAGCGCCGGTGATGGATCGATGCCCAATCGGGGGATAGCGGCAATTGGAGGCTATCTGCGCTGCGGTCTGCGGGTCGTCCACGTGGGGGACCACCACGCCCTGGGCTCCGCCATCCAGCACCCGCGTAGCGTGATAGGGTTCGGGTCCCGGTACCCGGACGATCGGAGCGATACCGGCATCCTGGGCTGCGACACAGATCTGCACCGCCGTGTCGATATCCATGGAATTGTGCTCCATGTCTATGAACAGCCAGTCAAAGCCGGCAGTACGCATGGCCTTGGCAGTATCGACGGTTCTTGCCTGGCGCAGGCCAACGCCGATCGCGAGCTGTCCGCGGCGAAGTTGCTCAAGGGCCTGATTATGAAGCTCTATCATGGGCGATGATGTCTCGTCGTTGATAATTCGGGGTCGAAGATAGTCTAGTCGGGTTGATGCTACGAGAATAGCGCAGGTCAGGTCCTACTCTGGGCGAGGTCGCAAATCTTCTGACTCGCCAACCCGACCGATGCTGCTGTATCGACAACCAGTTGCCAACTGTTCTCATCAATCGGAATACCCTCCGCTTGGCGTTGAGCCATGTTTTCCCGTTCAGGATCCCCTGGTATCAGTACGGGCTCTGCAGGATTCATTGGCAAAGACGAGGTGACATGTGTCACGGTGGAATCGAGCTCGGACTTAAAAAACTCCGGTTCGACAAATCGGTTGGGGTCGAGGATGACCGAGAACATATTGTTCAGAATCGTATCGTTGTGGTGGTCAGTCTCGGGTCGGCAGGTGCCGCCGCCACTCAGAATTCCGGCGAGCAGCTCGTTAACCAGGGCAAGCCCATAGCCCTTATAGGTTCCAACCGGGCGCAGGGCGCCGACAGGATCTGAAAACAAGGCCTCGGGGTCCGTTGTCGGGCGCCCGTGGCCATCCAGCAATACGCCCTCGGGCAGTGTTTCTCCTTTGTTCCTTGCGACTCGTACCTTTCCATGAGCCATAACGGTAGTGGCCATATCGAGCACTAAAGGTCCTGCTGCACGAGCGTCTGGTATGGCGCAACAGTAAGGATTGGTTGAGTAGCGCGCATCAGAGCCACGGTAAGGCGCTACGATTCCTGTGTGCCCGATCGCGTTGACGTGGTGGATCGACACTAAGCCGGCTTGTGCGCAACGTTCTCCCCACGCGCCGATACGCCCCAGGTGAAAAGAATGCCGAATGGTGAGAGTGCACACGCCCAGCGATCGCGCACGTTCGATTCCGATATCCATAGCTTCTTGTCCGATCACTTGTCCATATCCTGACCGGCCATCAACAGTAATAATAGGGCCCTCGTCAATGACAACTTCAGCATGTTGGTTAGGAATCAGCTCAGCGGTTTTCACGCATGCAACATAACGCGGAAGCATTCCGATGCCGTGACTATCATGTCCCGCGAGATTAGCCTGGACCAGGTTATCAGCGACGATTTTGGGTTCATCGCCAGAGCTGCCAGCAGCCAACAGGATCTCAACGGCAACCGCTCGGAGGTTTTCCTGACTAATAAGCATTGCTGTAGCGTGTGGTAAGAGATTGCGCGTATCGAAGTACTTTCATATCACTTCGATACAAACCCGCCATCGATGGGTAGGGCAACCCCCGTGATGTATGACGCTTCATCTGAAAGCAAGAAGAGAGCAGTGTTCGCCACTTCTTCTGGTCTGCCGACACGCTGAAGAGGAATCATCGATTTCATCATCGCAAGGTTGGCCTCGCCATCGGTTTCCTGATCGGGCCGAGCCATAAATATTTTCATCATTGGGGTATCGATAACGCCCGGGCAGACGCTGTTGACACGAATATTGTCTGCTGCGAGGCGCCCCGCGAGAGACGCCATGAAACCATTGACGCCCCACTTTGCCGCTGAGTAGAGGGGGCTGAATGGGGATCCAATGAGGCCGGCAATAGAGGAGGTGAAAAGTATGCTGCCCCCGCCACGGGCACGCATCTGCGGGATCGCTGCCCCCGTGGTCATAAAGACCGATCGAATGTTCAGGTCCATTGTGATCGCGTAATCTTCGGGCTCGATGTCCTCGACTCGAGAAAATCCAGGGTGCCCCACGTGGTTCCAGAGTAAATCGATGCCGCCAAATTGCGCCACGGCCTGGGTGATAATGCGGGTGCACTCCTGATCATCGGATAAGTCTGCACACAGCCCGATCGCTTCATGCCCGGCCTGTGTGATCTCCTTAACAACCGAGTCGAGAGCTTTCTGGTCGATGTCTACGGCAACGATTTTTGCACCTTCTTCAGCAAATCGAATCACTCCGGCTTTGCCCATGCCTGATGCTGCTGCGGTGACGAGGGCAATTTTGTTCTCAAGACGCATGATCTATCTCTCCTTGGTAAAATTTTGTGTTGCCATCGAACCTATTTGACCGTGAATACGGTATCTGTGCAAGCCGATCAGAAGAATTCACCCGCTGCACCTGCTGCGCGGCCAGGCGCTCGCATCAAAGCCATCAACCTGACTCGTTACGCACGCCGATTCAAGGGAGATCGACCTCAAGCCCAAGGATGAGAAAGCTCCAGGATTTTCCGTGGCTGTCCAGATTAAGCGATTCATTCACCCCGCCTTCCAGGGCTTCGTCAAGCACCAGGTTGAGCCCATGTAGCTGGGGCAGAAGATAACGCTGGATCTGGCCTGTAAATAAAGCCCCAAAAGTCTGCTGCAGCCGCTCGGGCGTGATCTGGTCAACTAAAACGGGATAGTGTTTAGGGTCGTAAGCGAATACCGATACATTCGACCGGTTGCCCTTGTCGCCTGCCCGGGCATGAGCGATCTTCCTAAGTGTGGCCCGATGTGTCATACGTCGAACACGTCCAATATGGGCGAGATTCGACTGCGATCGACCAAGGTAGAGTAGGTCAAGATGCTGGGTCGAATGTAGCCGCGGTATCCTCCCCCACCGGCTGGGCCGCAACAGAGCAGGGACTCGACCTCCCACAGCAGGGTTTCAGCTTCTTCGCGAGCCGACGTTCGCATGGCGCAGCGCAAGCGAACATCCTCAGAATCCGTCATGGTTTGACCTGCAGTACCGTGCACAGATGACACGCCAATCAGATCAAGTCGTGGCGCGGTCTGCACACCGTGGACCTGGCGCAGGCGCTCAGCTATGATCTCGCCCGCCAGGCTGGCCCGCCGCTGAGCCCCAGGGCCGGCATAGGAGATCTCGGCTTCTCCAACGAAACCGCCAGCAAATGCAACGGTGACTTTAAGTTCCTGCGGTCGTTCACGGCCACGTGCCCCCGAGATTGAAACACGATCTTTGCCAGTTGAATCTACACGGGCCCAGGAAAAGTCAGCAGTGACGTCTGGCGTAAGATATTGCGCAGGGTCATGGATCTCGTAGAGCAATTGCTCCTTCACAGTGCGTGGGTCGACACAGCCTCCAGTCCCTGGCAGTTTGGTGATAACCGCGGTGCCATTATGCTGGACTTCGGCAATAGGAAACCCGACAAACGCAA
>Ga0207984_1000633_pt1 | contig 20165 bp, 21 predicted proteins | sample ETNtaG_30_FD_185760 | JGI IMG/M metagenome (GOLD analysis project Ga0207984, IMG submission 185760) | Marine microbial and viral communities from oxygen minimum zone, Eastern Pacific Ocean - ETNP201306PF43B (SPAdes) (version 2) | ecosystem: Environmental > Aquatic > Marine > Oceanic ...
CGAAAAACCCAACTAAGGAAGTCATGGTAGCATAATGTCCGATATGAATACAAGAAAAACTGGCTTATACTAGATCTGATTTTGACATATATTCTTATAGCTAGAAATAGCTTGGTTGATGGAGATTTTATCAGGAAACCACGAAATGTTTTCTCGAATAACTCCATTGAGTAGGACATCAGGGCAGGATGCGCCTGCTGTCAATATTATTTCGATCGTATTCCCTTCGGAATCTATTGTAACTACTCGACTAATCAAATCAGTTGCAATCTGATACTCTTCAACTTGATAAACAATAACGCCCAACAAATGGAGGGCATTTGCATGTCGAGGGAAGTCTTTCAGTGCATGTTGGCATATTTGTTCTGCTTGTTGCAACTTTCCCCATCAGTAAACTAGAAGGAACTTGGATTCACCTCAGTTTGTATTTTAGTTTTTAACTTAAATACAAGGTAGACTGAGTATGATGAAAATATGACTGCTGGGTATTGTCTTTCTACACCTTGGTCACAACATTTCCACCCAATTTCCCTTGTTTGTTCTAGGAAAAACCAAAAACCCACGGAAAAAAACCGTCATGTAACCGTAGTATGATACTTTTATTTGGTTTAAGGGGCATTATCTAAGTTTTTTTGGCTTGTCTGGATGGGAAGGTGAGGTTTGTGATCGTCGAATATGGAGGATTTTTGTTGCTTAAGAATGATATCAGGTATTTGGGACTGGGCAGTGAGTATATTGATAAACAGAATCAAACGCTAATGCTCGAAAGGTGAAGTTATGGTTGTTCCACAGATTAAAATTAGACGAGTTTCAGGGTGACCTATAATCACAGTCCATGTAAGGTAATTTTGGGTGGTCGTAAGACGAGAAATCGTAGTTGAGCAGGGAAAACACGAATTGTCTTTAAAGACGAGTTTACTCGGTAGTAACTGTGTTAACTTTGAAATTAGTGATAATGATGATCCTATTCTTTATTGAGTGTGGAGTCAACTTGAAAGGGAGGAATTGGTTTTTCCATTATTTCACATGTTTTTTGTCTTAATGATTGCTTATGAGTAAGACAAAAATCTGAACTTGATCAGGATTCTAATTAGCTGAAAAAATTCAGATAAATTCTTAGATGCTTATTTAGGCGCAAGCACAATCTTGAAGCATTTCAGGATTGGTTTTTGAACTTGGCAGCCTCGATGATGGCAACCCCTAACATTGATATAGCGCTGGCGATAGCAAATCCTGCAGAAGCCATGCCATACCCTGTAGGTTTGTTTGAGGAGGTTAGCATAGTTATACCTTTAGGAGGAATGGAGATACCACCATAAGAATTGAGGTTTTCGTGGTTTGAAATTGCGAAATAGAGAAAAACGAGACTGAGTATAAAAAGAACTACTTGCTTGGATGTTGCCATTTTAGTTTCCTTTATAGAAAGGGGGTATTATCCAGGTTTTGTAGGTTTCTGGATAAGGAAGTGGGGGTTAAATTGTCTGAGAAGTTGGTGAAGGAACTATCTGATCCAAGTCCTTGTTTAGGCATTCTCCGTCCAAGAAGCAACTTGTTAGCTTTGCTCCTATTTCTTATTCTCATATTTGACTCTCACATCCAAACTACCACCACCGTCACTACCAACTTCAAGACGATTAACACTTTCTCCTATCTTATTGTGACTATCAAATCTCCCACCATTTTCATCTATCATTATTGATGTTTCCCTTTTATCGGTTTTAGATTTTGATTTGAGCTGAAGCATCATTTCATTATTTTCTGCTTTATTTCCACCTAAATATGCAACTGCATGATTAGGGTTATCACCATACATTGTCAGCATTGCATCACCACTACTACTCAAGCCAAAAAATGCCTTTTTCATATATGCATCTTGGATGATGAGACGTTGGCAAGTAACATTCCGAAATGTCACATCCTTCACACTTACTTGTGCATCAGCATCACCATTAACTAAGGAGTTCAATACCATACCGAATACAACCAACATTGCCCCAAATGACATATATAGAATCTTGTCTCGTAATTTCACAATATCCTTCCTTAATTGAGTTATATACCTGACTATACTCATACTTCTCTTCAGATTAGCATAGCTTCATGCTTAGTTCCATATTCACTTGTTTCAGGTTTGATGTCGCGTTACAAAGTGATGCTAAGAAGGAACCTTAAGTAAATCGACTGACTGATAAGTGAAATGGAAGCCTTGTTTTTGATCAAAGAGACTTCTTCATTGACTGTGAGTTTAGACAATATCTATAACTAAATCACCCGCGATTATGTGGATTTATTTTTCAGTTTACTAGAGGTTTCCCTTGATGTTTCCCCAAGTTATCGCTAGCTTGTTAGAAGTGTTTACAGCTAGTACTGCTTGCATCCCATTATCCATTAGTTCATTGATTTCAGCTTCCGATAATGCTCTGTCAAAAATAGCAGGTTCATCAACAGCGCCTATCAGCCAATACCGAACTCCTCCTCCTCCAGCACCGACGGATACATCCTCGTCATTTTCCCCTGGTTTTTGGGAATCCCCCTCTACAACTTTTTTCCCATCAATGTAGCCTCGCAGTTTTCCTTTCTTATCGCGAGTCATTACTACATAGTGCCAGTTCCCATCAGTCACTTGTTCAGCGCTGTTTATTTTTGCATTGCCTCCTTGAAGAGAAAAGTGGATACCTCCATTGTTTGGAACTACAAATGAGCCGTAATTTCTTGGCTGAGCCCCCTCATCTTCGCCTGTTTTTGTAATGATGGTTTGCCAAGACCCGTGGTTTTCACACTTCACCCATGCTGTGATTGTGAAGAACTCCAAGGTAAAGTCATCCGAGTGTAGAATAACTACCGCACCATCTCCATCAAACTTCAATGCTTTCCCGAATTTCCCTTTAACCCATTTGGCCTTTCTTATGTCTCCATCATGGCCATTTCCAGATGCATCCTCGGTTACGTTTCCTTTACCCTCGTCGAAAAGCCACGCGCCTACAAGTCCTTCCAGTCCTGCATGACTTTTTCCTGAAGAAACGAAAAAGAATATAGAGGTAAAAATTAAGCATCCGAAACTAAATATTAAATAGTTTCTGTGTTTAAGATTCATGATTTATCTCCTTATTTGTTATTAAGATACTATATCACAAGCTGAAGTTATGCAAGAAGGTACCTCAGGAAACCTAAGCTGGTTCAACATATTGGCAAGCAACAAGTACAACACATGGTTCCGCTGCTTCCTGAATCCAAGCTGAGTTGAGGGTTGGGTTTTGCCGGTATCCTGACCTGTTCCTGCTACAATCCACGTCCTGGGATAGTGAAACGAAAACATGTGTTTCATTATCGTGCTTTTAACACACATAATTAGTGCACAGCTTATACTATTGACACTTATTTGCGACCAAATTATAATGAGAGCAAAGTAAAGACTTGATGCTCATGCTTGGATTGATCTAATTCGCGTGGGGGCCTTCAGAGAAAATTAGGCCAATCAGGTCTGACCAGCGAGAAGTTGGCCTTAATTACAGATAAAAGGATTTTTAGATGAGACAAATTTTATTGTGCTTAATAATGATTTTCTTGGCTTTAGCAACAGCACTAAATACGTGGGCTGGTGAGCGCCATTACACCTTCGAAGATGATAAAGCATGGGAAGTGATAACCGGGGAATGGGAAATCAAAAAGGGCGAATGCCACAGTACCAAAGAGGCTGAAGAAGCCATTGTACTGCTCAAGAAATCCGAAGATGTAGATATGGATGGGGTGGAATATATTTCAGTTAGGGCCCACGATCTGGGAACTGGCGAGTGGCAGAATATATTCGTTGTTTTTGGCAACGATGGTAAATCCGAAAACTACTATTTGGGCGGTGTTTTCGTTGGTGGTCGCCAAGAGTGGACTTTCGACAATGTTGGGATGAAAACCAATAAGCGTGCGGGTGCTGTCTTGGCGGTAGCCTGCGCTCCCCAATGTCCACCTGGAAAATGGTTCGAAATTCGATTGGAGTTCAAAACAGGTGAAGCCATCTTAATTGGTGGAGAAGAGGGTGACAAGGTCGAAGAACGAGTTCGCCATAAGTTTGGCAAAATCCAAGGCGGCCGTATTGGTTTAGGCACCTCTAAGAGCATCGCCAAGTACAAGGACTTCATTGTGGGTGGAAAAGGTGTTCAGAGCATGCCAGTTTCACCACAAGATCGGATGACGACTACTTGGGCTAAAATCAAGCGAAATTACTAGCATGCCAATCAGCGGAAATGGAATCTATACACCAAATAGAATGCCCATTTGTACCCACCGATTCCTCGTCTCTTAATAAGAGTTGCACTGAGTTGAGATTCTCGTTCCACTTGTCTCTTCGGTATCATTTGTGGTCACCGTAGTCTACATATACCCAGATGGAGATAGTATTGTCCAAATCAAGCCACTGACATCTATGAACCGTTGCGAATAGCCGAAACTAAGTTACCTGCCACTGACAGTTGGGGAAAAAGAGAAGTATGTGGCCTTGGATTTGGACTGAGTCTAAAAACGATCGCGAACCATTCAAATCAGTTGGAGCAAATATACTAACCTGTGTTATAATATTCAGGATTTTGAGCCTATCTGTTTCAGATATGTATTTTTTGTAACTCTGGTTGGCAGAAAATTAACTTGCACACATAATCTATAATTTTAATTAAGGTGATTACAAAATGAAACACAAGAATATAAACTGTTTGTCACATTTGAGTTTCTTTGTCATTGCTGTATTTGTATTAGCACTTTCAATGCAGGCTTCCGCCGGAATTGTGGGGCAATGGCTTTTGAATGAAACTAGTGGAACCGTTGCCAAGGATACATCTGGCAATGGCAACGATGGAGAGATTATTGGTAAAGCAAATTGGGTAAATGGCAAGTTTGGTAAAGCCTTGGAACTTGACGGTACCAGCACTGGCCTCAAAGTAGCTCCAGGGCTAGAACTAAAAAACTTTACTGCTGTACTTTGGGTGAATAGTGGTAAGGATTGGGGTAAAACACGAACTGAGCTTTGGTGTGGAAGTCAAACCTATGGTGATGCAGTTTTAATTAGAGGGGATGACCGAGCCGATTGGAAAAAAGGAGAAGCAATGCTTCATTGGACCGATGGTGCGGCATGGCATGCCATTGGATCAGGGAAGCTAGAATCTAAGACCTGGTACCATCTAGCTGGAACTTTCAATGGAAGCACCCTGAAATTTTATGTGGATGGGAAATTGGTCGGACAGAAAGACTCTAAAATAGGTACAGGGGCAAATGATACGTTTATTGGATGCCACCCTAATCCAACTAACTATTTTCAGGGAATGATTGATGAGGTTGCTATCTTTGATGATGCCCTTGAAGATGTTGAAATCAGCAAAATTGCTACAGATGGCTTTGGAGGTGGGACACCGGTTTTTCCTGCAGATAAGCTCGCTACTAAATGGTCTAAAATCAAATCATCGAATTAAGGGGGGAAATCCTAACAAAATGAAAAAGCTATTCTGTAGTCAAGTTTTGCTTTGTTTGTCCATTTTTTTGCTAATGAGTTTCAGACTCCATTCAGCTGAACTGTTGGGACAGTGGCTATTTGAAGAAGGTGCTGGAAAAAAAGTTGAAGACTCATCAGGTCAAGGCAACGATGGAGAGCTTATTGGCAAACCAAAATGGGTAAACGGCAAGTTTGGTAAGGCTTTGGAATTTGATGGTGATGGTGCTGGTGTTAAAATATCCCCGGGACTAGAACTAAAAAACTTTACTGCTGTACTTTGGGTGAATAGCGGTAAAGATTGGGGTGAAACACGAACTGAGCTTTGGTGTGGAAGTCAAACTTATGGTGATGCAGTTCTAATCAGGGGTGATGAAAGAGCCGATTGGAAAAAAGGAGAAGCAATGCTTCATTGGACCGACGGTGCGGCGTGGCATGCCATTGGATCAGGGAAGCTAAAATCTAAGACCTGGTACCATCTAGCTGGAACTTTTGATGGGAAGACGCTAAAATTTTACAAAAACGGCAAACTTGCTGGTGAAAAAGACTCTAAAATAGGTGCAGGAGCAAAGGATACGTTCATTGGATGCCACCCTAATCCAACTAACTATTTTCAGGGAATAATTGATGATGTTGCTGTCTTCGATGATGCCCTTTCTAGAGAAGATATCGAAAAGATTGTAAATCGAGGGCTTGAAAATTGGTTGCCTGTAGAAGCCTCTGGTAAGAATGCTACTCATTGGGCAAGAATTAAGAATTCCGCTAAGACTAAGTAGCTAATCGTAATATCTTCTAGATCCCCCTTCCAATGTAAGGTGAGTCGATACTTTTGGCTCACCTTTTTCCACCTTTAACTTTTCTATCAACCCATTATTACGTTTGTGCTGATTTCTGCCAAATGATGTTCGAACCTGAATTTCCCAATCAACATAGACTTGGCAGAGAATCCAATCATATCTGACTACTTTAAGACCATCCGGCACAAGCAACTTAGCCCGAGCCAGTTCTCGATCAGTTTCGGGCTTTCGTGGATGCATTCCCGCTAGCCAAAACGTCACGAAAGAAGATCTTACTCATAGACCAGCTGATCCATGGGTTCCATTGGCACTGCTAGACAAACGGTCCCACCCGTCTGGTGGCGGCTAACCTAATCGAAGGGAAGGGTTTTACAGACGTAGTTGCCTTCCTAGACACTCCCTGGTGGAATGGGACAAGAACATGGATTTGTTGAACCAGCTTGGGGTTCTCGTCCCCTGAATCCGTTACGACTCGTGATAGTTTAGACCAACGTCATCTGCAAACACAGATTACGTGGATTTATTTTTCAATGCACTAGGGATTTTCTTTGATATCCCCCCAAGTTGTTGTCAACTTGTGAGAAGCACTTACGGCTGTTAATGTTAATGTCTTTTTCAACCCATTGTTCATTAGGTCATTGATTTCAACTTCCGATAATGCGCTGTCAAAAATAGCGGGTTCATCAATAGCGCCTATCATGAAAAACCGAACTCCTCCTCCGCTGGCACCAATAGAGACATCTTCGTCATTTTCTCCTGGTTTTCCGGCATCTACCTCTCCAAAATTTTTCCCATCAATGTAGCCTCGCCTTTTTCCTTCCTTGTCACGAGTCGATACCACATAGTGCCAATTTCCATCAGTAATCTTTTCGGTGCTGTTGACAGCGCCGCCAGGTCCTGCATGAGTGTGTATAACTCCAGTGTTTGGCCATACAAAAATAGAGTAATTTCTTGTCCTAGGTCCCTCGGTTTCGTGCGTTTTACTGATGACGGTTTGCCAAGTCCCTTGGTCTTTACACTTCACCCATGCCGCGATTGTGTATGTCTCTAAGGTAAGATCATCCGAGTGTGGAATAACCACCGCGCCATCTCCATCAAATTTCAACGCCTTACCAAATTTCCCATCGACCCACTCGGCACCGTTGATTTTGCCATCATGGCCATTTTCAGATACATCCTCAGCTACGTTTCCTTTACCCTCGTCAAAAAGCCACGCGCCCACAAGTCCTTCTGGTCCCGCATGACTTTTTCCTAAAGAAACAAAAAAGAATATAGAGGTAAAAATTAAGCATCCGAAACTAAATATTAAATGGTTTTTGTGTTTGGTATTCAAAGCTTATCTCCTTCTTATTATGATATGCTATATTGTAAACTGAAGTTTTGCAAGGAAGATACCTATGAACACCTCAGTGTCAGCCCAGATGCTGAGGTGACACCTGACCTCTTTGTGCTGCCATGGTAACCGTAGACAAGGACCACAAAAGAATCTAGTTAATTCTACTCAGTCGAAGTCTTAGAAATCAAAGTCTGTGTCTTCTGTTGTTTTTGGTTCTTAACTTTTTGTCATGTTTGGATATAGGAGAATGTAATGCTATATTACGCCGTTTTGAAATCTGCTCTTTTGCGTTGGAAGGTTATCCGACGCTTTTTATGTACCACTAGGGCTATTTACAATTGTAAATGTCAAGTTCGTTTATGAGCAGTTGCTTAATTTTATTCAGCGTTTGCCTGTAGGTGGGGTTTTTCTGAAAAGCAGGGGAAATACAGATGTTGGGCTAATGTCCAGAATCTTGTTGGCGTTGTAATAATTAGATGCCCGCCAGAATTGGGTGTATTGGGTGATCCCAAGGCCCTCCAGCGGTCATTTCGTCTGCTGCGCCCGCGGCATCCCCTCTGCCCGTAAAACAAACATAATTAGGGATGTAAATGATAGCAAAAGCACGACGCGGCCGGTCTGAGCTATTGGCACCGGCATGGTGGAAAGTACATCCGTGATGAAATGTAACGCCGCCTGCTGGCATCTCCATTGATACCGAATCTGGTAGTTTGTACTCTTCCTCTTTCATCTTCTTGACGATACTTTCGCCTTCTTGTCCTAAAGCAATTGGCTCCAATTTGCCGAATTTGTGGGATTTGGGGATAAAGTGCAGACAGCCATTTTCTGTTGTCACGTCGTCAACTGCTACCCAGACGGAAAGAGATCCAATCGGGTCCATCGGCCAGTAAGGGGAATCTTGGTGCCAGTTGGTCTCTTTGCTAGTCTCACCGGAGGGTTTTATCATGGCATGATCATGGTAAATGCGAACATGCTGACTTTCAGATAGACGTCGTGCGGATTCAGCTAAACGTTGATTGAGGGAATAAGGTTTAACCGAAGGGTAATCGCACCAAAGGTTCACCATTTGATTGAAGACTCTTTCGTAATCTTCAGATCCACGTCCGCCATTTTCTGCTCCAAGGATACGATCTCGGTTGCAAGCAATAGCGTTATCAACCGCATCACTAAGGTCCTCAATCTCTTTCTTAGTGAAGAAATTAGGATACTGGATAAAACCATTTTCTTTATAAAATTCGATATCTTCTGCACCAGTTGGGCAATTTGTTGTGTTCACTCTCTCTGCCTGTTTAATTATTTTTTGCCATAATATAATTTTGTGATTTAAGTAAGACGCCGCAATGTTAGCTCTTTCAACAAAATAATGCAATCTTAAATGCAGGATAATATTAACTGTTTGTCAATCAAACCAATAAGAGTAAAGTTGTGTCTGACGTAGGTTAATGCGCAAGTATACTTTCTGTCCCAGCAGTTCTGCCAATTTGCCTTCTTTCCATTGTATTTGAATAGCCGTATGGTTACCGCGGATGTTAGTGGAAATAGCCAGTGGGGTGCCGTTGAGTGAAAGGATCTCAGTGCTCAATTCTCCTCCCTCTACATCTAGGTTGAGGAAAAGCTCCTTACCGTTTACCTTGAAGGGTTGGGTTAGCAAAGTACCTTCCTGTCCATCTGCATCCAATGACATGAACCCGTCCCGACGTAACACGGCTAAACAAACCGCTCCAGCATCCGGCATGTAATCTTCATAGCTCGGATCATTGCCAGAAGAGATGAACGCGTATTGTTTATACCCCGTGTAATAGAACCACAATTCGTCACCACGCTCGAGCGGGGATGATGGTCCTCTCATCGTTTGTGTATCGTATGCTCCACCGCCTAGCGGTGATGTATCGATAAACGGCTTACGCTCGCCTAGACGTATCCAATTTCTTAGGTCACGGCTACATACTAATTGGACATGATGAAATCCCGTATAGTCCCCGTGTGCCTGAACGAGCCCCGAAATGTACGGTGAAAGGTTTATCTTGTCGAAACCATACCAATCTTTGGAGACCTTACCGGTATGATGGAATACAGTGGGCATGCCGATGAAGATTCCTTCGTAAAGAAACACGCCCATGTTGTAGATCTGTATGCTGTAGTGCTCAGGTGTATTGTATTCAGTTTGTCTGAGGTTTGGGTTGGTTAGCCGAGCTCCAATCACCCGGCGTCCTATTTCTTGATCCTCAGCATCGGCATGAAATACCACGCCATAGTCCTTCCAGTTGTTGAAATCACGACTTGTAGCTATAGCCACTGATCGTTCGTATGGCCCATCACGTTTGACCGTGTGAATAAATAGGTTTTCTGTTGGATTGTAAGAGAAATTGTACTCATCGAAGCTTGGAATCGCTGGTACGTCAAGTTTGGTCTAGTTAATCCCGTTGGGTGACACGGCAAAGCCGTCGTTTCCCAACGCTGCTTTGTAGCGGTACTTTGGATTCGGATCATTCGGATCACGTACCGCCATGCTCACGCCGTTGGTCTGCTTGGGTCCTGCCGTCCAGTGCAGTCCGTCTAGGCTTATGCGATAGCTCTCATCTGTGCCGATGACCCAGAATTTGAACAATTTCTCGTCTGGATCCCAAACTGGTGTTGAGACCGTTTGGATGGTTTGATGTGGTTTTGAGCTTCGTACGATAGCACCACGTTTCTGTGGTTGGTGAAGCGTACGGGTCAGGTTTCTGACCTCTGCGATTCCAGCATCACCCAAGAATAACTGTCGCCGACCGGCAGACACTTCGAAAGAAGAATTCATCCGTCCCTTAAGATTTTTTGACCCGTTGCCATCTTAGCACGTGTTGGGCGTGTGAAGATAGACCGTCCCACAATTTTCGAGGAAGGTGCGATTCGGTATATTCATGCAACCAGTTATTAAAAACCCAAGGTCGGCAAAAGGCCATGCACAACTCGTCACGTGGATGATCTGACCGATTGGGTGTTCCTCGATGATAGGCACGTCCATCCTGCACCCAGAGCGAGCCTTTCTTCAAGTTTAAACGAATTGGGTGGTATTGTGCACGCCGATTAACACCTGAGCCAAGAACATCATCCAGTTCGCTTTGGAGATCCTCATCGGCAACGTATTGTGTACAGGGAATGACTTCAAAACTACCATTTCCTTCGTGGGTATCAACCAGCGGGAACTTGACCCCAACTTGGAAGGCAGGGGTCATAAGTTTTGGGCATAGAAGTTGGCAGTCGCGGTGCCAATGCTGATAGTCTGCGTTAGGCAAAGGAATGTTTGAGTCAAAGTGAGACCAAACATAATCTGATCCTAATGCCTGTTCGAGAAAGTCAACAAGCGCTGGATGCTCAAAGATATCTTCATCAACAAATGGACTTTCAAAAGGCACGCGAACATTATAACGGTACCCACCCCGGTTTCCTGATTGACCTTGTTTTTCAATGCCGTTATTTCGAATTGACACCCATGCTTGACGGATTCGGTCAATCGTTTCTAACGGAATGAAGTCCTCAAACACGACGAAACCATTGATTCTCCATTCTTGCATCAGCCGGTCAATGTCAAACTCTATGTTCATCATTTCTCCTTTGTCGGCTTAGCATACACGGGACTTATTTTTCGATTTCCACCTAAGAAATGCAGGTAGGAATTTAGCTTGAGTATCGATGGATTTCTAGGAAGTTGAAGACAAAAGGCCTATCTGGCGTAAGATGCTTTTTTTAATTTTACAGATCATGGTGTATGCTGGATCATAGACGTTACCGATATCATATTCCACACATTGTCCTAGTAGAATATGTGCCGCACGCTTTTCTAGCCCAAGTTCCACTAGCCAGTGTATTAACTCTGTCGTCGCATGCTGTAGGGCTTGATCCAAAGGACGGGCGTTGCCCGCTGCTAAAATATAATCATCATTTTCTGCTCGAGGCCAAGCAATGTTACCGCCTTTGATTAAGTGGATTGTGAACTGTACATCAAAAGAGATCTCGATACCTGTACCGACAATCTCTCCGTCTCCTTGCACTGCGTGCCCATCACCCAAATGAAATAGTGCTCCGTCCACAAAAACTGGCAAATGAACAGTAGCCCCTTCAGCGAAACCGCGATAATCCATGTTTCCACCATGTGTGGAGGAAGTGGCAGTAGAAATAGCTTGACCTCTAGGTGGAGCAACGCCGAAACAACCTACCATTGGTTCAAGTGGAATCGTAAATTTTCCTAATTGGGTGTCTGGGGAAATTAATGTTGCAGTCCATTCTTCGGTGTCAATCTCCCATTCAGCTTCTCCATTCTCCGGCATTTGTGAAGCGACATACCCAGGATCAAGAACATTTGGTGCAACCACTGTTGCTGTTCGACCAATTCTTCGGTTGGGTTTCAGCTGGTCAAAGTGAACCGATAGAGTGTCTCCTGGTTCAGCTCCTTCAATATAAAACGGACCTGTTTGCGGATTTCCTCTGGGTGTAACTGATTGATCCGATTTGTCCCGACCTCCGCTATCCACAGTCGTTGTAATAACAGTATCGCCGCTATCGATATGCAATACGGGTTTGTGAGCTCCTATCGCTGTGTAATATACAGTTGGTTGAAAGTTGTGGACTGCCATCCGTATTCTCCCCATTTATGTTTTCTAATTTCAATGATTAGCGATTACATGATTTTAAGATGTCTAACATTATAGCAAAAAATGTCTGTAATCAAAATTAACATTTCTTCTGACCTGAATGGCCAGTCGTAAAGTCGTTTTGATTGACTGATTCTTGTTACTCTCCTTGAGCATGGCTATCCCTCTATTGGACAGTTTTCTGCTATTTGCCGTATGTTTTCCAATACCTTATTGACTGTCTTAAGTTATCGTGACACAATGATGAATGAGTATCGGTATTTGATATATTTATATGATATGCGATGTTTAGAAATCTGAGTGCAGCTGAAAGGACAGATATGAGAATCGATCGAATTGATGTCTACTATGTTGAATTACCATTGATCTATCCTTGGCGAACAGCTTATGGTGAAGATGCCGCTATTGATTCGGTACTGGTACGCATGGTTTCTGGTCAACACGTTGGTTGGGGGGAATCCACCCCTTTCAAAGCGCCAGCCTATTCACCTGAAACCGCGATGTCTGTTTATCATACAATAACCGAGTTTATTGCTCCCGCTCTGGTGGGGCGAGAATTCGAAACAGCTGATCGACTTCTGGATACATGCAAATGGATCAAAGGAAATCCGTTTGCCAAGGCTGGACCGGAGATTGCTTGGTGGTTGCTTAAAGCTGACATGCAAAAAGTTCCATTATATCATTTATTAGGTGGTACTTTTAGAGATGTTGAGGCTGGTGCTGATTTCGGTGTGCAAGATTCGATTGATATGTTACTGGAAAAGATTGAAGGTGCTGTTAATGATGGATTTAAACGGGTGAAACTAAAAGTGCGCCGGGGTTGGGATCTCGATATGTTGCAGGTGGTCTGTTGTACCTTTCCTCGGCAGACTTTTCATATCGACTGTAATTCTGGATATACACTGGATGATATAGACTTCTTTAAGAAGGTGGATGAACTTGGGCTCGCCATGATTGAACAACCACTATATCACAATGATTTGCTGGATCATGCGGAATTACAAAAGCAGATTGGTACACCTGTTTGTCTGGATGAGTCAGTTGACTCGGTCCGTGCTTTTGAGTACGCCTTGAAACTAAAATCGTGTCAGGTTCTTAATATTAAGACCGGCCGTGTTGGGGGGCTGTCAGTGGCGGTTAAACTACATGATATGGCGCGTGACGCAGGTATTCCCTGCTGGGTTGGGAGTATGCTGGAAAGTGGTGTTGGCGCTGGTATCTTGGTTGACCTAGCGACGCTTGATAATTTTACTTACCCAGGAGACCTGTTTCCCAGCCGGTTTTTCTACCGTCAGGATTTGACAGAACCAGAACTGGTATTAAATGATGACTGTACTTTCACGCCGTCGACAGTCGTTGGCATACCCTATAACCCAGTACATGAACGCATCGAACAGGTGGCAAAACTCAGTCAAACTCTATTACCTAGGTGATAAGCACCTTTACCAAGTCATCAGATTAGAGTTGTATAGATATGAATATCTGCTTGGAATAGGACTCAGCGGTTGAACTCATCGGGTTTTTTACTGTCAGGTGGCCAGTATCCGTTACGAGATTGTTCCCACAAATTACCACATAGACCTGAGATTACCCGCCACTCAGATGCACCCAAGTCCGGATCGGGATGAAAAAGAAAACGCTGAAGTCCCGCTTTCTTTGAAGCTGTTAGGATGCCATGCAAATCTCTGGCAGTCATAGCATCACCCGCGTGTGGACTTCGCCCGGTAGAAACCCAGGCAATCACCTTATTATAATCGCCTATAGCGTCCAACGCTCGACGTGTTTCATTAAGTACGATATCTTCAAAGAATTCCTCTGGGAATCCCAGTTCCATATCCATCAATGACTGAACATTTGGTAACTGCAATCCAAATAAAGATTTGACTATCGCTAAACAATCTTGTTCAGTCAAGGAATGATTCCATTCAGCCAACTTTCGCACCCAACGCGCGATGGTTCCGTACATACCATCAAAACCACGGTGCCAGAAATAATGTTTGGGAAATATGTAGTCAAAAAGTAGTGCCATTTGTTGGTAGTTTTGCCCGGTCAATGATGAAAAAGTCGCTGTTCGTGGAATACCCCCAAGTTTTACTTTTCGGTTTAATCCGTCCAACTGTGTACGGATAGATCTCATGTAACCTAGTGCCAGTTCCTGCCGTGTTCGTAACCAGTAGAGTGTATCCTCATTGATATCAAACAGAGTTAAAGCTGCTAACATACCCCCTGAAGCATGATACCTGACTAGGTCCGGTGTTAAATGGTGAAGTCGATTCCGTAGATGCTCAATTCCCCGCTCGAGTCGGCTGACATCAAATCCAAGACAAGCAAGCTGATTTTTATTCTGACGAATTTCGAGGAGCTCGCCACCATGATGGTAAGCTAATTCATAGTGTTGTTCCCCGGGACCATCTATAATCACTCCATGTGTTTGTGGGTAAGCATCAATTATGTCCTGTACTTTTGCTGCAAATCCTACTGCACCATAAGGGTCTTCTGCTAATGGTCGATTGCCTCCACCTCCAGGGACACTGAAGGTCATAATATGCCAGTCACGGGATACTGCGTCGTCCAGCATAGCATGTAGAAGCTTTTCCTTCTTCGGGTCGCGTGGTGTTTCTGGAGGGGGATCGACCCCGAAAGATTTGTAGACCTTCGGATTGGCAGCAAAGATGGGGATTGACGTACCGTTCCCCTGTTTGAACCGCAAGTAACCGAATACAATTCCACGTATACCGCCTTCCTCCCAAGCATCGAACGTTTGCTTGTAGCTGGCCATCCAACGTTCCAGCGGGTCTTGCATGAAAATCCAGCCGATCATAATTAACCTCCTTGGTTAGTGTGAGAGTGCTTTTGTTAGTTAAAATTGAATGCTTAAGGAGCTTAGTCGAGCTGAGGAGGACCAGTGTAACCGATGCTTTGCCAACCGGCTACGTCACCGCCTTTCAGACGATATGGATGGGGGATAATTCCCAAGGAACGGTCTTCGACTGGAAGGAAAATGCGTTGATGGTTAGCTTGAGCTGACTGTTTCAAGGCCACCGCGATTTCTAGAGCCTGACGATAATCGTGACCGCTGCACATGGCTTCAGATTCCGTGTCGATAGCCAACATCAGCCGTTCAATGGCCGAAATGAAAACGTTAGGTTGAGGTGTATCCATGAACTTGGGTGTGACTACCGAGGCGTCATTTCCTTGAGTGATCACTGGTCCAGAAGAGGTAATTTGTACCTGACCGTCTTCCCCTTTGATGGAAACTCGGCAGGAATCGTTTTTTGAGGGTTCTGATACTTGGCAGACAATGTCATGAGACAAACCCAATTGACCATATGCGGGACAGTCAATCTCCTGATTATTGATTTCGGTTGTTGGCATCCAACCAGATTCTGGTGGTAGTGTCCATCCTTCCACCCATGATACTTCCATACCGGTTAGTAAACGAACCATCGTCAACTGAACACATCCACCACCAGAAACTTCGCGTGGTAATCCAGCTGGAATTTCTGCCCCGATCAAACGACCGATACTACCTGATTGTATCCAGTTAGCGATCTCCGGCAAGTAGGGACCGTCCCAGTAACCTGTACCGCAACCGAAGGCGGTACTACGATCACGACAGGTGCTTACCATTTCATCGGCTTGTGACAGGGTTACAGCAATTGGTTTTTCGCATGAGACCGCTTTAACACCAGCTTCCGCGCAGGCAATCACCGCTTCTGGGTTATGGGAGACCGGCAAAATGATGGAAACAATATCTGGTAGATCATTAGCCAATAGGTCCGTTACCGTGTCGAAAATTACTTCGACACCATATCGGTCAGCGAAAGCTTGACGACGATCGTGTGCTTGATCTACCAGTGCTACAATCTGACAGTCTGGATGTTCTGCATAAGCTCGAAGATAGTGACGTCCCCATGTGCCAGCTCCACCTACGATGGCAACTCTATATTTTTGATTTTTCAAAACGATTCCTTTCAGCTTTTCAGTTCTTAAGGGCTATAAATGCGGTTTATTGATTTAGGTTTGTTTTTTCGTCTTAGGCTGACATAGGTCTTATCAATCTGGGTTAAGATGTTATTGGGATTTCATCGCTTTAGCCTGAACCCAAAATGTTGAAAATTTGGTCAACTGCTAAGTGCTCAGGTATGGTACCAGCACGATTGATTTCTCAACATTCTTCGCCTATTGTTTTCTCTTCTGAGTGGTACTACGATGTTATATTTACGTAGGTATTGATTTTACTTCCTTTGAGCAGTCGCAACGGTCAGGCCTAATCGAATTCTATCATTGAGGTATTTTACTCAACCTGTCAACCATACTCTCGTATAGGTTAACAGAATTTTGATGGAAGGGCAGATGAATTCTATCTGTTTAACGTGGTAGCAATGTCTAGAGAGGCGGTAGGTGTGTTGTAACTGGGTAACTAAATAACGAATCGTTTGATTTCACTCATCAACGATGTTCCAACAATTGATCATTTATTTGTCCAACTTGGCTGATCAATCCTGATGTAGTTGGGGACAGGAAATTAGCCTGGTTGTTGGGAGAAGTAGTTGAACGGGTTTGACAAATTAGAGTTGATACTATAAAATAACTGGAAAGATTTTTGTAGAGAGGCCAAATGGAAAATCAGGTAGGTTCAGGGAAAAAAAGTCGCCGTGACTTCATCAAGGCGGCGGGAGCGACAGCCCTGACGTCTGTTGTCGCCCCCACAATCCTTCATGCTGCTGACAAAACAGGCAAAAGTAACCTTGTTGTTGGCACAGGCGAGTATCGTTACGAAGTATTCCATGACTGGCCACAGTTGCCCTCAAAGTTCAGTTGGCAGACCACCCACAATGTGGCTATTGACGCAGAGGGATTGCTCTATGTTATCCACGAGGGCAAAGCCGACCTAATTGACCACCCTTCTATATTTGTGTTTGATCAGAAGGGGAAGTACATCCGTTCCTTCGGTAATCAGTTCCAGGGCGGTGGTCATGGACTGGAGGTACGCACTGAAGGTGGGGATCAATTTCTATACGTTTGCGCTTATCAGCAAGTCAAGGCCTTTGCCAAGCTCACACTAACAGGCGAAGTGGTTTGGGAGAAGTATGCTCCGATGGACAGTGGAATCTATCAGAAGGATGAGGACACTATTCGCGTCAAGCGTTGGGGCCGTGACGCCTTTATGCCAACTAACTTTGCTTTTCTAAATGATGGAGGCTTTCTCTTAGCCGATGGATATGGTTCTTTCTATATTCACCGCTACGACAAGGACGGCAATTGGGTTTCGAAATTTGGCGGGCCGGGCCAAGGTGAAGGCAAGTTTGAAACGCCACATGGAATCTGGATTGATCAGCGGCAGGATCGTCAGGAACGAGTGGTGATTTGTGACCGTGCTCACCATACACTACAGTACCTTACTTTGGACGGAGAATATATTGAGACTCTCAGAGGCTACGGCTTACCAGCCAATATTGATATCTGGAAGGATCTGATGCTGGTTCCTGAATTGCATGCTCGCCTAAGCATTCTCGATGGTGAAAATAATATTGTTGCCCGTCTAGGTGATGACGTTGAGCGGGTAACTGGAGAGAAAGACGTCCGCAGTGATCCTAAAAGGTGGATGGCAGGCAAATTCGTCCATCCGCATGATGCCTGTTTTGACTCCGAGGGCAATATCTACGTTGCCGAGTGGGTGGCCACCGGCCGAATCACAAAATTACGTCGCCTTAGCTAAAATTAAGGAAAAATATTCTAGTCAACTCTTCGTGTGTGCATTCTTCTTTGGTTAGTTTCTGTTCGGGTATCTTTCAGATCATAGCCTTGTTTTTGTTTTATCATCATCATTTAGTTCATTAAGGAGTTTAATATGCCAGTTTATTTCTTAGAGGATTTAAAGGACGTAAAGGACGAAGCGATTGAGAACAAGTACCTTGCTATTGTTATTGCTACGAAACGCGCTCGTCAACTGAATAGAAGAAGCATTGAGCAGTTGAATCCAAGTACAAAACGATCGGCTTCTGTCGCTCTGGATGAGTTATTTTCAGGGGAAATTCAGTATCGCGAAGAAGTTGAAGCTACCCAAGAAGTTGATGATGAGGTATCCCTTGATTATTTGATATCTATGAATTCTTACGATGATGATTCATCTGATGATGACAGCTAGAAGCAATCGAAATCTAACTGTATAATTTTCCTTTTCTCTGGCTTCATGGAATTCTTCCCCCTTTTTGTTAGCATTGTATCAACAACAAGAGGATCGTCGCCAAAGACCTGCTGTATCAGGAGCTATGCTATGTGAGCTCTGGCAGGTAAGCAGTTTGACGAGCCAGCAGCTCTTCCATCATTTGTTCAGCGCGATTGGGACTATCAACCGTGGGTTCAAGCAACAGGGCTGATAGAAGAGCTCGTTTCGATCTTTCCGCGTAAGCTTCCACCAGCAAGTTCTGTATGGAAATCTGTTGCCGGCACATGGCGGCGATTCCTTCTGGTAACGGACCAACTTTAATAGGGTGAATACCGCTACCATCAACTCTGACAGGTACTTCCACAATGGCGTCTTCTGGTAGGTTACTAACATATTTTTCTGTGTTTGGAACGTTTAAGCCAGCAAAACGGGCAGGCTGATCGAGTTCAATGGCGCAAATAATAGGTACAGCTGCCTCAGTGGTTGGTGATGCTAATGATTCTGTCATTGGTGTTTGACGGTTAGCAACCTGCTGAATCTCCTGCCAAGCAGGCAGACTGGTGTCATCTCCCGTTTCTCGAACCCTGACATGGCGACGTCGATAATTCTCGAACTTTGGTCCTATCATATCGTAAGCAAAACCCACGTACTCACCGATATGGCTATCAAAAGGGAAGGTCAAAAGACCGAAAGTTTGATGGAGAAATCGTGCCAGCGGCTGGACGACGGTTTCATCCTCTACAATGGCTTTATTTAAAACTGGCATCATATCCGTGTCGGTTTTTATATCATGGACGCCCAAGATCCAATGAAAGTGGTTAATCCCGCCGATCAAGAATTCCAGATCGTTCAGGTTCTTGCCCATCATTCTTGAAGCGACTTCGCAGGTTCCCTGAGTGCCATGACAAATACCGACGGCATCCAATTTTGTCAATTTGCTGATAGCTAGGCAGATACGGCTTTCCGGGTTGGTAAAGTTCAAAACTAGAGCTTGGGGACAAACCTCCTCCATGTCTTTGATGATTGGCATCATCAGGTGTGTACTGCGTAAGGTATGAAAAGCTGCTCCAGGGCCACCGTTTTCGCCATAGATGTGCCGGAATCCGTAGGTTAGCGGCGTATAGAAGTCCTGTTCCCAGAGCGTAATTCGGTCTCTAGCCACACAAGTAATCACATAGTCGGCATCGCAGAATGCTTGGCGGCGGTTGGTGGTAGCCTCAATTTGGGTTGGTACCTGTCGGTACTCTTTCAGGACCTCCGAGAAATGATACATTCGATCTAGGGCAGTTTGCTCGACATCTACCAGCACCAATTTTAGTTCGGTTTCCTCGTTCAATCTGGTACAAGCTAAAACGTCGGCAATGGCTGCTCTACCAAAAGACCCGCTTCCCGCACCCACGATGACAATTTTGACTGTCTGCATTTTGAATTATTACCTCACCTCTAGTTCTGTTTTTATGTTCCTCCAGTTTGAAAAGACCTCACTTTGTTGCCCATAAAGTGGCAAATGAGACTAGACCGAATGGATTACGCATTCTAGCATGAGAAGAGTTTCAACGTAAAGAGTAAGGTAAATACTATGTTTCTAATATACGCTGTAGGCTAAAGATCATGGAGTCACTAACCTAAGTAGAGGGCTTTTTGTTGAGCCGAACTAATTTTTTTCATTTTTTTTCTAAAAGGCCTAATGTTTTTTTCTATCCTGCCGATATATAAACAGCTTGATTGAGTGTAGGAACTCAATTGAGGCAGTTAAAAC
>Ga0207984_1000639_pt1 | contig 20053 bp, 16 predicted proteins | sample ETNtaG_30_FD_185760 | JGI IMG/M metagenome (GOLD analysis project Ga0207984, IMG submission 185760) | Marine microbial and viral communities from oxygen minimum zone, Eastern Pacific Ocean - ETNP201306PF43B (SPAdes) (version 2) | ecosystem: Environmental > Aquatic > Marine > Oceanic ...
TAGCATGAATGAATCTTCGACTAACCGAATACAACACCGGGTACAATATAATCAATATAACAATGCCGAAAATCCGTCCGGCCAGTCCAAACTGTGCGCCAATATCAAGCGCTAATTTCGGCCAATCTTCAATTAACTTATCCATAAGATTCTACCAATTTCATGAACATCGTCAGGTCAGATAGTAACGGAACGGATCATTAATCTTCAATGTGTTTCTTCTCATAACAGCCCAGGTTACTGATCCCAATCAACAATAATCTTTAGACTGTCAGAATCAGATGCACGGGCAATAGCTTCATCCAGCTTGGTATGTTGAAAGTGTTCTGTATCATTCGTCATCAGTCCGATCTTTGGCAAGCGACCTTCAGTCAAGAACTGATGTGCTAAACGAATACCATGCATACTAGAGCCGTGGGTAGCTTGATAACATTGCAGACGGTAGTGGATATCGTTGTTAAGATCAACTTGATGTGGAATTTTTGGCTTACCTGATGCACCTTTGACACCTGCGTGACCATCAAGTACTGTTCCGTACCCCATCAGATTAGGTGCCAACTCATAGGCTTCTCGGCATGGGGCATTGACCATCAGGAAGTGAGGTTCATTGAATGGTTGACAGGCTTTGAAAACATTATCCACTACCTGTTCATCCCAACGAATCCCTATTACGTTATCGTCACCAAAGTCGTTCATCACTCGCTCAAGCCGTGCTTGTCCCCGATTAATGACAATGATCTTTCGGGCGTTCATCGCCTGTGCGCATTGCAAAGCGTAGGTGCTCTGCGATCCCGCTCCAATGAGTACTACAATTCGGTTTTCGATACAATTATTGACACGCGTCATGCCTTCGAGACAACAGGCTAACGGCTCCAATTGGCAAGCGTAACTTGGATCAAAATCCTCGGGGAACTTAACAATGGGACCGAGTTTAACAAACCAATCAGGTAGAATAGCATATAAGCGTGCAAAGCCTGGAAACTCATGGCCTGTTGCCTGAGTATTCGGACAACTAGTCCAGTCTCCAGTACCATTGGTTCCACAGTAAATGCAAGCTAGATCGCCGCATGGAATGTCGCACCCTAATCCAACGAGGTCACCCTGAACATACTCTTCAACTCCATCACCAACTGCGTCGACGACACAACAGGCTTCATGGAAGAGAATCGCAGGCCATTGCTTGATCCTCGGAAGACCCTGCTGATATATGACAACGTCTGACTGGCAAACCGACGTCTTAAGGGTACGTAAACGAATTTCACCAGACCCCGGTTCAGGCATTAATTCGGTGGTAGCGGTGAAGTTACCACCAGGTTGATCAAGAAAATAGGTTAAATTTTTCATGGTTATCTCTATAAGTATCTATACATTTGGCAGCCCACGTATGATCCTTATCTCCAACTTGACAAATGAATCCCATTTTAATTATTTCGGAGTTGCATACAAGACAAGACTAAGGTATTTAGATACTAGAAAATCATGGTAATTATAAAGACTAAACCTTCATACCATTATTCTATCACAAGAGATGTTAAGTATTTCAATGCTATTCAGTTCTGTAATAATTTTTACCTTATAAAAATATAATATTATTTTGGATTTCCTTCAGATTGTATTGAAGCATCCCTACCATCCTTACAGCCGGTGTTTCAATTACTAACCAAAAACAAATAGATTGACCGTAAATTCCGTCGGCCTTGGAGAGACCATAATGGCAATACCAATACTGGATACGTATATCATTGGCAGAAATAATGCTGAGACTTGTCGGTTAATTTACTGATGAAATTCAACATAGGAAATGATGATGAGAAACTGACGTATATAACTATGCGGAGACTTTAACTACAGGGAAGATTATCAAGAAATAATATGATCGGTACCGAAAGTCTATGAGAATTATAGATCAAAAAGCACCTAAGCGCAGAAATGATTCAAAATTAAATTGGTACACTAATTCATCAAATACAAAAGGCGTTAAGTAATTAGTCCTAATGTAGACCTGACTGCTCAACGCCTAAAGATAACAAGACTAAATTTTACTCCCCCTTGACAACGCTCCAGAATGTTGTCAATTTATTACTGGCTTCGACACTTGACGGAACTATTGGTCCACCAAATTTTATCTTCCCTAATTTGGATGAATCGTCTGGATTAATACCACCCCAGTCGAGAAAGACACCTTCTTCCTGTTTATTATTAAAACCCTCTTCGTATCCGGGCGTCATCCCAACTTCAAACCCTTTGGCAACCTTGGCTGTAGTTATATATTTGAAAGGCATGGCAACCTCATAAATCATCCCACCTTTACCCAAATCAGCATTGGGTTCAACAGCAATCTTTGATTTGGTAACTTCGGGATTCCTGCTAGCTTCTTTGTTCATGAATGACAAATTTGGTTTGCAATCCGGTGCAATTCAGAATATTGCCAGCCCCCTATTTTTGCGCTTTTATATACCCCCATTTTGTCGTTAGCTTGTTACTGGAATCAACAGCCAGTGGACCGCCAAACGTCAATTTACCTAATAGGGCTGAGTTATCCGGATTTACCCCAAACCAGCAAAGGAAGACACCCTCTTCAGCAGGATCATTAAACCCTTCCTCGTACCCGGGAGTAAAACCAACATGATCTCCTTCTTTGATCTTCCTCTTAGTACTATTTTCAAAAGACATAGCAACTTCGTAAACCATACCACCTTTTCCTAGCTCTGGGGTGCGCTTAACAGCAATTGGAGAGAGGTGGATATCCGGATTTTTACCAAAGTTAGTTACCTTAGCTTTATTCTTAATGAAAGAAAAATTGGGTTTGCCTGTTGGGACAGCTACTTTGAGATTCTCCCAATCAATATAGAGGAAGATGCAGTCTCCTTTCCAAGCCTCGTTAGTATCAGCACCTGGTGTAAATTTATCATCACGCACTGCAGCTGCAAAGTAGAAATTATCTTTATCCCAAGCCGTTGACCAAGTTACACTGATGTCATCTTTCCCTTTCCAAGCGGCTTGGCCTCGCAAAATGTCCTTCTTGGAATCAAAAGCAATCCAGACAGCGTACTTCCAATCATCTAAATTACCATCAATCTTAGGGGGGCTGGGTAGAACACCAGCAATCGCTTCACCATGTTCAAGGTCAAATTCATCGCCATTTGCCTCGGGTAGGAAACCAGCCCAAGTCACGGAAAATGATACAAAAACAACACTAAATAGCAACAAGCCAAAAATTATGGGTTTCATGCAATTAACCATCCTAAATATAATACTGACTAAATAATTTGACATATTCTTACTTAAGTCCCCATATTCTATATTACATGATAGCGGGATGCTAATACTTTTCATATAAACCTTTCCAGTCAATTCGAAGTTTGGAGCCGATTGGTTATCGGTATTACGGCAACACCAAGTTTTGAACTCAACAACCAATTCCTTTTAATGATATCCCATAATGCAGATTATCGGACGTCTGCATGGTCCTATTGAAGTAGCGGCAGACAAATCACTTGGGATAAAGATGAAGACCATGCTAAAATAAATTAGAACCTGGCAATCAGCGACCTGTAAGCGTGTCGCCAGATTACTAGAGTGCTGAACCTTCATCCTTAGACAAGGAGTGACGCTTGGCTTCTGACACCCCGCTTTCCAATAACCAAGTTTCACATTTTAAGACCTTTGGTTTTCTGATTCTGGAGAACCTACTGGATCAAACCTCAATCGACCACTGGCGGCAACAAATCTGGAGCGAGCTGGAGACGAGTCTCGAAACACCTGAAACTTGGACTAGACGGGGAGGGTTGGATGGATACCAGTACGATCCTCCAGAATCAGCTTTAGTTCACCACCCGGCACTAACACCTATTATACAACAACTCGGCGGCGGCGCATTCGTCCCTAGCGGCGGTATTCCTATTATACGGTGGCCGGAACAGGAAAAATCTTGGCAGATGCCCAAATCTGGACATATCGATGCCTACGGCGGGCGCTGGCTACCATTCATGATCGGTGCAACTACCTATTTATACGACGTCGAACCACGCGGTGGCGCATTTGTATTCTGGCCTCGCAGCCATCATGCAGCACATCGCTATTTTCTAGAAAACCCCACCCATGTAGATGGTAGCTTTCTCCGAACAAGGAACTTTTCATGGGATATTTTCTGCAACAATCCTGAAACCGGTGGCAAAGAGTTTGTGGCCCATACAGGTGACGTAGTACTGTGGCATTCCTATTTGACACACGACGGATCAATCAACATCAATGATTCTCCGAGAATCGCACTTTTCGCTCGCTGGCATCATCATCGAAGACGCGCACCTGCATTCCGCTATGAAATACCGGATGACCTCTGGAAATACTGGGCCATATAGGTAAAATTTGCGTTTTAAGCAGTATAACTGTCATACTTGAGTGCCAATCAGTTCGAATAATTCTGGATTGCAAGGAATTTGTAAACATTTCGCTAACACCAGCATTCACCTGGTAATAGACTTGTCTACAAGAACGCAAATATTGGATAATCAATAGCTCTTTCATCCTCGAACATTCCTAAAATAACTGGAAAAGTAGTGCCTAACCCAGATGCTGCTATGATACTTTATCTCTTTATGTAACGGGATGTAGAGCAAGCAGAGTGGCCAATTTCACTCAACTTCTATAGATTGGAACGGATCGCTATACTACCATACAGGAAATGACGATCTCGTCACTAGGAAGAGCGAGTTAATGTCTATTTCCCGCCATTACGCCTCGTTATGATCTTCTTAAATGTGTTCTGATCTATCCAATCCTTTCGATAAATTGATACGGAGGAGTAAAGCGGACACCATTGAGATAATTCAATGAGCCATCGTTTTACAATGAGTCGAGGATAAATCAGGAGAGAATAGACTTATCAACCGAAGCAGGATGGGAATACGTAGTTTATGGGGACTTAGTTGACCAAGAGTTTCCATGGGGCGATGAAGACCTTGATCATGATTATGTCCCCAGAAACAATGTCAACTTCAGCGGAAAAGGAAGTACAGATAAATGGGCTGATAAGACAGCACTCGTTAACAATTTCCCATCCAATGGAACCAGTAGAGGAGATGATGTAAACAGTTCCAAAAAGGAGCATGTACGTAATACGAGGAAGCATTGACTCCTTTAACTCGTGGGCCTTACGTGTGGTTAAACGTACCACCATTACCAGTGATGGGTTCCATAAAGTCGCGTGAGTCAGATTTCATTAGTGTAGTGGGCGTTAACAACCAAGGACAAGCCACAATTTAATCCTACCCAAAAAGATGGGATATGAAGTAGTCCGCTTATTTGTTGAAACGACTTGGCGGCACTTGGGTCCAAGCTAGGCACAAAACGCCTCAACTCCAAATCGTCTTAAGGAGGATAAAGTGAACAATGATGTAGACAACAAGCACGACCAACTTAAAGGTGTTTACAGCAGGCGATCTATGATCGGATTTCCCAGTGGAGCCTTATCAATCAATCCAGACAATATATCGGTATAAGGATAATTCTGTTTATTAACCGGTTGGTCAAAGTAATCGGTAAGATTTATTGGTTGGAAAAGGTGATTTAAAGATTGGATACTCATATCATCTGAGTTGGGTTGGCTAACTTCAACCTTTGCCTGAATCATAGTTCCATAAATAGAAATCGCTGGCTGTATAATACTATGCCGGTTGTGAAACTGATTAGCCAAATCCAAAGCTCGCTTTAAGTTACCATTAACTGGCAGATCTAACGATGGTAAAAGTGACGTTAGCTGTTTTTGCATGCCGGGTGACCCCGGCAAAAGATAAGCGGCTACTGAATTTTCCTGATCAGCATTCAGATTAGCATCAACATCCATCATTTGGTTGTGCTTGGTCTTCTCACTACCAGACTTCATCAATCGGGATTGACTATCGACAAACAACTTACGAGCAAAGTTCGCCGAAATGCTTGAAATGTTCATCGCCTAGCCTCTGTCAAAAATTGAACGGCGACTATAACAAAAACCATCTCTGTCGCAGATTTTCCTAAACTCACTTACGAGTTTTCTCAAACCTTGCTCTGAGGTGATATACTTTTATATGTATCAACAGTTATCCAAACACATTGAGAATCTATCGTCTAAATTCTCAGCATATCGTCAATATTAGGGATTCAGCTATAACTAATTATCCGTAGGCAGTCGAAATCTATTTATTGGAGAACAGGAAAAACAAACGGTTCTTATTAGCCGAGATTATGCCATAAGTGGGAAATGAAATCGCCGATACTGGATAAAGCCGGCGATTTTTTCTTCGTCGGCTTTCAACAACACAATCAATAAGGGAATAAATATTTCATGGCTAAAAAATACGAATTTAGTGAGATCGGACTACTACCAGCATTAGGCGATAACGTCGCGATTGCTACAGAAGTCGTTGAAGTTGGGGCAGAAATTCACTATAACGATCAAACCTTCTCCATTTCACATACTATTCTGGAAGGACATCGGTTTGCCGTTGACTCGATTCAAATCGGACAACATCTGCTGTCATGGGGATTACCGTTTGGAACAGCGATTGAGCAGATTAATCCTGGTGATTACGTCTCTAATAAAAAAATGCTGGAATCGCTTTCAATTCGAAATCTAGATTTCGAACTGCCAGATACCCCGAACTTTAGCAATGATATTCCCCGCTATGAACTCAATCCAGCAAACTTTCAACCTGGCACGCAGGTTTCAAGATACGATACGGATCATCTATTTGAAGGATATAAACGATCTGGTAACCGAGGAGTTGGCACACGAAACTTCATAGGAATCCTCAGCACAACATCAAAAACTGCCAGTTTTGCCAAGATCATTGAAGAACGGTTTCTTGGTGTGGCTGATGATTTAGACCAAGTTGACGGCATCGTCTCTATAACTCATACCGAGGGCGGCGAGGCAAATACTCCCAATAACCTGAATTTATTGCTCCAAACACTTGCTGGATTCATGACACATTCGAACATAGGTGCGTGTATTGCTATTGACTATGAAAACGAAACAGTAACTAACAAAATGCTTCATGATTATTTGGTTAAAAATAACTATCCTATCAGAGACGTTCTGCATCAATTCTTTTCGATTAAAAGCGGTTTCGATCAAAGCTTGGATCAGGCAGAAGATATTGTAAAATCCTGGCTTGAACCGGTCAACAAGATGAGTCGAACATCTCAACCACTCTCAAACCTGAAGATCGCGCTTCAGTGTGGTGGATCTGATGCTTTTTCTGGTGTTTCAGGTAATCCATTAGCGGCTTATGTAGCCAAAGAAGTGATACGGCATGGAGGAAGTGCAAACCTAGCTGAAACAGATGAGCTCATCGGAGCAGAAAGTTACGTTCTACAAAATGTGAGCTCAATTCAGGTAGCGAGAAAATTTCTGTCAACTGTTGAAAGGTTTCAAGAAAAAGCTAGTTGGCATGGGCATACAGCTGAAGGAAACCCATCCGGAGGAAACAATTTTCGTGGCCTTTACAATATCGCCATCAAGTCGATAGGTGCTGCCATGAAACGACATCCTGATGTGCGTCTTGACCATGTCATTGAGTATGGAGAACCGATGCATGATGCCGGTTATTATTTCATGGATAGCCCAGGAAATGATCTCGAAAGTATTGCAGGTCAGGTTGCGGCAGGGAGTAACATCATCTTTTTTGTTACCGGTAACGGTTCGATTACCAATTTCCCGTTTGTCCCAACAATTAAAATTGTTACCACGACGGATAGATACAACTTGCTTAAAAAAGATATGGATGTTAATGCTGGCGCTTATCAAGACGGTGAACCAATGGAAAAGTTGGGTACATCCATGCTCAACCTGACTGTTGAAACAGCCTCTGGAACACCAAGTATTGGAGAAAAAGCAGGACACTCACAAGTTTCGATATGGCGTAATTGGCAACAAAATGATGCCAACAAAACAGACCAAATCTTAAATGCGCCTAAACCTGAGGGCCAACCAATCCCAATTTCCACCCCAAAGAGTTCCAACAGAAATTTCTTAGCTATTCAAACACAAAATGGACCCAAAACGGACCAGATTGGTCTTGTTTTGCCAACCAGTCTTTGTTCCGGCCAAATAGCTCAGTTAATTACCAAACAGTTGAACCAGAGAAAATTAGGACAGGACAGAGGCATTTCACGCTTTGTAGCTCTAGCACATACCGAAGGTTGCGGTGCTTCAGGAGGAAGTTCGGAAAGGTTGTATGCCCAAACGCTAATCGGGCATTTGCTCCATCCAATAGTTGGTTTGGGTGTTCTACTTGAACATGGCTGCGAAAAAACGCACAATGACTACATTAAGAACGACCTAGCACAACTTGGAATCAACAGTACAAAATATGGTTGGGCTAGCGTTCAGCTCGATGGAGGAATCGATGCTGTAACACAGAAAATAGAACAATGGTTTGATCAATCGGTTGCTGGACTGGAAGATGTCACGTATAGCGAAGGATCCTTGCGAGATCTACATATCGGGCTGATATCAATAGGTAAAATAACCAGCCGCGTTGCATCCGACTTGGCTGACTTCACCCAAACTATTATTGGTGAAGGCGGCACAATCGTAATTCCCGAAAACGCGTCTCTGTTAGAATCTGCCAATTACACGACAGAAGTAATCGGCAACACAAACTGGGGACCAACCATATCCTACGGAGAAAGCCAAATCGAACCAGGACTACACATTATGGAAACACCAACTAGCCATGTGATTGAAACGATAACGGGATTGGGAGCAACTGGCGTTGACATGATGGTTGCCCACATAGTTGGACACCCAATTCAATCCCATCGAATGATACCACTGCTCCAGTTTTCAACAGATACTACAACTCAATCAACCTACAGCTCAGATCTAGACCAGATTGATACCAACCTCCTCGATCTAGTTTTGGAGGTTGCTTCACGTCAATACATACCAAAACTATTTGCAAAAGGAAACACAGACTTTCAGTTCACCCGTGGACTGTTGGGAATTTCGCTTTAATCAACTTGAATTGACAACCAATTCCCATAATCACGTGGCAGTGGTTCCAAATCTCCCATACCAACTTCAGAACGCCAACGCAACAACGGGTGACCTCGGTCTTGTTGTGGGAGTACGACTCGTTTTCCACCAGCTGCTGATTCAAAAACACCCATCATGATTTCAAGCACATGCCGACCTTGATAACCACTGCATTCATGTTCATCATCCTCATCCAGTGCACGAACATAATCATCAACAAAGCAATAATCACTAGGATCTGATTGATTATCTGATTTATAATGATCTGGAAATATAAGATCAAGAACTTCCCATTGTTGGCCACTTGGCAAATAGTGTGGTTGTGGAAGCCACCATGCGTTGTCTCCTTTCCAAAAGAGACGTCCTTCACTACCGTATATTTCCATGACATAAGCAGAAGTGTCCATTTTATCAAACCGATGTTGAAGTAATGTAGCGGTTACATCATTGTCGAATTGAAGTGTAGCGGTGAGATGTTCACATGCAATTGTCCCCATACCACTCGGCGATGGAACCACATCTTGTGGAGTAATTGGTTGACCTTTCGTTGTCGCCTGAGCAACGACACTTCGACAGGCACCTCCAAACCTGAGCATATTGTTAATCATATGTGTCCCAATATTCATTAGACCATAACCACCATAATAGCCTTTACCGCTACCATAGATGTAGCGTATATTACCGATCTTCCCTTCATTGACTGCGTATTGTAGTGTCTGCATGGCGGGACTCACTCGACCCTGATGGTGTACAGCCACTTTACTACCTTGAAGTTCCGCTTTCGAGATAACATCATCGGCCTGCACCAAGTCAATACACATAGGTTTTTCAACTTCAATATGCACACCATGTTCCAACACAGCCATACACAGACCATGATGAAATTCCGTTCCTGTTGGAATAGCAACGATATCAGGTGACGTTTGGTCAATCATCTCATTTAAATTGGTAAAACGTTCATTCACATCGACCTGCTGGCCAAGCGCATCTACACGTTCTTCAATCAGATCGCATAGACCAACAATTTCAGTACGCGGATGATCATGATACGCTAAAGCAGCAGATCTTCCTCTTCCTCGACACCCTAGAATAGCCACTCGGTAGGTATTTCTATCCATTTGTCTTACTCCAAATTTTTGTCTTTGTTAAAGACTGATAACAGCCTTCAATTCAAATGAACAATTGGGTCATAACCTTTGTTATAATTGGTTGAATCGGCCGAAATATAGTGACAGATGAAGGTTTTTCGGAATCGTGTGCCTGAATGATTTGGTCTTGATCCATGAATTAATCGTCCATGAAAGAAGAGTAGATCACCTTTCTCCATTTCAACCAGATGCTCAGCATACTGACCAGGGGGGTGTACAGCGGTATCTGTGAAAGATTGACTGGTATCTGTCGAACTCATTGCCAAAATATCTTCAGTGTTTGATCCCGGCAGTACAATCAAACCCCCATTTTCTTCATCAATATTATCCAAAGCCATCCAAGCAGCGATACAAGCATTCGGTTCTGTCCTAAGATAATAGTCATCTTGATGAAAGTCCTGTCCACGCGCGCCAGGTGGTTTCCAGTAGAACATTGTTTGCAATCCAATTGCCTCACCATCCAGTAGAACTCGAAGGGATTCGACAATTCGTGGATGTTTAAGAAACTGAAGAGAAAGGTCATCCACACGATGAGGGTGCATCATTCGCGGATAGGTCCGGAGCGGATCACCATCCGATTCCGATTCTGGTACGCTATGGAAACAACCCGGGATCGACTTCTTAGCATGTAATGCTAATGAGCGTTCAATTAACTCATCACACTCTTGCTCTGAAAACAGTTGCTTAATTAAGACATATCCATCATTTTGATATTGGTGTTTAATATTGGGTGGAATCGGTCTTTTAGACATTATTGAGTCCTCTTTTCTTTACACAATTCGAAGCATAATTTGTCAAGGCAATATTCTTTAATTATCTTCACCAAAAATTCGAGACGCAACTCAAGCATCAAGGAAACGCATCCTTGACACAACGAAACCCGACGTTATTACTAGTAAATGTTGGAAGAGAGCTATTTCGATAAGAAACTCGAACTCTAAAATGGTGACTATTCCAAGCACCACCTCGCAAAACGCGAGGTGTGGTGACAGCAGAGAAACTCTTCATTATATCGACAACTTTCCCTCCGGAAAATGGATCGCGAATAGGCACCATTTTGATATCCTCATTATCTTTACACTCCTGATAGAAATCAGCGTTCCATTCGTCTAAGCACCACTCAGATACGTTTGCTGCCATATTCTTTAATCCATAACTAACTACCTTTTGTTTTAAGTCACCATCTTTAAGTGTTTTCGGAGCAGGAGCTTCAGATGGTGGAGGTCCCGCGAGCATAGGCGCATAGGCATCAGGAGATGATGTGCCTCCAGTACCACCCCCATAATTTGCCAACGTCATATCTATATAGTCGCCCCATGGATAGCGCAAGCCAATTTGGCCGCCACGGGCTGCATATTCCCACTCAGCTTCGGTTGGCAATCTTTTTCCTGCCCAGGTGGCATACTGCATGGCATCGTACCAACTCACATATATCATAGGGTGCTGATCCGTTGGAGAATAGGCTTGAATTTCCTTCCAGTCTGGTTGAGGAAAAATCGATTCACTACTATCACTAGCCGTCAAGTCGTTACTGTATTTCTGTTCCAGGAATTCCCTGTATTGACCAACCGTTACCTCGTTAATATCCATGTAGAATGAATGTAGATAGACCTGGTGCTTCGGCAGTTCATTTTCATTACCTTCCCCCAGGTAATCTCCCATTCCAAACTCTCCACCTGAAATATACTTCATACTGCTACCATCTTTTTCATGTATGATAGTTTGGTCGTATTTTATATCAGATTGCGGTACTTTCTCACCTTCCTTCTCGCTACAACTAACTATTAACATGACAAGAAGCAATAATCCAAACACAAAAACTCGCGAAATAACCTTCATTATACGAACAAAACCGGGTTTACGAATATAATTTACACTATTATTATCTTACTATTGATCAGATTCTAGTTTTTGACTCAACCGAACCCCGAAATTATAGCAAAAATAGAAATACCAGACAACAATAGTAAAGTCAAGCATATCAACTTGGAGAGGCCCTAATTTACCGACATGGATACCCACAAACATGTTGAGATATAGCCGAAAGGATGATACTCTAGTTATATTGCGAAAATGAACCAGGAGGTTAGACACATGCCACTTAAGCTTTTAGTTTTTGGTGCCCACCCTGACGACTGCGATATCCAGACTGGCGGCCTAGCCGCATTATATACCAAGCATGGCCACAAGGTTAAATTCGTTTCCATGACCAATGGCGATGCAGGGCACCATCGAATGGGCGGTGCGTCTTTGGCGCAGCGGCGTAATGCAGAGGCCCAAGCCGCTGCAGAAGTGATCGGAATCGACTACCAACTCTTGGATAATGGTGATGGCCGTCTCGAACCAACCCTTGAAAATCGGTATCAAACAATTGAACTAATCCGTCAGTTCAAACCTGACCTGGTTATGACGCATAGACCCAATGACTATCACCCAGATCATCGCTATACTTCCATAATAGTACAAGATGCCGCCTATATGGTTACGGTTCCCAATATATGTCCTTTTATTCGTCACTTAGACCGGAACCCAATAATCATGTATACTCATGACCGTTTTTCAAAGCCATATCCATTCCAACCTAATGTAGCTGTAAGTATTGATAATGTGATAGAACAAAAACTCGATATGTTACATTGTCATGAATCACAATTTTATGAATGGCTACCCTACAACGCAGGTAGGCTTGATGAAGTACCAAAAACCCCAATTGACAGACGCAAATGGCTCGCGCAACAACGTTTAGGTCAATTCAAACATATTGCTGACGAGCACCGCGATTTGTTGATCAAACTTTATGGTCAGCAAAAAGGCGGAAATATTCAGTACGCCGAAGCTTTTGAAACTTCAGAGTATGGCTTGCATTTAACAACTGAGAAACGGGAAGAGCTATTCCTTAATGTTAGCATAACTTAGGCAAACACAAGTCACAAAATAATACTTGGAGACTCATAATGAGAGCTAATGGAACCCATCGTTTAACCTCTCAAATGGCTTTTCGCGAAATCACGCACTTGATTGAAAACAATTTGGAACAACTGAACTATGGAGTTGCCATTACAGACATTGATACAGATGGCGAATTTGAAGCTGTGGTGATGGGGTTTGGATATCCAAACGTAATCTTGAAACGTGACGGTGAAAAACTAGTAAATGTTGCTACTGGGTTACTTAGTGACGAAGAAATGAACGCAATAGGCGTAGCCAGTGGGGATATTGACGGTGATGGACAGGAAGAAATATATTTTCTCAATACAGACTCTTTGGGAGGAGAAGGACAGTCTTTTGACCGATTAATCAGTTTTGAAAATGATAAGTTCATCGATCTCTTTGCACTCAGCACCCATGAAAACATAAGGAATACTGGAGCAGGTAGATCTGTCGTTTGTATCGATCGTAGTGGAAGAGGACAATACGGTTTTTTTATTGCCAATTATGCTTCTCCAATGAAATACTACGAAATGGACGGTAAAAACTATCTTCGTGATATTGCCCCGGAGCTCGGAATGGATATGGTTACTGGTGGTAGAAGCTTAATTGCCTTTCCTATACATTCAGATAAGACAGATATTTTTGCTGGCAACGAGATGGGGCCAAATTATCTGTTTATCAACCAAGAAAACGGCCAGTTTGCTGAGATGGCGAAAAGTTTTGGTGTTCAGGATACTTATGAGGACGTCCGTGGTATTTCTGCTTTGGATGTTAATGGGGATGGCATCTTAGATTTGGTTTATGGTAACTGGAACGGTCCGCACCGCATGTTCGTGAAAATTAACGACAAATTCGTCAACCAAGCCCCTCCAAACCTAGCGGAACCATCCGCAGTCCGCACAGTCATCGCAGCTGACTTGGATAATGATGGAGATGATGAGATATTTTTCAATAACATCAATCAGCCCAACCGTCTTTTCAAAAGAATTAACGGTGAATGGAGACGTGTGGAACTCGGCACAGCAACCGAGCCAAATGGGTGTGGCACGGGTGCCGCGGTTTGGGATTATGATAATGATGGTACTCTTGAGTTGCTTGTATCTCATGGCGAACTGGAACCACAGGCGTTATCACTCTATAAATCTGTCAATGACAACAACTGGATTCGCATCATGCCGTTGACGCAATATGGGGCTCCAGCAAGAGGTTCTCTCGTGCGACTAAGGACACAAGATCAAGTAAAAATCAAGCATATTGATGCTGGCAGCAGCTATCTGGGACAAATGGAACCTGTGGCACACTTTGGATTGAAAAAGTTGGCCCAAGTTGATGAAATCGAAATCCAATGGCCTAATGGTATGCGAAAAAGCTACCCGACGCTTGAAATTAACACTTTTCATCGAATTGAGTTTCCATTTTAAGCAGTTGACGAAATGAGAGAAGACCATGTTGAAAAAAGGGAATGCCTCCGCAGAAGGAACACAACGTTTTGTTAGCCGCATGAGACAAGAGTTTTCTACCTACAATCAAACTTCTTATCGCTATCTCAATGGTACAGACTTAATGGTTTCGAAAGTTGGATATGGGTCATATCGTGTTGATCAACAGGTGGATGAGCATATCGAGTCGCTAGAAGATTCTATGCGTTCTGGCTGTAATATTATAGATACTTCCAGCAATTATACAAATGGTGCGAGTGAGACCTTGATTGGAAACGTGTTGACCAAAATGATGAACCAAGGGGAAATTGAGCGTGATGAGATCATTCTGGTTTCAAAAACTGGTTACATTCAAGGAGATAATCTTAGTCAAGCTATAAAACGCGAGAAAACAGATCAGTCTTGGCCTGAAATTGTCAAGTATACCGATGGTTGTTGGCACTGTATCCATCCTGACTTCCTGATTGATCAATGGGAAAGAAGTGCGAATCGATTACAAGTCGAGACCATAGATGTTTACCTTTTGCATAATCCGGAGTACTTTTTTTCCGAGGCGAAAAAATCGGAAGCCCCAGAGCCCTTACCACAGTTACGAGATGAGTTCTATCGACGAATCTTTCAAGCTTTCGTACAAATGGAACGTTTTGTTCAAGAAAAAAAGATCCTATTCTTTGGCGTTTCTGCTAACACATTTGTCGCTCCAAAACACGATTTCGAACATGTTTCCTTGAGTCGTGTGCACACAGAAGCTTTGAAAGCTGCTGAAGCCGTCCATGGCGATCCACACATTAGCCATTTCAAAGTGGTCCAACTCCCCTATAATTTGCTGGAAACTGGGGCTCTTCTGGAAAAAAACAATCAATTTGAAGACGATATGTTAACCGTTCTTGAAACGGCTGCAGCTATAAACGTTGGTGTCCTGGTCAATAGACCATTAAACGCTATTACTGAAGATCGACTATACCGCCTAGCTAAATACCCGTACGAACCACAATTCGATTATACAGCTCAAGTTAGGGCTAGTATTGAGATACTCAGTGAGCAGGAAGAAACCTTGCGAACTCAGCTTAGATCCACGGGAAACCTGGATGATCTTGATAAGAGAAATCAGGATCCATTTTTTTGTATGGGTGCTCTTTTGGACAATATCATCAACCAAATAGAAGGCCGGGACCACTGGTTGCAAGTAGCGCAGCGTTACTTGATTCCTCGGGTTAATCACTGGATTAAGAACACTACGCAGAAGTTATCCGATGTACAGCAGAAAAAACTGATCGATCAGGTCGACCAATATGCCAAGGATATTGAAAAGATTCTGTTCAATATCACACTGAAATTCAACCAAGCCGATTTTCAGCAAACTGAGCCTATTGAAGATCGTCTGGATCTACACTTGTCAGAACATGAAAAAAAACTGACAATATCACAAAAAGCACTAAACTTTGTCTCTTCATCGCCGAGTGTTTCGGTCGTATTAAATGGGATGCGACGTCCTGAGTATGTCGCCGATGCGATGAGTATTATGAAAGTTGCCGATTTTGGGGTGCCTGTTCAGAAAATGATATAAATTAATCAATTATTGAACTTTTGCACCGTTAGGAATAGATTTATCCAAAGTAATAAGCGACAGGTTCTTTTTGCTGACCGCAGCTAGTAACATCCCCTGTGATTCTAATCCACGAATTTTCGCAGGTTTCAAATTGGCTACTAAAACTACCTGTTTACCGATTAAATCTTCAGGCTCATAACTCTGGGCGATGCCAGCGATAACCTGACGTTGCTCCCGTCCCAAATCCACCCTCAATTTCAGTAATCTATCAGCGTCTTCTACTGTCTCTGCTCCAACAATCTGGCAAACACGTAAATCGGTTTCCTTCACTTTATCAATTGTAACGAGATTACTCTCATTTACTGGTTCTGGATCTTTTGCTGTTTCCTTTTTGGGCGGTGCATCTTTCTTTGGAAACAAAGGACTCGGTTTATGTATTGGAAGACCAGAAGGTAAACCACCCCATTTATTTATAGAATCAAGATTCTGAGAGGAATCTCCAAGTCCCAGCTGCTGAAAAATTCTAACTGAAATTTCCGGCATAAATGGTAGAAGCAAAACCGATACTACACGTAAACCTTCCATTGCATGATAGAGAATAGTACCCATTCGTTCGAGGTCATCTTTGAGTGACCAAACCTCGGTTTGCTGAATATAACGGTTGATACGCCGAATGTATTCAAAGATGGTTTCAAGTGCGGTATCAAAAGCGATAGATTCCATCAAACGGTCAATCTGACCAACCAATTGAACGGCCATCTCTTCAATTTCAGCATCAAATTCACCCGCCTTTGTTGGTGCAGGCAAAGTCTCAAAATTTTTCCCCAACAAACCAAGTGTGCGATTCAAGAGATTGCCGAGATCATTTGCCAGATCCGCATTATATCGTGTTTCGAAACGTTCCTGTGTATAATCCCCATCGCTACCGAAACTAAATTCACGCATGAAGAAGTAACGAAACGGATCCAGACCAAAGTCATCGATTAGGCCATCTATATCAATAACGTTACCAGTAGTTTTACTAATTTTTTCCCCATCTTTTGTCATCCAGCCATGAGCAAATATACGCTCGGGGAGAGGGTGCTCAACTGCCATAAGCATCGCGGGCCAAATGATAACGTGAAAACGGATAATCTCCTTGGCCATCATATGCACATTCGCTGGCCAAAATTTATGATATAGATCTCCATGTTTATAGTAATCAAGTGCGGTAATATAATTGCACAACGCTTCCACCCAAACGTAGATGTTCTGGCTAGAGTCAAACGGCAACGGAATACCCCATTCGACCGACGAGCGAGAGATACTGATATCTTTCAACCCAGCCTTCAGCACTCCCATAATTTCGTTTCGACGTGCTTCAGGTAGAATAAACTTGGGATTGGTCTCAATATGCGTAATTAACCGATCTTCATATTTTGAGAGCGCGAAAAAATAATTGTCTTCTTGGACCAAATCAACAGGCAATTTGTGAATTGGACAATGGCTATCATCAGCAAGTTCCTTTTCAGTAAAAAACCTTTCGCATCTCCGACAGTAAAAGCCTTCATATTTACCCTTATAGATGTCACCACTTTGGTGAAGTCGAGTTAAAAATTCAGCCACACCTTTTTTGTGTAGATCGCTTGTTGTCCGAATGAAAAAGTTATGGGAAATATTTAACTTTTCCCATAAACTTATGAACGTGGGTAGGATCTGATCACAATAATCTTGTGGCGAAATTCCTTTTTCCTCAGCAACCTTTTGGATATTCTCACCATGTTCATCAACACCAGTCAGGAAAAAAACCTCCTTTCCCTTTAGACGATTATATCGTGCCAACACATCACAGGCAATTGTCGTATAAGCGTGACCGATATGCGGTTCAGCATTAGCATAATAAATTGGTGTTGTAATGTAAAATTTTGACATAAACTTTTATAACTCCTTACATACAAAAGAACAAATATAGACCGGTATTAAAAGTTCAATTAACGTTTCTCGCATCTGTCAATTTTATCTAAAATGGGCCAACAAAAAAGCCCTCCATTATCATACAATGGGGGCGTCTACCAGATGAGGTTGTTCAAAGAGATTCACCCGCCATTTAATGTAACCATCATGGGAATCATAATAATTGCGTTAACTATTTGACAATTCAAAAACACTAAAGCGGAAGTGGTTGATTCAAACTCATTCTTGACAACCTGACAGGGCGATTATAACAAACAGGAAAAAGTATGTCAATGCATGGTCCTTAGTGAACAAGATAGAATTCAAATTCGACCAGTCAACCTCTTTCCTATTTATTATTTTCCTTTAACCCAGCAGGTCAAAACAATCCAAGTTAGTATCTTGCATGTAAAGATGAATATGCCGTGAATCTGTTTTTTTGAAATCCGAACTGTTACATGCAAATAAAAAAGGCAGCTGATCGTGCATAGTACATTTGCTTGGCATAATCCGAATATGTTCCAGTATACTGTTCCCCGTTAAACGGCAACTTGACAAAGCGATTTCTATGTCATAACTCTATTTTAAGTTGTTAATAGAGAGGATCTCTAGATGAAAATTCCGTCTTTGCCTGAGATCGAAAGGCAACCACTTCAAAAGTGGAACGATAAAAGAACTGCTGTAGTTTTTACTACCGAGCAGGTATGGGACCTTGTCAAAGATCAACTTGATATCTTTTATCAACAGAAATTTTATGTTGCAGAAGCAACCAAACCCGCGATGGATTATTTTGTCAACCAAACCAAAGCAGAAGTTGTGTATGGAATAGGTGGTGGACTTGCCATTGATACAGCAAAGTATGTAGCCGCAAATCTTAAGAAACCTCTCTTTGCCATACCAACGGTTCTGTCAACCGATGCCTTCCTAACGGACGCAACTGGAGTTCGAATCAAAGGCTGCGTGCGTTATTTAGCTTCACAATCCCCAGATCTAGTCCTGGTTGATGTCGATCTGCTTTGCCATGCACCAACAGAGATGAGGACAAATGGTGCAGCAGACGTATTATCCATAGCCACAGGAATGTGGGACTGGCAACATGCACAGGACACAGGAAAAAATCTTCCTAATCAAATGATCGAACCGCATGTTGTTGAAATCGGCAGTGCAATTCTAAAAAATCTAATTAAGAATGCCAAAGAAATTGGGGACGGAACGACTACTGGAATGAAAGTTTTATTCGATCTGCTCTGTTTGGAAGTTCAACTCTGTTACCTGTGTGGACACAGCCGACTTGAAGAAGGTAGCGAACATCACTTTGTTTATTCGCTGGAAAATTTTTTGACTGAACACGTCCTTCATGGAGACCTAGTTGGTTTAGGAATCCTGCTGATGTCTGCTCTCCAAGGTCAAGAATGGGAACCTTATCGGAAAACACTGGAGCAACTAGGGATCAATTATCAACCGCCGGGTGTTACGGAAGAGATGATAATTAACACATTGGTCGGTTTACCCGCTTACGTGAAGAAACACCAACTGCCACATACCATTGCAACAGATTGCAACATCACCACAGATCTAGCTATAAGAACAATTGAGAAAGTGCTGGGCTAATACTTTACAGCGACAGCAAGCCCATCTCTCAGCGGAAGAATCGTTGTAAAGACATCTTCGGATTCGTAGAGTAGTCGTGTCAACTCCTTGACTCCTAACGTTGTTTGGCTCTGATCCTTATCACTTATCACTCGTCCCTGCCACAACAGGTTATCAGTAATAAAAAGCCCTCCGCTCCGCAGGCGCGGTAGAGCTTTATGAAACGCTTCCGGATAGCTATCTTTATCAATGTCGTTATAGATGATATCGAACTCATCCACTGTTTGGTCAATAATTTCCAATGCGTTTCCTACCTGATAATCGATTCGATCGGTGATACCACCCCGCTGGAAATAACCTGTTGCACGTTCAGCATTCTCCGTCGAACCATCAGTACAGATAATCTTTGCCTCCGGATCTTTTAAAGCTTTAGCCATCCAAT
>Ga0207984_1000645_pt1 | contig 19944 bp, 18 predicted proteins | sample ETNtaG_30_FD_185760 | JGI IMG/M metagenome (GOLD analysis project Ga0207984, IMG submission 185760) | Marine microbial and viral communities from oxygen minimum zone, Eastern Pacific Ocean - ETNP201306PF43B (SPAdes) (version 2) | ecosystem: Environmental > Aquatic > Marine > Oceanic ...
TGATGATGACATGGCGACGAAAAAAACTTCCGAGCCCGCACTTCTACGGTTGTTGCGAAATGCAGATCTGGTTTTTCAGGGGCAAGTCCAACAAGTCGAATACCGTAAGTCACAGGAGGGTACACCTTATGCTTTTGTAACCTACAGGGTGCAAAAGAAAATAAGAGGCCGGGCAAAAAGCAGGGTTACCCTACGTTTTATCGGTGGGCCAAGGGGGAATGGCAGTTTCTTGATGGCGCAGTCGGTTCCGAACTTCTTCAAGGGTGATGAGGATATCCTTTTTGTCCGGAAGAATACGACTGCGCAGTGTCCACTGGTAGGGTGCAATGACGGTCGGTTCAGAGTGGTGAAGGAACGGGTCTATAGCGCCAGCGGGAAACCGGTGGTTGGCATTAACAAAGAGGGGTCTTTGACAATCAGGGGCGAAGCTCTTTCCCAACTGCAGGTAGTGCGTTTTCCAGCGCCAACTTTCCAGGAGTTGCTCAAGAGAGAGGAGATTCAGCAACAATTGGAAGCGATCAAAAAGAAAGGGGGAAAGGTAGACCTTGCAGTACTGGAAAAGGAATACAACGCTAGGGCAAAACCAACCATTAATTTCACCTGGGAAGCGGCCAGTGATCTCGCCAGTAACGACTCCGGTGCATTGCTGGACCGGTCACCTCAGGCCAAGCCCAGTCAGCAGCGGCGGATTGCTCCCAAAAAAGAAATGGGGCTACCGGCTGCGTATGTGATAAGGGCATTGGTAAAGATCAATGCGACGCTTCCTGGTCCCCTACGGGCCTTCGAAAATGCGACGGAGCGAAACTTTTTTGTTAAAACTCCGGTTCCCGTCACCCTCGACCCTGATGTTCTGCTCAAAGTGCCAGAGTCGGCCGAACCCGATGAAGAACAAGCCTGGCAGGATAACGCACAGAATCCGGTTCTGGACTGAACCAGGGTTTGCCAACTGAATTCATCTATTTCTTAAAAGGATCAGGAACCAATGAAAACTTCATTACTGGCGAGCATTGTTGGAATCGTGCTTTTTCATGCCTCGACCGCCGTGGCCTATGTGCACCAGCACTGTAATGACCAAAACGTCAAGTGGTCCAGCAACAGCAAAACATTTCGTGCAAGTTCTGTATCGTTTCCCAGTGGAGGAACATGGTGGGGAGGCATTGAGGACGCTATAGATCGCTTTAACGAGAATCCAAGCAAGTTCAGTTATGCTCTTGCGGTTGATAGCGGCGGTGTCCGCATAGGCAACGGATCTAGTGAGTTATGGTTTAGCAGCGATGAAGATGTTTTGGACTGTGACGATGATGGCACGGGTTGTGCACCAGCCATCGCTTATACGGATGTGGTCTGCTACGAATATTGGTGGGGTGACTGGGAGACCGTCACCTACGTGGAAGAAGTGGATGTTGCTTTTAATGCGGATCGAGACTGGACAGTATCCACGAATACCTCAAGGCTGATGAAATATGATGGATCTGAAAGATCAATACAGGCCACGGCGTTGCATGAGATCGGGCACGGAGCCCGGTTCAAGCATGAAGATGATGAATACAACATAATGGGCGCGGATTTTGAGCACCTGCATGTAAACAGCTCAACAGCGCGTGCCTATCTGGGGGAGGATGTATCAGACGGACTGGTACATCTCTATGGTACGTCTTCGCAGAATAAGGAAGACCTCGCGGTGGTCCATTGGCGGTATGAGGGGCCGGACGATGGATACAGTGATCATGCGAAAACCGAGGTATCCAGCAGCACTGGCGGGACGTTGAGCACTACAACTGTGAACGGCGAAAAAACTTATAAAGTTAATGCAGGAGATACAGTCAAAGTCAAATTTACCTATGAGAACAATGGGGCAAATACCCAAAGTGCCGTCCAAGTGGGTTTTTATGTTTCCACGAACAACCTGATTACGACCTGGGATACCCGCTTGGGTGGGGCCACAATGACTCTTGGTCGCAACGATGTTTACACCACGGAGAACACGGTGTCATTACCATCGACTTTGACAAGCGGTGAGTATTATTGGCTGGGAGCAATAATCGATGAAAATGACACTCTATCGGAGGAGGTTGAGTGGAACAACGCGACCTATTTACCGATCAAAATCAAATGACCTAAATTGAGTACAAGCAAGTAAATGGCGTCGGACAGAGAGATCGGAAACCATCATCCCGGTCTGGATAGAAGTGGGGGCCGCATGACATTTGAAGATCTGGCAAAACGACTGGGATAATAACTAGAATTCAACCACAACCGGGCAACAAATGGTGGAGGCGGCGGGAATCGATTATTTTCATAACTAATTGTAATCATTATATTAGCTAGCAATATCTCAAAAATATATCGTCAGAAGTGCTGGATTTGGTTGGACTCCAGCAAGGCAGATAGAGATGATTGGTGGTCGCACATTTGATCCCTGCACGCAAGTTGTTCTAGATGTTCGGATGGCGCAGGACCATCAGCGTTGGCAATAAAGCTCCAAAAGCCGCAGCCTTGGTTGCTGTGGCGATGCCGGCGTAGATTGATCCCATGACAGCGGCGAAAAGCAGTGCAACTTCCCAGAATGAGAACAGTGAACCCCATCGCCCGTCCCATGAAAATTGATGCACTGAGTCGGTCTCGTCAATCAGCGCCGGGTTCTGATTCACTCGGAGGTCATTACTCAGTCCATAGATCGCAGCTGTACGATCCGCCTGGATTGAAAATTATTCTACGATGAGACCGACCGGCAGTTCGGCTTCCGCAATGTTAACGTGGTAGCTAGGGTGGCGTTTCAGTGGATGGGGCCGGGCGTGAGGGGAGGATCACGCACGGAATGGTGTCGTACTGACTTGCTTCGCATTTATTCTCAATGACGAGTATTTGGCCAGGAACTAGCTGTACGAAAAACCGGATGCAGACTACTCGTAGGGCGTGACTTCGTTCGCATCCATTGTGTAGCTGGTGGATAGGTCGAGCTCGCCGTCTGCAAATCCGAAGGCTGAGGTCTTTGCCTCGGTAGACATGATGCCACTGATCCAAACCGGATCGTACAGTCCCCCTGTCTCGACCCCCGGGGTGACACTGACATGCACCATCTGGTTGGGTGGTGGAACGGGGGCGTGCATGCAGGCGCCGACGTAGGGTACCAGGAAGAATTCGGTCACCTTGTGGCCATCGAATTCCAGTGGCAGCACGTAGCCCGGCATACGAATATTCGCACCGTCCAGTTCCTCGACGACCGCAAACGACATCCGCCTGCGCTGCTCCGCGATCTCCTCCAGCATGCCGAGCAACTCGTCGACGTCGATCCCCTGCTGATTCAGTTCCTGTTCGAACTTCTCCGCCCACTCCATCATCTCATCAGTGACTCTGGGGGAGAGCGGGCCAGAAACTCGCGTACGATAAATGGTATCAAGGCGGTATAGCTGGTCCGATGTCAGGGCTTCGAACGGGTCCTCGAAGGTGGACGCAGGTACCAGATCCGCCCAGGTGATTTCACGCATATCCTCTGCATTTGCCGGCCCCAATGCGAGGGCAAGCAGTACCCCGGCAAGGCACCATGTCCGCAGGTGTTCAACCCATACCACTGTTTTCATCCACAAGCCTCTTGATCTGTCATACGCGGATGGTCAACCCGTCCGCGAGTGAATTGCGATAGGCCCGGTAAGCCGGAATCAACCCGACGACGGCACCCGCAAGTAGGACAAGCGAGAGCAAACCAAGTTCATAGGCGCCGGGCGGGCCTAGCGCAATGAGGATGCCGAACCGATCCTGCAGCACTGGCTGGGCCGCGACCATCAAAATATACAATAAAGCCAGGCCGATCCCTATGCCGATAAGGGTCAACACCACGGCTTCGCTCACCATCAATGCAAAGATGTGGTGCCGCCGCGCGCCAACGGAACGTAGCACCGCCATCTCCCGTCGGCGCTCGTTAAGACTGGTGAGCAGGGCCACGAGCATGCCGCTCAGCCCTACCAGGACCACGAACACCGACACCACCAGCAGCATCTGTTCGGCCACGCCCATCACACCCCACAACTCGGTCAGGGCCACCCCGGGAAGGATGGCGAGCAGGGGCTCTGCCCGATACTCGTTGATTTTCCGCTGCAACTGAAAAGTCGCGATCTTGGATTTCAGGCCCACCAGGAACGCAGTGATGGCCTTGGGAGATAGATCCCTCTTCCGGGCCTGTTCCGCCGAGACCTTGGTTCCGGGCATCGGTGCACCGTCTCTCCAGTCTACGTGGATCGCTTCGATGCCCTCGAGACTGACATGTATGGTGTTGTCCACGGGTGTACCGGTAGGCGCCAGGATGCCCACTACGCTGAATGGTTTGTCGTCGTGCTGGTGGAACGTCACCTTGCCCGCTCCGTGGGCGATGGCGATGTCCTGGTCCAGTCGATATACCAACTCGCTCGCCACCTCGGCGCCGAGCACCGCATCGAACACATCCTCGAAGCGGCCCCCCTGTGCGAACGTCAGCGGCTGTTTGCGGCCGAAGCGGTAATGCTCGAAATAACCGTGGTCGGTGCCCAGCACGCGGAACCCCCGGTGGGAATCACCCAGGGATATGGGCACGGTCCAGGCCACGGCGTCGTGCCCTGCGATGTCCTGATAGCTTTCCCAGGTGATGTTGTTGGTAGCGTTGCCGATGCGGAACACCGAGAACAACAACAGCTGGATGGAGCCGCTGCGTGCGCCCACAATGAGATCAGTGCCGGAGATGGTGTTGGCAAAGCTCGCGCGGGTCTCTGTGCGTATGCGCTCGACTCCGATCAACAGCATGACGCTGAGTGCGATCGCACCGATGGTCAGCAGTGCGCTGAAGCGGCGGTTGAGCAGGCTCTTCCAGGCGAGATTGAGAACGGCCATGGTCAGTGGGTGGGGCAATTAATGTGACCGAAGTCGATCACACGGTCGAAGTGTGGGGACAGTCCGCCATCGTGGCTGACAAACAAAAGGGTAGTACCGTGCGCGTTGCAATCTGCCATAAGCAGGCGAATGAAGGCGTCCCGCAGGTCGGTGTCGAGCGCCGAGGTGGGTTCATCGGCGATGACAATCTCCGGCGAGCCGATCAACGCCCGCGCGACGGCGACCCTTTGCTGCTGGCCTACGCTGAGGTCCGTCACCGCTTTAGCCTTGATCGTGTTGTCATTCAGATCGAGGTGGTCCAACAAGCGCAGCGCCTCGTTCTCCACGGTCGATTGGTCTGCAGCACGCTGCCGCCGGCGCTCGGAAAAACGGCAAGGCAGCGTGACATTGTCCATGACGCTCAGGTAGGGGATGAGGTTAAACATCTGGAACACGAACCCGATATGGTCGGCGCGGAAGTGGTCCCGGCCGCCCCGCGACAGCCCAATCAGCGATTGGTCTAGGATTCGAATTTCGCCCGATTGCGGTAGCATCACGCCGCCCAGCAGGCTCAACAGGGTGCTCTTGCCGCACCCACTGGGTCCCTTGATGAAAACCCGCTCCTGCTCGAAGACCTTAAAACTCGCGATCGAAAGTACCGGTGTTTGCCCGGACTCCCAGGCGAATTCCAGTTGCTGAACTTCGATAATTGGTTTTGACATACATCGCTATTCAATAGAGGCTACGGTAATAAAAGACGGGCCGCATCCGGCGTCAACTCCCCCCCCGACTGGCCAGTAGGCGTGATGACTTGTGTGTGAATTTCTGTATTGCCTGGAAACAGCAGGAAGATCTCGACGTCGATATGGGTTAGCGCCTCGATATTTCGGCAGTCGTAGGTCAGCAGGGCGTGGAACTCGGAATGGCTTTCCTCTTCTCCTTCGTGTTCTTTCTCGTGCTCACCGTGGTCATCGTCGGCGTGTTCACCCTCAGTCTCGTGCTCGACGTTGGACGCGGTCAACTCGCATTCGGCATTTTCAGGCAGACCCAGAATCCCGCCACTGGCGAGGACCTCCTCGGCTTGCGCTATCGCCCGGGCTTGATCCTCCGTGGTCGCCGCATGCTCGAAGCCGACTAGGTTAGCCGCGGGTGCAGTGAACTCGATCGAAAGCGTGGAATCCGACATGGCGACATTTAGAGCCGCGGTTCCATGCTCATGCGCACCCAGCTGCCGTTGCTCTGCCGTCGAGAGACCAACAGCAAGGATATAAGAGCCCACGAGCGTAATGCCTGATAGTGTGGCGCGTAAGCGTGAACTGGAGGACGTGGAACTCATGTGATAAATCTATTTCAGGAATAGAATGTTATAACATAACATATGTTTAGATTGCTGAGAAGAACATTTAAACATACCGTCAGATTTCAACAAATTGGGCTGGATGGGCTGGGATGAATAATTGCCAAAAAACAGCCAAATTAAGCTAGTTTCTGGACAATATTGGACGGGGTAAGACAGGAAAATGGTGGAGGCGGCGGGAATCGAACCCGCGTCCGTCAATCCGCCACTCACCGGCGACTACATGCTTAGTCTGTCTTTGATTTGACCGAACGTGCCCCGACAGACAGGGTCACGGCCGGCGAGCCCGCTTAAGTTTGGCGTGGCGGGTCACGAGCACCCCGTCACGCGAGCCCATGTGATTTGATCCCTCGGATCCCAGCCCATGGGCGAGCCGGGGGAGAGACTAGCGGGGATTAAGCCGCTAGGGCGTAGTTGTCGTCGTTGGCAACTATAAAGTGTGCAGTTGGATTAACGAGGAGACCTGCACCTCGGCATGCTCCGATGGCTTTGTGATCCACGTCGAAACCAGGTCGCCCCCAGTCTCAGTCTGCTGAATACAAGCCGACCACTAATTTTACCACGAGAACTTCGATTTCAGCGGGTCTCTTTGAGTAGTCGATGGGCCTGTCGGTTCCACTCGCGTTCCCGAATCGCGGCACGCTTGTCATGCTGTTTCTTACCTTTGGCCAGCGCGATTTTCAGTTTTGCACGGCCGCGCTTCCAGTACAGCGACAGCGGCACCAGTGCATAACCACGGCGCTCCACCGCACCCCGAAGCTTGCCGATCTCCTTGGCATGCAACAGCAGTTTGCGGGTCCTGGTAGGATCGGGCGTGATATGGGTCGAGGCGCTTTTCATCGGTGAGAAGTGCGCACCAAAGAGGTAGATCTCTCCATCTCGAACGATCACATAGCTTTCCTGCAACTGGGCCTGGCCTTCACGCAGACTCTTGACCTCCCATCCCTCGAGCGCGATCCCAGCCTCAAATTCTTCTTCTATGAAGTAATCGTGCCGGGCCCGCTTGTTACGGGCGATCGTGCTGGGATCGTGTTTTTGTCTGGGCATTAAGAGGCTGATTCGAGTTCTGGCCCGAAACCAATGACAGGAGGTAACGGCAGTATAATGCCTGTACCAGTCCTGCCTTCTTGTGGCCGCACGTGCATACTGTCAAGCGTTCGCTGATTCTGCCCTACAGTGCGGCTGAGATGTATTCCCTGGCCAACGACGTGGATCATTACAGCGAATTCCTGCCCTGGTGCAGCGATTCGCAAGTGCTGGACCAGGGCTCAGGATATGTCACTGCGAAGATCGGAGTAGATTTCAAAGGGCTAACGACCTCTTTCACTACGCGCAACCAGCTGGTTCCCGGTCAACAGATTCGGATGGATCTGGTCGAAGGACCTTTCAGTATGTTGGAAGGCAACTGGTCATTCACTGTCCTGGATGAGAGTGCTAGTCGCGTGGGTCTGGTGGTTGATTTCGGCTTTGCCGGGCGGCTGATCGAAAAGACCATCGCTCCGTTGTTTTCTCAGATCTGTGGTGGCCTGGTGGATGCGTTCGCGGACAGAGCCCGGCAGGTGTACGGTGAACGACGCTTCGCTTGAGGTAGAGGTGGTCTACGCACTGCCGAAAGAGCAGTTCCTGGTGCAGCTTTCGCTACCTCTGGGCAGCACGGCCCGGGAGGCCGTCGAACAATCGGGTCTGCTGGCAAAGTTCCCCCAGATTGATCTGGAAACGCTCACAGTGGGCATCTTCTCCAGGCGGGTTGGCCTCGATCACGTTCTCGTAGCAGGAGACAGGGTCGAGATCTATCGGCCCCTGTTGATGTCGCCCAGCGAGGCTCGTCGGCGACGCGCACGGCTAAAACACACCTGCTAGTGTCAGTCCGGCTTGTCTTCTTTGGGTTTCCAGATCTTCTGCCAGGTGCGGGAAAAAAATCCCGGTTCTTCTGACTCGGGATCAGCCTGGGGAGTATCATCCGCTCGAGTACCACTGTCACCTCGCTGAATCTCGACGAGACGGTCGTCTTCAAAGATCAGGGCCATGTGTCGCTGCTCGGTTTCGAGAGTTTCCCCAGACTTGAAGCTGAAAAAATAATCCCAACGGTCGACGTGAAACGGGTCAGCGACCAGTGGTGACCCGAGGATGAACCGCACCTCAGCTTTGTTCATGCCCGGTTGCAGTTGATCGAGTTGCGCTTTGTTGATCGCATTGCCCTGCTGGATATCGATCCGGTATGGTCGCATGCAGCCGGTAACCAGTATCAGAGTGAGGGCCACAGTGGCCAGTGTCAGACGGAGTTTCACGGTTATGGTCGGCCGGATCAGTTCGGATCCCGAATGTTAGAGCTAATAGGCAATGGTAGTTGCGATGATGACATGGCCTTTACGCGGACTCCAGCCGGAATTGGATCACGCCATCGCCCGCTGTAGCATTTCCTCGGCATGGGCCCGTGTCTGCTGGGTGATTTCGATGCCACCCAGCATGCGGGCGATCTCTTCTGTCCGGCTTTGCCGGTCCAGTGAGTCGATCTTCAGGTCGGATTGACCCGATTTTGTCACCAGCAGATGCCCCCGGCCCTGAACAGCCACCTGGGGCAGGTGGGTGATGCATAGAATCTGGCGTTCAGCACCCAGTTCGCGTAACTTGCTGCCCACAATTTCCGCTATCCGGCCACCGATACCAATATCCACTTCGTCGTAAATACAACTGGGGACCGAATCGATTGCAGACGTTACCACCTGTACGGCCAAGCTGATTCTGGACAGCTCGCCGCCAGAGGCCACCTGGTCCAGAGATGCCATGTCCCTGTCAGCGATGGTCCTGACCTGAAAATCTACCGATTCCATGCCATAACGGCCGGCACGATCCTGATCCAGCGCTGCCAGTTCAACTGAGAACACTGCCTGTTCCAGTCCAAGATCAGTCAGCTGGGCGGTCACGGTGGAGCCCAGGCGTGCAGCGGCCGTTGTCCGGGCCTGGCTGATTCGCGCGGCCAGCTCGTCATAGTCTTTCTCGAGCGAGCCAATCCGTCGCTCCGTGTCCTGGATATCTTTCTCGCCGGCCATCGCAGCCTCTAGTGCCCGGCTAACCCTATCCAGTTCCTGGTGTAAACCGTCAGGGTTGACGCGGTACTTTCGGGCCGTGTCGTGGAGTAGTGTCAATCTTGCATCCAGGCGCTCAAACTCTTCAGGGTCGTGCTCGTAACTGGTGCGGCAGCGTCGAAGGTCGGTCAGGGTATCTGTCAACAACGCCATGATGCTTTCCAGTTGTGATACGCAGTCCCTGAGCTGCGGGTCGTACGCTTCCAGTTCCGACAGTCGACTTGTTGCACGGGCCAGTAGCGTCGAAACGGCACCATCTTCTGCCTCATCCAGCTCCTGTTGTATCTGCCATGTGCCTTCGACCAGTTCCCGAACGTGGGATAGACGGGTGTGTGATGCGTTCAGGCTGTCCAGCTCGGTCGGGTCGGGGTTCAGTTCAGTCAGCTCATCGACCTGGTGCCGCAGATAGTCTTCTTGTTGTTTCGATCGTTCGGCCTCGGCACGAAGGTTCTGCAGGAGATCCCGGGATTGAGTCAATTCATCGTAAGTGTGTGCGATGTGACGAACTTCCTCTTCGATACCGGCATAGGTATCCAGCGTCGCTCGCTGCACAGGCTTCTTCAGCAGCAGGTGGTATTCGTGCTGCCCGTGTATATCCACCAGCAGTGGGCCGAGTTCCCGCAACGACTGAATTGGTACCGGGCGTCCATTGATGAAACCCCTTGAGGGCTTTTCCTGGTACACGAGCCGGCGCAGCGTGCATTCGGCTGCATCGGTGCCAAGATCATGCTGGTCGAGCCACTCCCGGGCCTGCTGGTTCTGGCTGAGTTCAAAGCCGGCCTGGAGTTCGCATGCCTCACAGTCTGACCGGATAATCTCAGCTGAAGTGCGGCTGCCGAGCAGGATGGCCAGTGCATCAACAATGACGGATTTTCCGGCCCCCGTTTCACCGGTGATGACAGTGAGTCCGCGACCAAAGGAGAGTTCGGCCTGTTTGACGATCAGAAAATCTCGAACGTCAATCCAGTTGATCATCGCGCTGTTTCCAGCGGGTCATCCCCAGCCGAGCTTGGAACGCAGCGCGGTGAAGTGGTTGTGGCTGTTGATGCGCAGCATCCGGGTCACCGTCTCGGCGCGACGGATGCGGATCACCTCGCTGCCGGTGACTGACAGCTGGCGAAGCCCGTCGATAAAGACGTTGCCTTTGGCTCTCCCAAGGTCGAGCACTTCCAACTCGATGACGCTGCCTGCATCCAGAACCATGGGTCGGTGTCCAAGGGTGTGAGGGCAGATCGGGGCAAACACAATGGCCGGCAGCAGCGGGTGGAGGATCGGGCCGCCGGCTGACAACGCATAACCGGTTGAGCCTGTCGGTGTTGCGACGATTACACCGTCTCCCCGGGTTCGGCCCACTGGCTCCGAATTGACCCGGGTGTCGAATTCAATCATCCGTGCGGTGTTCCCTTTGCTCAGCGTAATGTCATTAAGGGCAGTGATTTCGGCTCCGGCCTTGCCGTCACTGGTGACCTGGGCGCACAGCATTATTCGTTCCTCGATGCTGAATTCGCCGCGCAGGACCTCGTCTATGTCTGCCAGCATGCGATCGGCAGAGATATCGGTCAGAAACCCGAGTCGGCCCAGATTGACGCCGATCATCGGCAGGGCGTACTGTGCCAGCTGCCGAGCGACGTGCAGCATGGTGCCGTCGCCGCCAACGACAATTGCAAGTTCGATCGTCTCGGGAACCGGCGCACCGGAATCCTCTATTCGCTTGCCGGAAATGTCGGTCGCGGTGGTGTCACCCAGGAATACATGAATGCCCTTTAATTCAAGGTGTTTTCTGAGTTCGGTCAGGGTGATATTGACCTTGGAATCCTTGTAGCGACCGTACAAACCCACTGATTTGAAAGACATGCCGGTCAACTCCGTTGCTTACTGATTACGTGATTGGTCGCTGAATGCACTGTATCTACCTTGTTGACAATTGCGTGTCGGCTCGTCGGTGGTATGATTGAGTTGTGCCAGGCTCACCGCGCCAACAGTCCGGATTTTACCCCCAAGTAGCCCGACTACAGAAAAACGCTATCGCCCGATGACGACCGTATCGGAAATTCAGCTCAGCGACAGGGCGGAGATCCTTCTGCGGGAGCTGGTTCGCCGCTATATCAGCGACGGAGAACCCGTCGGTTCCCGCACCTTGTCGCGTGAGTCGGGCCTTGATCTGAGTGCAGCGACCATCAGGAACGTGATGTCGGATCTGGAAGACCTGGGTCTCATCCGGGCACCTCACACCTCAGCTGGCAGGATACCGACCCAGCTGGGATACCGGGTGTTCGTCAATACCATGCTCAAGGTCAAGCCACTTGACTCCACCTCAGTCAAAGAGATCAACAGCGGGCTTGCCTCGGCCAGAGATCCCGATGAGCTGATGGGGACCGCCTCGGAGCTGCTCTCCCAGATCACCCATTTTGCCGGTGTCGTACTGCTGCCGGGTGGTGAACACGCCAATTTTCGCCAGATCGAGTTCCTGCCACTGGCCGATGATCGAATACTGGCGATCCTGGTGACAGCCGATGGCCGGGTCCAGAACCGGGTATTGTTCGCTGACCGGAAGTATTCGCCATCTGAGCTCGTTGAAGCGGCCAATTACTTCAACGAACAGTACTCCGGGCAATCTCTGACCGGTGTTCGCCAGAGATTGCTGCAGGACATGGAACGTGACAGCGCCTCGATGAATGGGATCATGCGGACTGCGGTCGCCATGGCCAAGGAACTGTTCACCGAAGAGACCGTCTCTGAAGGTGTCGTCGTCAGCGGCGAAACGAACCTCATGAGTGTTCCTGATTTTGATCAGCTGGAAAAACTCAGGGAGATTTTCGACGCCTTCAAGGCCAAACAGGACCTTCTGCAACTGCTGGACAAGAGCATGAATGCCCGGGGCATATCGATTTTCATCGGTGAGGAGTCCGGTTACAACGCGTTGACCGAGTGCAGTGTGGTGACTGCGCCGTATGAGTCTGATGGACGCTGCATCGGTGTTCTCGGTGTCGTTGGACCAACCCGAATGTCGTACGAGGAAGTGATCCCGGTGGTAGACATTACCGCACGGTTTCTGGGCAACGCCCTCAAGTCGCTGCATTAGAGCCGGCGGACCGGTTCAAGGGTGTGGGCTGTGCAGCTGCACTTGAAAAATTGGATCTGTACCCCAACTTCTCCCTGTTGATTTCAATTGCGCCCGGAGGCGCTCCAGACGGAGATCCCAATAGCGATGACAAAGGCGAGCCATCCCAATCAGTCAGTCGAGAACCCGGAGCAAGAGGCAAAAAGTGACACGCGAAAATCCGACGGTTCACCTGATGATCGAACCCAGGCGCAGGCCGAGCCGGCTGCTGAGACACAGGACAATATTGCAGTGGATACTGCCGATTCCTCAAATCAGGAGGAGATCTCACCCGAGAGTGGAGCCAGTGATGAGGCAGACAGCACAGAACAGGACCCGCTAGTCGAGCTGGAGGACCTGCGCCAACAGCTTTCGGAGGCTCAGGACAGCTATCTGCGGGCCAAGGCCGAGGTCGACAACATCCGTAAAAGAGCCGATGTGGAGGTGGCTAACGCACGAAAGTTTGCGCTGGAGGGCTTTGTCCGGGAGATCCTGAGCGTTCGTGACAGCCTTGAAATGGCGCAGGCTACTGATCAGCATTCTGACGGGGAAAAATCATCAGCGGACCTTTCCGAAGGGCTGGCACTGATACTCAAGCAACTGGATATGGTTTTCGAACGCTTCCAAGTGGAGTTAGTGGAAGCGGTTCGAGGCGACAAACTAGATCCTGATCGCCATCAGGCCATGAGTATTGAACAGACCGACGACCTGCCGCCAAACAGCATCAGCCAGGTCGTTCAGAAAGGATACCTCCTGAATAATCGACTGTTGAGACCTGCAATGGTGATCGTCGCTAAAACGCCCGAGAAATCGTCAGAAAATACTTGAAACAGGCGTTGGGCAACCCCACATTGAAGAGATATAGAAGGGTTATCGCAAATCAAGAATTTTGAGGAACAGACTATGGGAAACATCATCGGAATAGATCTCGGGACCACCAATTCGTGTGTGGCAGTGATGGAAGCGGGTACCGCCAAGGTGATCGAGAACAGTGAGGGGGACAGAACAACCCCGTCCGTGGTGGCATTTTCCGAAGACGGTGAGGTGCTCGTGGGTCAATCAGCCAAGCGCCAGGCCGTGACCAATCCCCACAACACGATTTTCGCCGTCAAAAGGCTGGTCGGGCGTAAATTCGACGATCAACTCGTCCAGCGTGATATCGACCTGATGCCCTATCCGATCATCAAGGCAAAAAACGGCGATGCCTGGGTCGAAGCCGGGGGCAAGCAGGTGGCAGCGCCGGAGATCTCGGCCCGGGTATTGCAGAAAATGAAGCAGACTGCCGAGGATTATCTGGGTACTGAGGTGACAGAGGCCGTGATCACGGTTCCGGCCTATTTCAATGACTCCCAGCGCCAGGCGACCAAGGACGCTGGCAAAATCGCAGGTCTGAATGTCAAACGCATCATCAATGAACCGACCGCAGCAGCACTGGCTTACGGTATGGAAAAACAGCAGGGTGATCGCAAGATAGCGGTCTATGATCTGGGTGGAGGCACTTTCGATGTGTCCATCATCGAGATCGCCGATGTCGATGGAGAACACCAGTTCGAGGTGCTCTCGACCAATGGCGACACTTTTCTCGGTGGAGAGGATTTTGATCGCCGCTTGATCGACTATCTGGCCGATGAGTTCAAGAAAGACAACGGCATGGACCTTCGTGGCGACCCTCTCGCAATGCAGCGTCTCAAAGAGGGCGCAGAGAAGGCCAAGATAGAACTGTCCTCGAGCACTCAGACCGAGGTTAATCTGCCGTATATCACGGCAGACCAGAGTGGCCCGAAACACCTGAACCTGAAACTGTCCCGGGCCAAACTGGAGGCCATGGTCGAGCAGTTGATTCTGAACACCATCGAACCGTGCAAGACCGCGCTTCAGGATGCCAACCTGAAAGCGTCCGAGATCGACGACATCATTCTGGTCGGTGGTCAGACCCGTATGCCGAAGGTACAGGAGGCGGTCAAGGATTTCTTCGGTCGTGAACCGCGGCGCGATGTGAATCCGGATGAGGCGGTCGCTGTCGGTGCAGCGATCCAGGGCGGCGTGCTGGGTGGTGACGTCAAGGATGTTCTTTTGTTGGACGTGACCCCACTCTCGCTGGGTATTGAGACGCTGGGTGGGGTACTGACCAAGCTGATCGACAAGAACACGACCATCCCGACCAAGGCAAATCAGGTCTTCTCGACTGCTGACGACAATCAGACGGCAGTCACAGTTCACGTTCTGCAGGGTGAGCGGGAGATGGCACAACACAACAAATCACTGGGTCGATTCGACTTGACCAATATTCCCGCGGCGCCTCGCGGGATGCCGCAGATAGAGGTTACCTTTGATATTGATGCCAACGGAATCCTGAATGTCTCCGCCAAGGACAAGGCGACCGGCAAGGAGAACAAGATCGTCATCAAAGCAGGCTCTGGGCTTTCAGACGAGGAAATCGAACGCATGGTGCAGGATGCCGAGACCCATGCCGATGAAGATCGCAAGGCCCGTGAAAAAGTCGATGCGCTGAATCATGCAGAAGCCATGATCCATACGGTACGCAAAACGTTGTCTGAGGCTGGTGAGAAGGTGGACGCCGGTGAGAAGGAGAAGATCGAGACGGCAATCAAAGAACTTGAAGAGGTGATCAGTGGTGACGATGTTGAGCAGATCACAGCAAAGACCAACGCCCTGATGGAAGCCAGCCACAAGTTGGCCGAGCAGATGTACCAGCAGCAGGACAGTGAAGTTTCACCCGGCACCGAAGAATCGGCAACGGGTGACGGTCCATCAACAGCAGGTGGAGACGATGTCGTTGATGCTGAGTTTGAAGAAGTGAAAGACAAGCCGAATCAGTAATTCTCCTTTCAGGAGACCTGTGTCGTTGCCGTGACGGGCAGGATTGTGGGGAAGCCGGTTGTTAACCGGCTTTCGTCCGTTATACATACAGGCTGAAAATGGTACAAGCGAGCAATGGATAAACGGGATTATTACGAAGTGCTGGGCGCATCTAAGGGCGCTTCGGATTCGGATCTGAAGAAGGCCTACCGGCGTCTGGCGATGAAATACCATCCTGATCGCAATCCAGACGACGCGCAGGCGGAGAAGCAATTCAAGGAAGCCAAGGAAGCTTACGAGGTACTTTCGGACGCACAGAAGCGCTCGGCCTATGACCAGTTCGGTCACGCGGGCGTCGACCCATCAGCCGGTGCCGGTGCAGCTGGTGCTGCGGGCTTTGGCGATATTTTTGGCGATATTTTTGGTGACATCTTTGGCGGTTCAGCAGGTCGGCGCGGTGCGGCTCGCGGAAATGACCTGCAGTACCAGATGGAGTTGTCTCTTGAGGATGCTGTACGGGGTACTGAGAACCGGATCCGCGTGCCCACCATGGTGCGTTGCGATACCTGCAGTGGTTCCGGCGCGAAACCCGGGACCTCACCCCGCACCTGTTCTACCTGCGGTGGACAGGGCCAGGTGCGGATGCAGCAGGGCTTCTTTTCGATTCAGCAGACCTGTCCCCAGTGCCGGGGCAAGGGGTCGATGATCTCCACACCATGCAGTGACTGCAGTGGTGGTGGCAGGGTTCAGAAAACCAAGACCCTGCAGGTCAAGATTCCGGCGGGAGTGGATGACGGCGATCAGATCAGACTTGCTGGAGAAGGGGAGGCAGGCCCTGCAGGTACTGCCGCCGGTGACCTTTATGTCCAAATCCGCCTTAAGGAGCACCCGATTTTCACTCGCGATGGCGACAATCTGTACTGTGAAATGCCAATCAGCCTGGCGATTGCGGCCCTTGGCGGTGACATCGATATCCCGACTCTGGAAGGCCGGGCTAACTTGAAGATCCCGCCCGAGAGCCAGTCCGAACGGATTTTCCGTCTGCGCAGCAAAGGTGTCCGCAATGTGCGGTCCAAGGCCCAGGGAGACCTTTACTGCAAGATCAAAGTTGAGACACCCGTCAACCTCAATCGCAAACAAAAAGACCTATTGATGGAATTCGATCGCCTGACCAAGGAAGGCGGCGATCGGCATCGTCCTCGTGAAAACTCATGGTCGGATAGGCTGAAGTCGTTTTTCGAAGATATCGTATCCTGAGGCCGGAACCCGACTGCCAGGATCATTTTGTCTCCGGCCTACCGGTTGATCCGTCTTGCACTTGGCAATCACCGCTCTGATTGAGCTCAAAGGCGAGTACGCTCGCAAGGTTCTTCTTATCCGTCACTGCGTATAATCACGCTCGTCTTAAAAGTGCGGAGTATCCTCAAATGATCGTGGTCACGCCCACAGCACTTGATGGTGTGGTGGTTGTAGAACCGAAGGTCTTTCCAGACGAGCGTGGATTCTTTCTGGAGAGTTTCAACGCCCGGCACTTTGCCGCAGCCGGACTGCCAGCTGAATTTGTCCAGGACAACCATTCCCGGTCGACTCGGGGTGTTCTGCGGGGATTGCACTATCAGTATCCAGCATGGCAGGGCAAACTGGTTCGATCTCTTCTCGGAGAGATCTTCGACGTGGCAGTCGATATCCGGCGGGCTTCGCCGACTTTCGGGCAGTGGTTCGGCACTGTGCTCTCTGCGGACAATAAAAAACAGCTGTACGTACCGCCGGGCTACGCACACGGATTCTGCGTGCTGAGCGACGTTGCCGAGATGGCTTACAAGTGCACTGCACTTTACGAACCGGCCGACGACGCGGCCGTACGGTGGAATGACCCACAGATCGGCATTGACTGGCCCATTTCAAGCCCGGTTCTGTCTGCCAAGGATAACGAGGCGCCAATGCTCAAAGAGATCGAGAACCTGGTGGTGTGAGAACCGATCGGACAGTCAGGATCCTGATCTTTGGCCGGGTCGGGCAGGTTGGCTCTGCTCTTGCCGAATTGTTACCGGACAAGTACCAGGTCCGATTTCTGGACCAGCCGGACATTGACCTGACTGTTCCGGGCGATGTGCGGCAACCTATCCTGGAGTATCAGCCGGCCATTGTGATCAACGCCGCAGCGTATACGGCGGTCGATAAGGCTGAATCGGAACCCGAACTCGCTCAGCTGATCAATGCGACAGCTCCCGGTTTAATGGCCAGTGTCTGCGAGGAGATCGGTGCCGCTTTTGTTCACTACTCGACGGACTACGTGTTTGATGGCACAGCCGGGGAGCCTTATTCCGAGACAGCAGCCGTGACCCCTGAAAGTGTCTACGGAAGAACCAAGCTGGCGGGCGAACGGGCAGTTGCTGCCGCAACCGATCGTCATGTCATCCTGCGCACCGCCTGGTTGTACTCGCACGTCGGTCACAACTTTCTGAAAACCATGCTCCGGCTTGCCCAGAGCAGCCAGAGCGTCCGGGTCGTGGCAGACCAGACCGGCTCGCCCACCTATGCCTGGGACCTGGCACGGGCAACGCTCTCGATCGTTGAGGCGCTGGTCGGTGGCCGCGACGACGGTTATGGCCTTTACCACGCGACCAACGCCGGGGTCACCACCTGGCATGGTTTTGCCAGCCGAATTTTTCAACTGGCAGGCTGTGACGAGATTCAGGTGGATCCAATCACCACAGATCAGTATCCCACGCCGGCGCCCAGGCCGGCCTACTCGGTACTTTGTTGTGATCGCCTGGAGCAGGTTTACGGGTTGACACTGCCCCACTGGGAGGATGCGGCGGCCCGCTGCATCGAGGTTCTCGGCACCAGCAATGCAACAAGTGGGGAAGAATGAGAATTCTCGCTGTGGACACAGCAACTGAGGCTTGTTCAGCCGCGCTGCTGTGCGGAGGTGAGATTATCGAACGCTACCGGCTGGACCCCCGGGGACATTCCCGGCGCTTGATGCCCATGATCGAGGCGCTGCTGGCGGAGGCCGGTGTGATTCGCGCAGATCTGGATGGTATTGCCTATGATCGTGGGCCCGGATCCTTCACCGGTATCCGGATCGGTGCAGGTGTGGCCCAGGGTCTTGCCCTTGGACTGAACCGGCCTTTGCTGGGGCTCTCTTCACTGACGGCGCTTGCTGAGGAGGTGAAGGGGGATCGGGTTCTTTCGGCCATAGACGCCCGGATGGGTGAGGTGTACTGGGCGAAGATGAAGCGTGACCCCGATCAGGTGACAGGCTGGTCGTTGCTGTGTGAGGCGACCGTAAGCGACCCGTCAAAGGTCCCGGCGCTGGAGTCTGGAGAGATCGGAACGGGCAGTGGCTGGGATCGCTACCACGCTACTTTGTGTCCCGGCAGTGCAGCGAGCAAGAAGTGGCTGCCAGAACGTTTTCCCAGGGCAGCCGCGGTTGCCCGGTTGGCTGGGCGGGTCTGGTCATCAGACGGCTTTGGATCTACCCTTCAGACGGAACCGGACTATGTTCGTGATCAGGTGACTGGTTGACTCGTGCCGTGGGTAGGGTACGGACCGTCAAGCCAAGACAACCATTCAGCTGCGGTTCACCGAGATCGTCCCACTGGTATTCGTACTGCAGGACCCGCTGCTGTTGCTCCAGATCCCGCTGTAATGGCCGCTCAGCTGGCTTGAGGTACCGCTCAGGTTGAATGTCATCGCCCCCTCCGGCGAAGTGAGTAAGGTGGTTCCGTGTCCCACCGCACCCGTTCCCCCGCCTCCGGTAAACGTCACCAGGGGTGGGTCGGATGGGTCATAGCCGGACCCGGCAACGGTAATGATAACGCCGGTGACTGTGCCTTCGGTTCCTGCTTCACCTGTAAGCGCAGCGGTGACTCGGGCACCGGTCCCCCCACCGCCGGTTATCGTGACTGCAGGGACGTCAAGATAGCCGCTCCCTGGCTCTACCAGATCGACGGCGACGACTGTGCCCGCACCCGTAACGGTGGTTAAGAGAGCATCACCTGTGGCACCGGATCCCCCGCCACCGGTTAATGTGACTGAGGGAACTTCAATATAGCCTGAACCTGGATCGGTGACATTAATCGCGATCACCTGACCGGCGGTGCCACTCTCAAGAGTAACGGTTCCTGTCGCGCCCTGCCCGACGGTGCCCGAGAGCGTTACGCCAGGAACGATGTTGTAACCACTGCCGGGCTCGTTTACCACGACACCAGAGACAGTCCCAGCCGCAAGGATGATCATGGTACAGGTTGCCTGTACCCCACCGCTGACATCGGGCGGTTCAATGGTGCAGGTGTTCGTACCCGTGTCGTAAAGTGTACCGCCTGCGTTGACAGCTATTGATGCTACTCGACCCGGATCACCCAGAACCGCGACAGCTGTGGCCGTGGTCCCACCGTCGCTCTCGGGTGCGCTGATGGTTACAGTCGGTACGGAGCTGTACCCTTCGCCGGCATTATCAGCAGTGATCGATGCCACTTGCCCTGTACCCCCGATCCTCGCTACCGCTGTGGCTGTGGTTCCACCGGCCGGGGGGGCGGTGATGGACACAGTCGGTATCGATGTGTAGCCAGTTCCGCCTGGTTCTATCGTGAAGGTGCTTGACAATGCACCGCCACCACCAGCTGTTCCACCCGCCACCTGGGCAATACCCTCGGCTCTTGTGCCGGTGGAATCTATCGGCTCAGCGAAGGTTACCGTGGGTTCCGACGTGTAACCGGTGCCGCCACTATCGATTG
>Ga0207984_1000646_pt1 | contig 19912 bp, 10 predicted proteins | sample ETNtaG_30_FD_185760 | JGI IMG/M metagenome (GOLD analysis project Ga0207984, IMG submission 185760) | Marine microbial and viral communities from oxygen minimum zone, Eastern Pacific Ocean - ETNP201306PF43B (SPAdes) (version 2) | ecosystem: Environmental > Aquatic > Marine > Oceanic ...
CAACTCGACCGTTTTCTATTCAATATCATGGTCAAGTATCCCAGCAAGAGCGAGGAACTTGACATCATGCGCAGCGTCACGAATGACGAGGAGCCCAAGTTGAAAGAGGTTGTGGACGGTCCGACCATCCTCGAGTTCCAGCACCTGGTCAGGCGAATCCCGGTAGCCGATCACGTTTTCGAATATGCTGCCGCCTTGGTTCGGGCAACGCGACCCGACGAGCCCGATGCTCCAGAATTTGTTAAAAAACTTATGTCTTGGGGGGCCGGTCCGCGTGCCTCGCTCAATCTCATTCTTGCCGGGAAGGCCCGGGCGGCCCTGCGTGGACGCTGCCATGTTTCCACCGATGATGTCCGGGAGGTTTGCCTGCCGATTCTCAGGCACCGCGTGATTCCCAATTTCGCTGCCCGTTCGGAAAAAATGACTTCCGATTCCTTGATCGAGAAGCTGCTGGAAGAGATCCCGGCCAACGTGGATCTCTATCAGGAAAAGGTCATTTGAGCGGATAGATGTCCGAGCACTTGCCGAAAACGAAATACCTTGCACCGGAGGTTCTTCAGCAATTGGGCGATCTTGAACTGATCGCCCGTGAAGTCGTCGAAGGTTTGCGCGTGGGGAGTCACCGCAGTCAGTTGCGTGGATTCAGCACGGAGTTCGCTCATCATCGGCAATACGCACCCGGAGATTCCTTGCGAACCATCGACTGGCGGGTCTACGGGCGTTCCGATCGTTACTACACCAAACTTTACGAGGCAGAGACCAATTTCGACTGTCACCTACTGATTGATTCCAGTTCATCCATGACCTACGGGTCGGGCAAGGTCAGCAAACTCGAATACGCCAAGTTCCTGGCCGCCTCCTTGGCGTACCTCGTCCTCAAGCAACGGGATTCGGTGGGACTGTCCGTATTCGACTCGGAAGTACGGGCCTACCTGCCCCCTCGTTCCACGATGGGCATCCTTCTTCGGATGGACCAACTGCTCAGAGATGCCAAGCCGGCCCCGAAAACAGCCATAGCCAAGCAATTGCACGACGTCGCCCTGATGATGAAGAGACGATCCTTCGTGGTCGTTCTTTCCGATTTTCTTTCCGACGTGGACGACGTTCTGGCCGGGCTCGACCACCTGAGGTTCGATGGACACAACGTCATGGTTTTGCATACCCTGGATCCGCATGAACTGGAGTTTCCCTTTGAGGGCACCTGGCAATTCGACGGACTGGAAGGCGAAGAACCCTTAATCACTCAGCCCGAGCGCATCCGGGATGACTACCTTGCCAACTTTAACGAATACATGACCGCCTTCCGCGACGGATGCGTGGCCAGTCAAGTCGACTATGCGCTCGTCGATACTTCCCGCCCCCTAAACGTCGTCCTGAGCGAATTCTTCCACCAGCGCGAATCGTTGCTGAACGGAGCGGCGGGTAGGGCCGGATCATGAGCTTCCTCAATCCATTTCTTCTTTTTGCGGCTCTCGGAATAGCCTTGCCGATTCTTGCTCATCTGCTCAACCGCCACCAAGTCAAGCGAACCGATTGGGCGGCGATGCAGTTCCTCAACCGAAACGTGCGCGTAAGTTCACGCCAGTTGCGCTTGCGTGACATCCTTCTTTTACTTCTTCGATGCCTAGCTCTCCTGTTTCTGATTCTGGCCCTCTCCCGCCCAATCTGGCAAGGCGGCGCAGGCAGTTGGTTCAGTGGTGAAGCTCGGGCCGGGGTCGTCATTGCCATAGATGCCTCGTTTAGTATGGAACATGGCCCTGACGGGGCTACGCGGTTCAACCGCGCTATGGATCAAGTGGAGGTCATCGGGGAGCAAATTCTGCCCGGCGATCCGGTTTCTATTATTTTGTTGGGAGGCGAAGATGAGGTATTTGCCCACAACATGGCCTTTGACCGTGAACGGTTCAGCGCCCTCTTGCAGAAGGCTAAGCCAGTTCCTACTGGACTGGACCTCGATAGTGTTCCCAAACGGCTCAAGGAGTTGCTGGAGGATATGGAGGCTCCGCAGAAGGAGACCTACTTCATCACCGATGCGCAGGCGCGAGACTGGAAGCGGGCCTCGGTGAGCTTCCAAGCCGCCCTCGCCGACCTGCAAAAAGAAGCGGAAGTCTTCCTTGTTCCGGTCCCAGGCCCCCCCGCAAACCTAGCTGTCACCGATCTGAAACTCGTGTCGGGAGCGCTGCGCAAGGGCACCACCGCCCGCTATCAGGCCTCCGTGCGCAACTTCGGCACCGAGCCAGTTTCCGGTATTGAGGTCCAGTGCCGGGTCGAAGGCGTGCAGATCGACACTAAGAGGATTCCCCTTATCGCTGCCGGAAGTTCTGAAACCGTGTCTCTCTTTGTCCCTTTTCACAACGCAGGTCCCACGCGCATCACCGCCGAGATCACTGGAGATCTCCTCCCGACCGACAACGTGCGGCATGTGGTGGCAGTCGTCCGGGATCGCGTCTCCGTGCTCTGCGTTGACGGTTCTAACGGCGATGCCGGTCGTCTCCTGGTCGCCGCGCTCCTGGCGCGGGGCGAAGGAATTCAGGATGAGGACTACGTCGTCCGCTCGGTGCCTTGGATCTCGATGCCTTCGCAACAACTGGACGACGTCGACGTGATCATCCTTGCCGACGTCCCGGAGATCACCCCGGAGCAGGCCAATCAATTTTCGCGTTACGTCAGGCAGGGGAACGGGCTCGTCTGGTTTGCCGGGGAAAACGTGAAAACCGCGATCTGGAACGAACGCTCGGCAAAAGGGACGAGTCCACTGTTGCCTGCCAAGCTGGGTCAATCGGTGGATACCAGCACGACGTTTGGCTCAGGTAGACCGCTGGATCCCGCGATGCCACGCCACAGCGTATGCCTCCCCCTGCGTTCACTTCCGGAGGATCTCTTCAGCGAAACGCTTTTCCTACGGCGACTGGAAGTAGAACCATCCCCTTCCAGTTTCTCCATCCTGAGCCTTGCCGGAAGTGGCGCACCGATCCTTCTGGAGCATTCGCTCGGCCGTGGCCACGTGTTCATGTTTACCACCTCGGCGGGAACTAGCTGGAACAACATGGCGCAGACGCCGGTTTTCCCGATGCTCATGCAGCAGATTGTGACCTATTTCGTGGGCCGGGAATTCGAACAACCACGGGTGGTCGGCGATTCCCTCTCGCTGTCCTACGTCGAGCAACCGGACGCCAGTGACGCGGTGTTTGAAACACCATCGAAGGAAACGATTACTGTCCCCGTTCGCGAACATCGCAACCAGTTTGTGGCTATGATGGAGAATTCCCGGGAGGCAGGATTCTACGAGGCACGGGTCAGTGTACAGGCACCCGGCATGCCGGTTGCGGTGAACGTCGATCCGAGCGAATCTGATGTGGCTTCACTGACGGCACCTGAGCTGAATGCCAACCTCAAGGGAACGGGTGTCACGGTGACCGCTTCAGAGGCGGAACTTGCCGCGGCGATCGAAACCAACCGTACCGAACGGTCGTTTTGGAGGAATTTCATGATAGCGGGACTCATTTTCTTACTACTGGAGAGCCTTTTTGCCGAGCGCCTCCGTAAAAGAAAGTGGACAAGCAGCAAGCAACCGAATCCCCTGCCGGAAACCCTAAGCGGTACGCAAGATGCCTGACGCAATCCCAATTATCGGGCAAATTGATGAGATGTTCTGGGCCCGTCCATTGTCCTCCGGCGCCCTCATCGCAATCCTTGCCGGGATCGTACTGCTTAGCGTCTTCCTCTATCGCAGGCCATGGGGAATGCCGTTTTGGTTGCGGACGTTCCTCGCGACCTTCCGGATAATCGTCCTTGCCCTCGTCGTAGCTACCTTACTTGAACCGACCGCCGTCGTCACTGAGTCTCACACGCTGACGCGCAGCCTGCCTGTCCTGCTCGACGTTTCCGAAAGTATGTCGATGAAAGACCAGCGCAAGCGCCCGGAGGACCTCGCCTCTGCCGCCGCGGCGCTGGGCATAGTTTCTCTGGAGGACGATACCGAGGCCGACCGCACAGTGATGCAACTGAACACGAAACAACGCCAGGAAATTGCCTCTTCTTCGCGCCTTGACCTCGGCAAGGCCGTTCTCACCCAATCGGGCCGCCAGGTCTTGGAGTCACTTGGCAATTCGCTCGACGTCAGCTACCACGCCTTTGGTCAATCCGCGCGCCTGATCAGCGACGGCAACGTGGTGACCACCGAAGAACTGGCCGGACTGGAGGCCAAGGAACCGGGCACCTCGATCGCCGCTTCTCTAGAGGCGGTGGCCAACTCAGGCGGAATCCCGCCGGCGGGGATCGTGTTGCTCTCCGACGGCATCGACAACACTTCCTCCCAGCGATCCGAGGCGATACTCCAGGACCTCGGGGCCCGCGGCATTCCCGTCTACACCGTGCCGATAGGCCTGACCGATCCGGATGACGTCAGCATCCGCAACGTCGTGATGCAGGAAGTCGCCTACTCCGGCGACAAGGTGCCTGTCCGCGTCCAGATCCAATCCAAAGGCTATGAAAGACGCACGGCCCGGCTGGCAGTGCTCCTGAATGATCGACGCGTCTCCTCTCGCATTATTCGCTTCGATGGCGGACTGCAATTTGAAGAGATCGACTTTCGCGTGGACGTTTACGAGAAAGGAGCAGCCCAGATCGAGGTGACCATCGACCCCTTTGACAATGAAGTGTCGACCGCAAACAACCGTGTTTCGCGAAGCGTGCGAGTCGTGAATGAAAAGGTCAACGTGCTCTACCTCGAGGGTAATGCCCGATGGGAGTTTCGTTACCTGCGCGCGATCCTCAAGCGCGACCCGCGAATCAACGCTACCTTTGTCGCGTCCAACGTCGGGCCCGAGGTCGCGCGGAACTCACCGGAACACATCGAACGATTTCCTGACGACCGAGATGACGCTTTCCAATACGACTTGGTGATTCTCGGTGACGTCGATGCATCCTTTTTCACTGAAGAAGAACTTGGTCTGCTGGAAGAACTCATCCGGGACCGCGGCGCGTCTCTGCTGATGCTTTGCGGCCCGATGCATTCTCCCGGATCCTATGCGGGTACGCCCGTAGAGACCATGCTTCCCGTTCGGTTTGATGCCGAGTCGGACTGGGAAAAAATTGCCGAAACCGTTTATCCTGTGCTGACCCCCGAAGGCCAAAGCAGTCTGGTGATGACGCTGGAGAACGAGGTGGAGCTCAACGATCGCGTTTGGAGCCGTATGGCGCCGATGGATCAGTTGCCTCCGCTGCTGTCCGCCAAGCCTGGCGCGACGGTGCTCGCGGTGCTCTCCGACAGCACCGCGCGGGACCAAGGTTACCCGTTGGTCGCTTGGCAGCGCTACGGGACGGGCAAGTGCATGTCGATCGCATCTGACCGGCTGTGGCGACTACGTTACAGGACCGGAGACAAATACCATTGGCGCGTTTGGTCCCAGTGCATCCAGTTCATGACGCTCTCGCGATTGATGGGTGAGCACAAGCGCATCCGACTGGAGACCGATCGTTCGGTGTACGCCGTCGAGGGCCAGTGCCGCCTGTATGCTCACGTTTTGGATGACAGCTTTGAACCGGTCGTCCAGCCCATATTTGAGGCTTACGTGTCTAACCTTGAGGACGGCCAAGCAAAGCAACTCGTCAGCCTTCGGCCCGACAAGTCTCAACCGGGGCTGTACGAGGGGTACTTTTCACCCCTTGAAACGGGCCGCTACCGGATCGAGGCGAATGACGAAGACAGCAAGATGTCAAATACAACGGAGTTTCAGGTGACCGAGGTTCGGCAGGAGTTGATCGACACCGATATGCGTCTTGCCCACCTGCAACGCATAGCGGACCTGACGGGCGGAGCCAGTCTCGGGATACGGGATTTGCCTAAACTTAGCTCGCTCGTGAACGACCGGCTAATCACAACCAAGCTCCGCTCCGAGCGTCCGCTATGGGACAATGGGATTGTCGCTCTACTGCTGGTCGCTCTGCTGGGGGCCGAATGGATACTGCGAAGAAGGTACGATCTGCCATGACCAACGAGAATCAAGAGTCCACCCTGGGATCGGGCCTTCGCGCTGTCTGGAGCCGCACTCAACGCAGACACCTTTTCGCCGGCCTGCTCGCGTTGTGTCGCTGGGGTATCCCGCTCTTCCTCGCCGGGATGGCGATTGACTGGTTGGCCTACCTTCCCACAGCGGGACGGGTGGTGATATTGCTCGTCCTCGTGTGCGTCTCCCTATATCAGGCATGGCGACACGGCTGGCGGCACATCCGGGGATTTGAACCCACTCGAACGGCACTGGAGGTCGAGGATCATCTCGGAGAGCTCGAGAGCCTACTCGTCACCGCTGTGCAGTTTGGGAAAACCAAACCGACACCCGACAACTCGGAATCACTCCGGGAAGTGACCCGGCAAAATGCCGAGGGCGCTGCCCGAAAGTTGGAACCTCGAAAAATCGTCGATTTCATGGTGCTTCGCATTCCCGTAAAAGTGGCCTTGGCCTTGGCCGGCGTGATGGTGGTCTTCGGTTTACTTGACGGGCCCTTCCTCGCTGCCGGGTTGACGCGCATTTTCGCCCCTTGGGCGGCAATTGCCTACCCGACCGACACCAAGCTTGATCTTGAGCAGGGAGACCTGGTGGTAAAGGAGGGTGATAGCGCAAAGATCGTAATCGGAGTGTCGGGAGTCGTCCCCGACAAGGCGACTCTCTACCTGCGGACCGGCGAGGGAAGCGAACGCAAGATGGAGATCGAGATCATCGATGGCAGTTTTGATTACCTCATAGCCTCCGCCTCCCGTGACTTCAGTTACCGCGTAAAGGCGGGGGATGCCCGCAGCGACTGGCACCAAGTACGGGTGATTTCTCCGCCTAGGATCGAGAAAGTACAGGTTGAACTCGAGTTTCCAAGCTATCTCGAACGACCCACCGAAACAGTCGAGGCACTGACCCTCGCCGTCCCGGAGGAAACCGGGATTAGCTGGAAACTCACGCTCGACCGTCCCGTCCGCGATGCCGTTCTCAACCGAGACGGAGAAGAGCCTAGTCGTCTAGAGGTAGCCAACGGCACAGAACTTGTCATCGACGAGGTGGTTGATGCCTCCCGGGGCTACAACTTCTCCTGGGTGGAGGAGGAACACGGATTCGATTTCACCAGCCCACGATATTTCCTGCAAGTCGCTTCCGACCAACCCCCCCGGGTGGAATTAATCTCCCCTGAAACGAACCTCATCGCCCTCCTCGGTCGTCAAGTTGACCTTGCCGTGCGTGCCAGCGACGATCATGGGATCGGTGCCTCTGCGATCACCTATCGCGTGAACCTGCGTCAGGAGAAATCGGTACCCCTCCAGACCCCGCTCAAGAACGGAGGCGGTGAACAAGCGATCGATTGGGACTACCGGGAAGTTCTATCCGACCTGAAGATCGGAGACACGGTGTCCTTCCTGCTCGAAGTTGCAGACAAGTATCCGGATGGTCCGCACCTCGTTCGCTCGGATACACGGAGGATTACGTTTCTTTCCAAAGAGGATTATCTCGAACAGATCCAGAAGAAGAAAGACCGCCTGCTCTCTCGCGTTCAGACGACGTACCGCCAACAGCGCTCGGCGTTTGATAGCGTGCGCAACCTTGAACCAGACGCTGGTGACTATATGCAGGCTTGTCAGGTCGAAGCCATCCGGCAGGAACTGGTGCGGGAGCAACTCAAGGTGATTGCGAAACAATTGCAGGACTTGCTCGACGAGCTGGCGGCAAACAACGTATCGGATGCGCCTGAGGGCGAATCCCTCGAGCATGTTCGTTCGGTGTTACTTGGAATCGCGGACACTCACCTGGCCAACGCGGCGTCCCTCCTGCGGCACCAATCCGGCGTCGCAGCGGGCAATGCGCAGGAATTCCCCGATCCTTCGTCCGCAGCCCACGCAGTCAATGCCGCCGCCCGCGAGTTGGGCAGCCTGGTCTTGCTCCGATCCATTGATTCGGCGCAGGAAGTCTATGCTCGGGAAGCACGCATGCTGGCGCAGGTCCAAGCGTCCTTGCGATGGCGCGCCGTCCAAGCCAAATCGACCGAAGCGGGAGTATCTCTCTCCAAGGAACAAGACGAACTGGCCCAATGGACTCAGCGCTTGATCGCCGATCTACAAAACGGGATGCGCTATGAGAAGCGACCGTTGGCCGTTCTCCGGTTGATCCAAAGCGTCAAGGATTTGCAGCGCTCCAAGACTGAAGAACGGATGCGAAAAGCTGCGGAATTGATTACGCGGGGCGAAGGCAGTCAGGCGGAGCTTCTGCAGTCCGGGTTGGTCACAACTTTGCTCGATGCGGAATTCAACGTGCGCCTCAGTGCTGCGTACTCCACGCTGATCAAGACCCGAGATCAGATGCGTTTGCAAGTCAAAGCCCAGAAGATGCTCCGCGAACAGTGCTCCGACATGTCGACGCAAGCCTTCGAGGCGAGTGTGACTCAGAACGGGCAAGCCCAAGTAAAGCTTCGCAAGCGCTTGCTGACCCTGCTCCTTCAGACCGTGCCTGCACCGCGGACCACGCTCTTTGATGAAAGTTGGCCGGAGGCGCCGCCGGTTCAAGCCCTCTTGAAGGTTGCCGACCGATCGATGGCGGATGCGATTGAGCAATTCGCTGCCGGGCAACAGGAGGCGACCATCTCAAAACAGCGCGAAGCAGAACAGGCACTGACCAAGTTGTCCGGGCTCGTGGATCATTGGTCAGTGGAATTGGGGCTCCAGACACTGGGCCTGAGTACGTTGGTCGCCGTGACAGGCGAGCGCCTTGCCTTCATCGAGGAATACGAGGCGAAGGTGGTCTCGCTACTGGAGAAAACCGATATCGCCGCTTTGGGGGAGAAAAAGGTCGATGGTCTGATCGAGCCCCAGCTTCTGCTTGCCGAAGAACTGGCCGCATTCAATGGCGACCTCGTGAAGCAAAACCAGTCTAATGCGGATCAAGACGTCCCGCCACTGCTAAGCCGAATGGAGCGGGCGGAACAAGCGATGCGTGGTGCCTTGGCTTCACTGGAGGCGAACGACGCCGACCAAGCGATCGGCCATCAGGAGCAAGCAGCCGATATCCTGGCCGAGGCGTACGCGATCGTGACCACACAGCACGAGCGGCTCGACCTATTGCAGAGTCTGCTGATGTTTCAGCGATCAGTCGGATTTGCCATCGGCTACATGGATGATATTGTCGCCGAGCAGCGTGACGTGATCGTTGCAACCAAGGCGTTGAAATCAGACGATGCCTCAGCCCTGTTCCCTACGCTTAACAACCTGAGGAGATGTGTCGATGAGGTCGCGCCGTTGCTGGATCTTGTCGCATCGCGACTGGATGCCGGTACGCCGTTGGCTTTCGCGGTCGCAGACCTTGAGGATGCAGTGGCTTCTCTGCAAAGCGGCGATAAGCTCGACGCCCTTGATGCTCAGGAGGTCGCTGCGGAATCTCTCGAGGAAGTGCATACTTTGGTCAAGTCGGTCAGGTCGCAGGCAGGTTACGTCGCCGAGATCGTGGAATTCCTCCATACCTCCATCGCAGACATTGCGATGTTGGAATACCAACAACAAGAGTTGGCCCGCAAGGCCGAGGCGACCGGACTAGGAAAAGAGAAAGAGGATGCTCTCTCTGAAAAGCAAAGCGCCTTGCTTGCCAAGGCGGATAAGGACGGGCAAGTTCTTGTCTCGGTCACGGGGATGCCTAGGTATGCCGAGCCCGTCAAGTTGATGCGCAAAGCGCTTTCTCACCTTAAGTCAATAGACGCGCCGGCAGCTGCAGGGCACATGACGCTCGCCCGAGAGGCGCTCATCGAGAATGCCGAATCCTTATTTGCGGTGATCGGCATGCTCCACGGACTGCCTGATATCGATATCTTGGAGCATTCCGATCCCAAGGGTGTCGAGCGATTGGTTGACGTATTGGCTGTCGCTACTGCCCACAAGATACTCTTCCGTGATACGAACAACGCCGAGGCCAAGGGGATGAAAGCCCTTGCTGAGCAGCAAGGCAAACTAGCGACTCGTTGCCAGGAACTCTCCAAGGTGGGCGAGCCGCACGCGATGCTCAAGACCGCGTCCACACAACTTGTGGCGGCCGCCACAGCCCTGAAGTCATCCGACCGGGACACGATCAAACGCTACCAGAAATCTGCGATGCAAACGCTACGACATTTCATCATCGAACAGGCGCTGATCCTCGAGACCGCCGCGCCGCCAGCGGTGGCCGAAGAAGGATCCCCGGACGCTGATGGCCCGGACAGTGACAGCGAGGCGGACTTTGCCGCCGGGTTTATCTCCGAATTTGTGAGCGGTGAAGCACCCAAAGACCAACGGACGGGATGGAAAGTACGGGGTGATCGCAACCGCGCCGCGCTGAACCAGAATTTTGCCCGTGAGTTGCCGTTGGAATACCGCGGCTTGCTGAAAAACTATTACGAGAGGATTGCAAAATGAACGTTACCAACAATAGCAAATTGCGTTATCTCACCATGTTTTTGAACTTGTTCATGATCGGTTTCCTTGCGGCACCGGTTACCGCTCAGGAAAAGCCCGCCGATGAACCCATTGCCCAGGAAGGGCCCTCCACCACGGACGCCGAGGCTCCTGAATTAACCGAAGAGGCGGAAAAGGCGATCGAGCGCGGCCTGAAATTTCTAATCTCCAATCAGAACAAGGACGGTTCGTGGTCTTCGAAGGATCCTGAAGATCGCGGAGCGGGCTACGCGATCGCCGGCACCAGCCTCGGGCTGATGGCGTTCATGGTCGAGGGCCACTTCCCCGGATTCGGCAAGTACAGCAAAGCGTTGGAACGAGCGAAGGACTATCTGCTCAAAAGATCCAAGGATTCTCCAACAGGCGCCATGGGCGTGAAGATGTATGAAATCGGCCTGTTCACCATCGCGATGTCCGAGCTTTGGGGAATGACCAGCGACCCCAAAGACAACAAAGAGATTCAGGTAGCGCTGGAGCGAGTCGTCGAGATCATCTTAAGATCGCAGAATCCGCTTGGCGGCTGGCGATACGCACCACGGCCCGACGCCGGGCAGGACACCTCGGTCACCGCGATGGTCTTTGTCTCGCTCGCATCAGCACGCGAAGCGGGCGTCCTGGTGCCGGCCGAAACGATCGAAAGAGTTACCGGCTACCTCCGCGATCAGGCTTTCGATGAGCGGAGAGGCGGTTTCGGCTACCAGGGCAAAGGGTACACCATCGCTTGCACCGCCGGGGGCGTCTATGCCGCGCAACTCGCCGGCAATCGGGACACCGAGTGGGTCCAGGCTGCGCTCAACACCCTTGAAAACGAACCGAAAATGTTCTCGCGAAAAGACAACGGCCACTTCTACTACTCGCATTACTACGCAATGCAGGCGATGGTCCAGGCCGGCGAAGAACGCTACGCCAAGTGGTATCCGAAGATCCGTGACTCGCTCATCAAACTGCAGCAACCCAACGGGTCGTGGCAGGAGAAAGAGCAGGATTATCCGCACAAGACGCCCATGGCGATTATCATCCTCGGGACTCCGAACCGGTATATCCCGGTCTATCAGAGGTGATCCAAATGACTAATGTGGAAACCGAAACGGTGACGGGAGCGGGCAAATGAATAAGCGTACATTGATTATCTCATCGTGCGTGACAGTGACCGTTCTTATGAGTTGTTGCACGGTTACACCGCCGGCTGGGGAGCGAACCACACGTGATGCACAGGATGCCGAAAGACACCTTTTCATACTCTCTGGCCAATCGAATATGACCGGTGGCCTTAAGGCGGGCTTTACCAAAACGGTCGAAAACACCTTCGGCGAAAAGAACGTCGCCGTTGTCCATCATAGCAAATCTGGCCGTGGTATCCGCTTCTGGGACAAGGACTATACGTTCCCCGACAACTACCGGTTTCCCGGCAAGGGAGTCCCTTCAGAACGCAGCAAGCAACAGCACGGTCAGGAATACGGACCCTTGATGGAGAAGGTCCAGGAAGCCTTCAAAGGCAAGCCGTATGATACGGTCACGTTCATCTGGATGCAGGGTGAGTCGGATGGAAAGCGCGGTTTGGGGGGAGTCTATGAAAAAAGCTTTCTGAGGCTGTTGGGACGAATGAAAACCGACCTGGATCGGAAGGACATTGGCTTTGTGATCGGTCGCATCAATGACTCCTATATGAGCGATCCCCACTGGGCAGCCATGCGCGACGTGCAGGTTAAACTGGCAGAGAACGCCGATCATGGTGCCTGGGTCGACACCGACGATCTCAGCGAACCAGACGACGGCGTGCACTTCCCGAAAGAAAAGTACCCGAGCCTTGGCAATCGCTTCGCAGGCAAGGCCATCGATTTGATTCAGCAAAATAACAAAAAGAGGTGAATGCGATGCAGTGCAAGCGTTTTTGCATATCAGCGTTAGAATTTCGCTTGAGAAAGTTTACCCAGACGACAATCTTAAGGAGAGCAAGGCTGAAAGAAACTATGAGAACACGAACATCGACCGCCCTGATGGGCGTGATATGGACAGGCCTGGTGGGTATTCCCCAGGTGGCCGAAGCACAAAAAAATCCGGAAGTTGCGCTGACCGCCCAGGGTGAAAGGCTTCTCGCGAAGTACAGTGGGATGCTGAAATCGCTGAGTGCGGATGTCTCCGACTCCTTGCCGGCCATCAACCAACGGAAGCAGACCGCCTTTCTCGAAGCCCGTGCCGCACTTGCGGGCATCAAGACTCCCAAAGAATTCCCCAACGCCGCAACCAAGACCAAACACGACAAGGTGAAGGCCAAAGCGGAGTCGGACACACTGTTGGCGGCCAGAACGATCCTGACAGATATCGGCAAGACCCTCGGCAGCGAAACGCTGGACGCCAAATTGATCAAGGCGGCGATCCTCAGAAACGCCACACCGCACGGGCTGGCCGAGTTTGCACAGCAAGGCGAGATAGAAAAAGGCCTTCTCGACAAACTGTTCGCTGATGAGGTGCTGATGAAGCAGATGCTCATCGCCGGTGGCGCGAATGGTGGCGAGTATGGCGAGGCGATGCAGGTCTACAGCGCTATTCTCGAGGCAAGCAAACTGGCCCGTAAACCGGGTATCCTTCAACGCCTCGCGCTGGGTACCGCTCTCCATCAGCCGTGGCTGAACGAGAACAACAAAGGCAGCGTGAACGGGATTGTCTTTGCCGACCACAGGAACCCGGACGGCCAGGTCGCGCGCTACTTGCATTATGAAAAGGCTTACCTTGCCAAAGAACTGGATCCGCAGTTTAAGGATTTCAACGCGTGGGAGTGTCGATTCATCACAAACGACCCCTACACCAATGAAGAACTCACTTGGGTGCGTTCGATGCTTCGCCAGTTTCGTCCGGACCACATCACCAACCCCGATCAGAAATGGCGGTACACGCGTGTTGTAAAAAGCGACCTGCCCTATTGCAGTACCCGGCATGACGACTCGTTGGGCTTGCCTCAGCAACAAGCCCTCGCGTTGGGCGGAGTCTGCGGACGCCGCGCCTTCTTCGGCCGGTTCGTCGCCCGCGCGTTCGGGATCCCCTGCAGGCGTTCGACTCAGACCGGCCACGCCGCAATGAACCGTTGGACGCCCGACGGTTGGGTGGTCAACTTCGGCGCTTGGTGGTCGATGAACTGGTGCGGTCCCCAGGGCGGGCAGGACTTCCACCTCGATTCTCAGGCGCGCGAGCACGGAGAAGCCTACATGCAGGTGCTCCGCGCCCAGTGGATCGGCGATACACTGGGACAGGAAGACGTCAGCCTCCGGCATTATGGCCAGGGCGGTGATTTATGGGACGGTTTGGCGTTCTATATGAAGCGGGCAGTCGTTGAGGCTGGCAATCTGGAGCAAGCGGCAGCGGACGCAGAACTGGCGGCGCTGAGTGCGGAAGAAGCCCGTCTGCTCGGTGAATCGGACAAGATTCTGGGGGATGGAGAGATCAAAGAGATAGAAATCGCCGAGGAGGACAAAAAGATTGTCGTAGCCAAAGACGGCACCATCACTGTTCCTGCCGTGGCTTGCTCTGGTCCGAGGAACAACACTGAAAAGGTCGCATTCCTGAAAAGTTGGGAGAACGGGATGCAGATCCACTATCAGCGACTGGGTAACCGTCCCGAGCTTTTAAAGTATACTGTGGAGGCTCCAGCGGCGGGGAAATACGAACTGACAATGAACGTCTGTACGGTTTCGAAGCCGGCCCCCGTCATTGCCCGTCTTAACAGACGCACGCTCGTCAACAAGACGCTCCCTTATACCAAGGGGAGTTGGCAACGCACCGAGCCAGAAATTATTGATTTACGCGAAGGAAGGAACACGATTCAGCTTACTTTCCGAGCGCCGAACCGCGGCGTGAGCATCAAGGAATTTCAGCTCAAACCGGTAAAATAAACAACCACTCGACGTAACATTGAAAGAGCTTGCTCCCATGAACAGATTTTCTCGGATGGTTATCGCCTTGCTTGTTCTGGTCGGTGCGAGCGTATTGCACTTCCCCGTGATGGGGCAGAATCAGGCGGACTCGATCTCCGGCGACAAAATCGTCGCACTTAACGCCAAGCGGTCCGAGGCCGGTGCAGCCGTGTCTGCAGCCAGGAAGAAGCTCGCGATCCGGCGTGTGATCCGTGAGGGCGAAGCGCTGCTGAAAAAACATCCGTCCGCATCCAACCGCTACGAAGTTCTTGGCATCCTATTCCGTAGTCAGCAGGTGTTGGTCAGCCTGGATAACTCGACGACGAATCGGAAAGCCTTTCTGGCGACCTGCGAAAAGCTCGCCGCCGCGCCGAACGAATATGCGGCGCTACGCCTCGACGCCGATCTCTTGCTGACGCAGGCCGAGTCGGCGCGGCAGGGCGGGGATTCCCACGCCCGCTCCAATGCTCTCCGTCCATTGGTCGAGCGATATCAAGACACCGAGGTCGAGGCGAAAGTGATTCGGATCGCCATGATCATGGCGCTTGAGTTCGGCAACAACAGACTGGTCAATGACCTGCGGAAGGTCATCGCTCAGCGCTTACCCGGCGACATTGACCTGATCAATTTCCAGCGCGACAAACTGGCGGGGCAGGTTTTTGGTGCTCCGTTCATCGGCACCTTCGAATGGGGGGATGGCAAAACGGCGAGGTTCCCGATGGACTTTCTGGGCACAACCACCGCAGTCTATTTCTGGTCGAAAGACAATGGCGGGCTCGAAGACCTGAAGGAATTGGCCGAGGCATGGAAGAAGGCGCTCGCGGACCCCGAGAAAAACGCCGCCCTCAATGGTTTCTCAGGGGATGTCTCCGACTTGAGCAATTCGGTGAATGGCCGTTTCCGTTTAGTCAGTATCAACCTGGACGATCTTCCCGATGCGGGCAAGAGCATCCTTCGTGAACACGGCCTGGATTGGCCCGCGCTGCGCTTGAAAGGCGGACGAGACAATCCGATCTACAAGGCATACTGTCGTTATGACCCTCGGGTCGTAACGGTCAACCCGACCGGCTACGCCGCGATCTTCATGAGCAGTGGCCGGAGCAGCAGAGGATATGAGCGTAACCTGCAATCCTGGCTTGCGCGTCAATGGACCCGACCGGACTACAACAGTCATCTGCAGTCCATGTTTGCGGGCGAGTTTCTCGTCATGGATCCTCAGGGCGCATTTGACCCGACCGCGCCGCCGGAGTGGAAGGCTGCGAACAAGCGGAATTCGGAGAACCAAGATAAACTTCCCCGCACCGCCGCGTCCGTCCCCGAGGGAAAGCTTCGCGCCATCCAGTCATGCTTCATCGCACCGCCTGCTCGCTACCGCGCATCCTTTGAACAAATGCGCTCAAACTATGAAAAAGCCGATGCTCTGTGTCGCGAGGCGATTTCATCTCATTCGTCCGCACCCGACCTGTGGGTGGTGCGAAACCGCCGAATCGTCGCCCTTCTTGGCTTATGGAAACTCAAAGCCGAGTATCAGTATTTTGCCGACGCCGTCGAGGAAGCCAGAGCCGCTCTCGATGCTAAGCATCCGTCCGGCACCGACGTGGTCGCGCGCTTCTGCCTGGCAAGGGAGTCACTTCGCAAGGCGGACGTCGATTCCGAATCTGTAATCCGCAAATTTGCGCAGTCTGGCGGGAAGAAGGCCTCAGGGCCCGTACTTTCGGCCGCCGCTCTTCTCGCTTTGGACGTCGCCGATCGGAAGCTTCACGAAGAATACCGTCGGGCTTACCTGGACGAATACGCAGAAACCCCCGCAATGTGGACGGCAACAGCATTCTTCCTGGATCGCTACCACCGTTACTGGATGTATCATCCACCGTTCGTCGCAGGCTGGACCTACGGCCGGCGTCAGGGGTATTTTCTTGGCATTGGTGAGCCGGAAGATGCGAACCGCTCCCTGCAAATCGAGCTGAAAACGCTCGATGGCGATACTGTCCGCTTCCCCAAGAAGGACGAAGACAAGTGGACGGTCATTTCCTTTGTCTCTAGCGCGGAAGGAAGCAGCTATCTTGCCCGGTATGGAAAGTTTGCCGAGGAAAGGGCTTTTGATAACGTCAATCTGTTGACCGCAGTTCTGAACGACGATGCGAATGCGACGCAAAAGGTGTTGAAGGCTAAGAAAAGCCCGGACCCTTACCCAACCATGCTCGTCCCCGGTGGTATGCAAAACCCGATCGTAAAAAAGCTCGGAATGATTGTGGAAGACGGAGAAAACCAACCGAGCCATCATAGAAAGCCCAATCTATTACTCCTTCGGCCTGACGGAAGCATCGCGCTTTCTTTGTCCGGTCTGACCATGAGATTTTTGAAGGAAAACGTAATTCAGAACGTGATCGAGTTGAACGACGAGAAGATGGTGAATGAGGCACTGACCCGCGGCGATCTGGACGAGGCCAAGCGGCTGGTCTTCGCCCATGCACCCGTTGAGCAGCTGCGCCCGCCGGACGCACCTAGAAACTGGAAGCCCAAAAAGATCTCCATTCCGCACCTGCGCAGCCGGGCCAAGGTCTGTCTGGCGATGGGCGAACTCAAGGCTGCCTATGCCGACGCCGAGGAAGTCTACCTGGCGGTGAACCAAAAAGCCGGCTATATCAGCATGCGGACGGACGAACTCGAAGAGATCGAGGCACTCCGAGAAACCATCCGTAAGACGCGCGACGAATCGAAGTAGTGATTACGATGAAATACAACCGGGCCGGAAGTGTCATATTCAGCGTCCCGTGGAGTCATGCCACTCCATCTTCGGGGATTGCTTCGGTAAGTGTAAGAACCGTGGATATCCAGGAAGATCTCATTCATTTCTACCTGAACACAGATAAAGCCACCCCACAGTTTGGTTTCGTGGATGTAAACAACAACGGAGAAATGACAGAAATCAAGCCGTAGCATTTGGACCTGAAGCAATCGCGCATTACCTCTCCAGTCTGGGAGACTCATTTACATAATATGAGCTGGTGGAGGTGAACGGGTTAGTACACTATGGAAATTTACTCCAAATAATTAGTCGAAAGAATAATGAACCTACACTTTATAAAACGAATCAAAATTGCTTTTCTATTCATCTTTTGCATGGCTTTTGTAAACGGCCTCGAAGCTCAGCAGGGAAACTCCAAAACCACCGGCGCCCAAAGTGACTTGTGGTTAGCTTATTCAGGGGGAAAAGGCCCCGGAAAGGGTCGCCACGTTGTCCTGATTGCGGCCGAGCAGGAATATCGCAGTGAACAATCCATGCCGATGCTGGCGAAAGTCCTTTCCAAACATCATGGCTTTGATTGCACCGTGCTGTTTTCGGTTAATGAAAAGGGTGAAGTCGACCCGACGATGCCGGCTCCGTTCAAGGACAAAACAAAACGACACAATATCCCGGGTCTTGATCATTTGGCCAAGGCTGATTGTGTGATCTGGCTTTCGCGGTTCATGCATCTTCCGCAGGACCAGATGCAGCACTTTTATGACTACTTCGATTCAGGAAAACCGCTCATCGCTTTGCGGACTGCGAACCACGGTTTCTGGGGAGGATTACAGTACAAGAAGGATGGTGAAAATGTCTCACTTCGAAAATTGTTGGGCGGCACTTTCATGGGCCACCACGGCGGTTGGCATCGTGAAGCAACACGGGGTGTTGTTGTTTCTGATAACAAGAAGCATCCTATTCTTGCCGGGGTGGAAGATGTCTGGGGGACGTCCGATGTTTACCGGTGCCATAATGACAAAAATCCTTTTCCAGAGGATTGCACGTCATTGATTTTGGGGCAGCCGTTGATCAACCTGGAAAAAGATGCTCCGCCTAACGCAAAAAAGGAACCCTTACCCGTCGCCTGGACAAAAACGTGGACAGGAAACAAAGGTCTGGGGTCAAAGGTTTTTCATTTCACAATGGGTTCAGCGGTGGACTTTGAAAATGAAGGGGTAAGGAGAATGACAGTAAACGCAGTCTACTGGGGGCTGGGTCTGGAAAAAGATATCAAGCCCGATAGCTCTGTTGCCATCATTGGCGACTACCAACCGTTAAAGGCCGGGTTTAATTACCAGAAGCTTGGCGTTAAACCACATAAGGTTGATTATTACAGGTAATCGTTCGCTTATCGAATAGCGGTTTTATAAAAGGGATGTTCATCTTTGGTTGCTACTGTGCAATTCCCCCCTGCTTTGGATATGTCGAAAAAATACGCAAATCTGCGCCACTGAATGATAGATTTTCAGTGGCGGCTTGCCTAAACTGTCCACCGCTTTAATGAAGAGTCACATTTCATATTTGACCCTAACGACCTGCCTGGTATTGCAGGCATTGCTCTTTTTTTCTCCAGTGCGGGTTTACAGTGTGGAGCAAGCTAAGTTCTCCCCGCATACCTTTACGCTTCCCGATGATTATGCATTAAAGCGTGTTGCCGCCCCATCCTTGGTGCAGCGCCCCATCCACATGTATTTCGACATAGATGGCTCGCTCTACGTCACCGACAGCTCGGGGAACACGGACAAGGCTCCGAAACAACTCAGGAACCCGAGGCACCGGGTGCTACGCTTGGTCGATCGGGACGGCGATGGCGTGTTTGATCAATCGACCGTCTTTGCCGAGCGCCTGCCTTTTCCCGAAGGCATCCTCGTGCATCAGGGCGCGGTTTATGTAGGGGCTCCTCCACACATCTGGAAACTGCGCGACACCGATGGCGACCATGTTGCGGATGAGCGGACTGTCTGGTTCGACGGCGGGTCCATAGAAAACTGTGGTAATGATATGCACGGACCCTATCTCGGCCCGGACGGTTTTTTCTACTGGTGCAAGGGAGCTTTTGCTCCGCAGAGCCACGTGCTTGGCAATGGGAAGACGTTCAAGTCGAGCGCCGCCCATATCTATCGCGCGAGGCCCGATGGCAGCCAGCTGGAAGTGGTCATCACCGGAGGGATGAACAACCCTGTTGGGCTGACCTTTAGTGACACCGGAGAGTGCTTCCTGAGCGGCACCTTCTTTGATTTGTCCAAGCCCGGCAGGCGCGACGGTATTCTGCACGCGGTGTATGGCGGAATGTACGGCAGGAAAAACGGCCGTGTTCTCTCACCACACCCAAGTTCGGGAGGCTTGCTTCCGATCCTGACACAGATGGGACCCGCGGCTCCTTCGGGAATCGTGATGCCCAAAAGTGATGCGCTGGGCATGAGGGGCGACCTGCTCTGCTCCGACTTCAACCTGCGACGCCTGTCCAGGCACAGGCTGTCCCGGTCCGGATCGACCTATTCCGCCGAGACGAGCGTCTTTCTTGAGAGTGATCAGACTGATTTTCATCCCACCGACGTGATCGAGGATGCGGACGGCAGTTTGCTGGTGGCGGATACCGGCAGCTGGTACATGATCTGTTGCCCGACCTCCAAGGTCGCCAAGCCCGACGTCCTGGGCGCGATCTATCGGATTCAAAAAAAGAATGCGCCTTCTCCCAAAGATCCTCGCGGCCTTGAACTGGATTGGACGAAGCCTCAAGTCAATTGGTTGTCCGATGAGCGG
>Ga0207984_1000650_pt1 | contig 19884 bp, 7 predicted proteins | sample ETNtaG_30_FD_185760 | JGI IMG/M metagenome (GOLD analysis project Ga0207984, IMG submission 185760) | Marine microbial and viral communities from oxygen minimum zone, Eastern Pacific Ocean - ETNP201306PF43B (SPAdes) (version 2) | ecosystem: Environmental > Aquatic > Marine > Oceanic ...
TCTGGTTGCGGCGGCCACTGTTTCAAACTTTTTCCACGCGCACAGCGCAACACTTGAATTCAGGGATCTTCCCGTCCGGATCGAGCTCATCGATCGTAAGCAGGTTTGCCGCGGCCTCCCTGTAATGGAATGGAATAAAGACGCTGCCAAGTTGTGGGCGATCAGAGATTCTCGCCTTCGTTTCCACCTCTCCCCTGCGGCTCACCACCTTGAGGAACTCACCATCCGCGCCGCCCAGTGCAGCCAGATCCTCCTCACGAATTTCCACGTAAGGTTCGGGACAGATCGCGTGGAGAGCTTTCGCACGTCGAGACATTGTGCCCGTGTGCCAGTGATTCAGATTGCGCCCGGTAGTAAGCACGAAGGGGTAATCTTCATCGGGGAGTTCTTTGGAAGGCAGGAATTCCGCAGGTGCAAATCGACCCAACCTGTTCGCAGTGGGAAAGCCCTCGGTGAAGAGCACTGAAGTTCCCGGATGTTCGACATCAGGACACGGCCAGATAATCGGGGCGCGCTCTAATCGTTCATATGTGATTCCGGCATAGCTTGGTGTCAGGCCAGTGAATTCATTGAACACCTCTTCTACCGAATCAAAGTCCATCCGATATCCGATTCGATTCGAAAGCTCGCAGATGATTTTCCAATCTTGTCTGGCCTCTCCCGGCGGCGAAATCGCAGGCCGCCCCAGTTGTATTCGCCGGTCAGTATTGGTGAACGTTCCCAGCTTTTCAGCGAACGCTGAGGCCGGCAGAATCACATCCGCGTATTCGGCGGTCTCGGACATGAAGATGTCCTGTACGCAAAGGAACTCCATCTTCGTCAGCGCCTTCTTCGCTTTGTTGATGTTTGGATCACTAAGGAACGGATTCTCGCCGAGAATGTAGAGTGCTCGGATGTTGCCTTCGAGCACTTCGCTCAGGATCTCGACAACGGTCAGGCCGGCCTGGGGATCAAGTTCCGCGCCCCAGGCCTCTTCGAACTTTGCTCTTGCCTCCGGGCAGTTCACGTCCTGGTAGCCCGGATAAGCGCCCGGGATCAGACCGGCATCGGATGCGCCCTGAACGTTGTTCTGCCCACGCAGCGGATGCAAGCCGGTACCTGGCCGTCCGATGTTGCCGGTCATCAGACAGAGATTGATCAGAGATCGGGCGTTGTCCGTGCCGGTCGCGTGCTGCGACACTCCCATCCCCCAGAAAATCATGGCCCCGTCCGCCCGGCCATAAGTGAGGGCTGCCTGTTCGATGAGCTTCGCCGGCACACCTGTAATCTTCTTAGCCATAGCCGGCGTGTAAGGGGCGAGCGCCTTCTTCAACGCTTCGAAGTTTTCTATGCGCTTTGAGATGAATGTTTCATCGATCAGCCCCTCTCGCAGAATCACGTGCATCATCCCGTTCAAGAGTGCCACATCTGTGCCCGACTTGAACTGGAGGAAGTAATCGGCCTGCGCCACCAGATCGATCTTGCGCACATCCAGAACGATCAGCTTCATTCCCGCCTTGCGCGCGTTCTTAATGAATGTTGCGGCCACCGGATGGGTTTCGGTCGTGTTCGATCCAATCACGATCGCACAATCGGTCATCGCCACATCCTGGATGACATTCGATACTGCGCCGCTGCCTATGGACTGCATCAAAGCCGCGACCGACGACGCGTGACAGAGCCTGGTGCAATGGTCCACGTTATTTGTGCCAAAGGCCGCGCGAATGAGCTTTTGAAAGAGATACGCCTCTTCGTTCGAGCACTTCGCACTGCCGAAGCCCGCCAGCGCATGGGGGCCGGATTCTTCGCGGATCGTTCGGAACTCCTTTGCTGCAAGGTCGAGGGCTTCGTCCCACGTTGCCTCACGAAACTGGACACGAGGATTCTCATAGCCGTCGACTTGTTTCGGCATATCCGAACGGCGAATCAGAGGCACAGTCAGCCGTTCTTCATGATGCGCGTAATCGAATCCATAACGGCCCTTCACGCAGAGTCGACCCAAATTTGCAGGCCCGTCATCTCGGCCCTCAACACGAACAATCGTGCTCTCCTTCACGTGAAACCGAATGCCGCAGCCAACTCCGCAATATGGACAGATGGAATCCACCTTCTCCGTGTCGCTGAATTCTTCAATTATTGAAAGCGGCTTATCGAACAAAGCGCCTGTCGGACATGCGGCCGCACACTCACCGCAGGAAACACAGGTGGATGAACCCATCGGCCGATCATCGTCGAAAGAAATACTGGCATCACTCCCCTTTCCCCTTCGTCCGATCACCTCGTTAGATTGCACGTCATCACAGGCACGGATGCAGCGGTCGCACAGAATGCAGGCCGAATGAGCCACTGCGATTACCGGCGAAGAATCGTCGTGACATTCAGGCTTCTCAGGAGTGGCGAAACGGCTGCCATCGACGCCAAGTTCCTCCGCCAGAAGTTCCAGCTCGCAATCCCTTGTCTGCGCATGTCGAGCGCATGGTGACGGATGATCGGCCATCAGTAATTCGGTCAAAGTGCGCCGTGACTGTTCAATGCAATCAGATTGGGTAGTGACGACCATACCCTCTTCACACTCACGAACGCATGAAGCGACAAGAGCTCGGTCACCTTCAACTTCGACCATACAGAGCCGGCATTCGCCGACTGGATTCAAACCGGCTTTATGACACAGAACCGGAATGCGCTTGCCGGCCCCGGCGCAGGCATCGAGGAGCGTCTGCCCTGGCTCGGACGCCACAGTTTTTCCGTCAATAGTTAGGGCAATGCTTGCCACGTCTGGAAGTACGAGTTAGGGATTACTGCTTGTAGAATCTGCCTTCCAGCAGCTTGCTGCTAAGGCGGCAAGCTGCCTGCGGCTACGACCGCGGATGCTCATACATCCTGCGGCCACAGGCTGCTGACAGCCTGTGAGCCCGATAAAAATAAATACTGTTGCCGCAGGCTGCCAGATTCTTTTGTAAAAAGTCCATCCTGTCATTCTTCGCCTGAAGGATCGTAGACCAAGGCAAAGTGAGAAGGGTCTTGTCTCTCCCTTCTTCTCTTCGTCTTAATCTCAAATTCCATTTAAGATGACGTCTCTTTCGCAGACGAACCATCAACATGAGCCTCATCACCCAGGAAGAAGCAATTCAAAAACGCGACGAACTCGTCAGGGACGGCTTCACGGTCATCCCAGGTGTCATGTCGCCGGAGTTCTTGCAGGAACTGAGAGAATGGTCGGACGAAATCTTTTCACGTGTAACGGTCGATCGTAAGTATCGGTATCAGGGCAGCGACATTCATGTGTCTACCCCGAAACACTGGGAAGCAATGCAGCCCCGTGAAGAAACTGACCGATCTTTCCCCGACATCATGGCCGAACGCCAGCTCGAGCTTCCGGCCCAACGGGAAGTGTGCGAAATGATGGGCCTCGAAGGCTATACCCACCACGGCGGCATGATCATTCTGTCCAAGCCAGGCTACGGGCCGCCGCTTTACTGGCATCAGGATTTCATGGACTGGAACAATCCGCGGGCCGCCACGCCGTGGCCTACCCAGATCTTCAATTCATATTACCTGGCCGATACGACCCGTGAGAACGGCTGCCTCCGCGCCATCCCGGGCACACACCGCAATCGCATCGATCTGCACGACATTCTGCCGGCCGCACATGGTGAAGAGGTCCAATCGATTGAGGACCTCGATCACGAGATCTTCATGGACCATCCGGATGCGGTCGACCTGCCCGTCAAGGCCGGCGATCTCGTGATTGCGGATGGGCGCGTCCTGCACGCGGCCTGGCCAAACCAGACACCGCGCCGCCGGACCCTCCTCCTCCAGTGGCACGCGGTGTTTCCTTTCCCCTCTGTGCCGACATGGTGGGAAGGTGAAATCCCGGAAGCAGTGAAGAACGCCGACCCGACAAAGTCGTACGACGGCACTAGAATTCCCGGCGAGCACTTGAAGTAACGCCAAATCATAAAAGGAGACTGCATGGGACATATTTCCCCATTGCTTGCGATTGCACTCGTGGCCGCGCCCGCCGATGCCGAGGCCGGGAAGAAGAGAGCAATGTCAAGTGCGAACGAAACACGTGTGGTCCGTTCCGGACAATCGGGTCTCGTTGCCTGGGCCGCGGATGGCGAGCAGAGCCAGAAGCTGGCCAGCACTCTGGCAATGTCTCTCCACAACACTTTCGTAAAAGCCAAAAGCCCCATCCCCATCAATAAGGTCACCGTGATGGAAGGGGGCAAGATGTTCATGCGTCTCACCCGCGCTGGCATCAAGACTCTGAACGAAGAGCCGGAACGCTTCATCGCCTTTTCGAAGCACTTCGTAACGGTTGGCAAGAAGAGCTGGCCAAAAGTCTCCCTCTCTCTCCAGCGCAGAGAAGGCGACGTCATGGTCCTCGCCACTAACGACACCGTAGACGGTAAAACTCACGTAGAAATAAAATCGCTCACCAAACCAGCTATACCGACCGGCAAGCCCAAACCGCCTTTCTCGGAGAAGCCTGTTAAAAGGAATTAAGGAATTAAGGAATTGGGAACACGGAGTCATCGCGTCTTGGGGTAGCGGAATGTTGGAAGAATGGAAAACAGGAAGAATGGAATACTGGAAGAGTGGAATGCTGGAATGTTGGGCCGGTAGCCTTTGGAGTGCGGTGACCTGTCACCGCTTTCACTTTCGTACGCTTTAAGGCCCGCGCCCGCCGTCACAGCAACACCGGGCCCACCACTCCAACACTCCATCCTTCCATCACTCCATTACTCCACCACTCCATCACACCATCACACCTCTCCTCCGCCCTTGTTCATCGCCGACGTTCATCTGCACAGCCGTTATTCGAGAGCCACGAGCAAGAATCTCGATCTGGAGAATCTGAATTATTGGGCGCAGTTGAAGGGCGTCACTGTGGTCGGCACTGCAGACTTCACGCATCCAGAGTGGTTCGCGGTTCTTGAAGAGCAATTGGAGGAAGCGGAACCCGGGCTCTACAAACTTCGAGACGAATACTCCCGGCCGCTTGAAGAGACACTCCCTTCCACGTGTCGCGGCGACGTTCGGTTCATGCTGACGGTTGAGATCAGCAGCATCTATAAAAAGAACGACAAGACCCGAAAGGTTCACAATGTCGTTTTCATGCCCAGCCTCGCGGCTGCAGCGAGTTTTTCTGCGGAGCTTGCCAAGATTGGAAACATCAAGTCTGACGGCCGTCCGATCCTCGGGCTTGACTGCCGTGATCTGCTGGAAATCGTGCTGGAGACGCATCCGGACGCGTTTCTGGTTCCGGCGCATATCTGGACGCCTCACTTCGCTGTTCTCGGCGCGGCCAGTGGGTTCGAGACGCTGGAAGAGTGCTATGAGGAACTTACCCCTCACATCTTCGCGGTCGAGACCGGCCTCAGTTCAGACCCGCCGATGAACTGGCTCTTGTCACAACTCGACCGCTACACCCTCATCTCAAACTCCGATGCACATTCGCCGCCCAAGCTCATGCGGGAAGCCAATATGTTCGAGACTGAGCTTTCGTACTATGGCATCAGGAAGGCGTGGGAGACGGGCGATCCGGACGTCTGGAAAGGCACCATTGAATTCTTCCCCGAGGAAGGAAAATACCACCTCGACGGCCATCGCAAATGCGAAGAGCGTATGACGCCCGAAGAGACCGCGGCCAGCGATGGAAGATGCCCGACCTGCGGTAAGAAGGTCACCGTCGGCGTTTTCAATCGCGTCCACACATTGGCTGATCGGCCCGTGGGATCGCAGCGTGAGAATGGCTCGCCTTTCAAACATCTTGTGCCGCTGCCCGAAGTCATCGGCCAGGTCTTTCAAGTGGGTGATAAAAGCAAGAGAGTACAGGCCGAATATTTTCGACTGCTCCACCAGTTTGGGAACGAATTCTCAATTTTGACGGAAGCCCCGCTTGATGAGCTGGCCGCTTTCTCCTCTCCGCTCCTGGCCAGGGGGATCGAGCGAATTCGCACGGGAAGGGTCGATCCGGTCAGCGGGTACGATGGCGTCTACGGCGTTATCAAGACGATCACAGAGGAGGATCGAGAGGAGGCAGACCGGCAGATGGCACTGTTCGATGTGGGCAAAGAACCAGAAAAAAAGAAGCCGAAGCGGAAGGCTTCCGCAAGGCCACAAGTCAAAGAACCTGCAGCGGAAGACGCACCAACCAGAGTTCATACGGAGCCGTCTGAGCACGAATCTCATCCACTGCTCACAGACCTGAATGTGCAGCAACGAGAGGCAGTCACTGCTGAGAGCGGACCATCGCTCATCCTCGCCGGAGCGGGAACCGGCAAAACGACGACACTCGTGCGGCGGCTTGCGTGGTGTGTCCAGGAACAAGACGTTAACCCGGCATCCATTCTCGCCGTCACGTTCACGCAGAAGTCTGCCGTTGAAATTCGGGAGCGCGCAGATGACCTGTTGCCGGACACGAGCGCTGCCAGCCTGAACATCAGCACTCTTCACAGCGCAAGCGCAAGATTGCTCCGGCAGCACGGCGTAGCTGTTGGAGTTGCCCCTGACTTCCACGTCGCCGATGCGATCCTCCAAACCCAAATCGCCAAAGAAGTCCTTGCCACAGCCTGGAATCCACCCGACGCAAAGCCCCGCCAGCTGCTCGAATTCATTTCTCACGTCAAACAACAAGGCACGAGCGGATCTCCGATTCACGAAGACGCATCTCACGATTCGCCATTCACGATTCACCATTCACATCTGCTGGATGCCTTTCAGGCGGCACTGGCCAGGCGCAACGCTCTGGATTTTGATGATCTCATTCTGAGGTCCGCCGAGTTGCTCGAACACGACATGGCCGGCCCACAGATCCGCTCCGGTTTCTCATTGGTTCTTGTCGACGAAGCCCAGGATCTGAATAACGCCCAGTATGAGTGGCTGCATTCGCTGACCCGCGATCAGAAGAACCTGACGCTCATCGGTGACCCTGATCAGTCCATTTACAGCTTCCGCGGTGCAAATGCGCGCATTTTCCAGCTCTTCCTCTCCGACTTTCCGGAGGCCGCAACCTATCGCCTGGAAGAAAACTACCGGTGCCCGGAGACGGTTCTCTGCGCAGTGGAGCAGCTCATTCAGAACGATTCTTCACGGATAGCGAAAAAGCTGTTTACCTTGCGCATTGATGGCCGGCCGATCCAGCTATGGGAATGTGGCACGGCCCGGATCGAAGCGAACCGCATCGTGGAGGCCATCGAAGAAATGGTCGAAGAAACCAGCATGGAACGCCGAGACGCGAAAGGTGCGGAGGCCCCGCTGGCCGGAATAGCGCATGGCTTCGAAGAGATCGCCATCCTCACTCGAACGAACGCACAGCAACATGTGCTGGCCGACGCGCTGCGGAAAGCGGGCATTCCATTCCAGGCCGCGGCCGCAATCCGCAAAAAGCCCAGTCCTGCAGTGCTCGAACGATTCGCTCGCTGGCGAATGGCTGCCAATCCGAATGATGACGATGCTTTGGAATTCCTTCTGCTCGAGGGTGTGAAAGGTGTCGGCACGCGAACGATCGCTGTTCTTAAAGCAGCCGCCGTTGAGAAAGGTCTGTCTTTACACGACATCCTTACCACAGAGCTACAGAGCAGAAACTGGAAGCCGGCCACTCGGCAGCCTGTCGAAAAATTGATGGATACCATCGAGGCAACCCGTAAACAGTTCCTTAGGGGCGGTATCACGCAAACCGTCAGGCAAAGCCTGGACGAGTCCGATCTCCTGCTTGATGGCAAACGGGATCCGGATGCCCTCTTTCTACATCAGCTCGCGCAGAAGTTTCCGACCTGCGATACGGACGAAAAATCGTCTTCACTTCAGGAATTCCTGACCGAAGCATCGCTCCGACTCGACAGCGATCTCCTGGATGACAAAGTCCAGTCCGTCCGATTACTGACCATCCACGCGGCCAAAGGACTCGAGTTTCCGGTTGTTTTTGTTTCCGGCCTGGAAGAAGGTTGCCTTCCGGCGAATGCGGCCGACGAAGACACCATCAACGAAGAGAGACGCCTGCTTTACGTTGCGATGACACGTGCAAAGGAGTTGCTGATATTAACGCACAGTGGAAAACGATATGTGCACGGCAAAGAGCAGGAGACCGCGCCTTCTCGATTTCTCCGGGAGTTGCCTTGTGAAGAATTTCAGCGCCAGGCATTCAGCAGGCGCCTCACCAAAAAGCAGATGCAGGAGAAAGATCAGATGCGGCTGTTCTGAAGGCTGCAGGCGAAATCGGTGTCGGCTAGGACAATAGCTGGCCTCTGTGAGAAATACATATCGCAGCCGTTAGGCCGCAACCAATACAGTGAGAGGATTCAAGGAAACAACGAATGAAAAAGAGAAAGGCTTCCAACGAATTCAAGGAAACAACGAATGAAGAAGAGGAATTTGTCCATAAGAGCTTTCGACTTCCATTTTTTTGCATTCCATTTTTTTGCCTTAAGAAAAAACAAGACTCTGGACCGTAACCGTGTAATGAGTAAGTAAGTAATAAAGTAATGAGTAATCAGAAGAACTCTTGCCCAGGAGGCGGTTCTGCCGTCTCGCCCTTGGAAGAAGAAAGTGTCAGTCTGATCCCATTGTTCCCGGCGGAGGCAGCGGTCACGACCAGACATTACGTATCACGCAATACGTATTACTTATTACTTGTTACTCATTACCTCTTCCTTGCTTCCACAGGCACTCTCCAGGCCGAACCCGAACCCGCTTTCAGAAGCGGCCTCATCAAGAAGGGCATCATCAAGCATGCTGACATCGATATTACCGACGCGTTGGAACTCCATCTTGTCGTGCGCGATGGCGGCAACCGAAACGCGTGCGATTGGGCAGACTGGGCAGAGCCACGCCTGGTTGGTCCAAAAGGCGAGGTGAAGCTCACAGACATCCCCTGGTACTATGCAATGGCCGGTTGGGGCAACGTTCACGTCAACAAAAACACAACCGGCGGCCAGATGAAGATTGACGGCAAGCCAGTGGCTTACGGAATTGGCACTCATGCCGATTCGATCATCTCATACGACATCAGCGGCAAGGGATTTACCCGGTTCAAGGTCCGTGTCGGCGCGGACAATGGTGGCACCGACCAGCAGAACGGAAAAGTGACATCCCTTGAATTCTTCATTTACACCGAAGACCCGGAGCTACTTCTCAACGTCAAGAAAAAGCCGCCACCGAAGAAGAGGCCCAAGAGCATGAACGGCCCCCTCACACCGAGGGAATCGCTGGCCGCACTCATTCTTCCAAGAGGGCTCGAGGCATCCCTGTTCGCGCACGAGCCGGCCGTCCAGAATCCGACGAACATGGATATCGATGCCCGGGGTCGGGTATGGGTCACCGAAGGTGTGAACTATCGCCGCTGGAAAAATCTGCGGCCAAGGGGCGACCGTATCCTCATCCTTGAAGACACAAACGGAGACGGCAAAGCGGATAGGAACAAGGTCTTCTATCAAGGCAATGACGTGAACGCCGCGCTCGGCATCTGTGTCGTTGGCAGCGAAATCTTCGTCTCCGCTTCGCCGAACGTGATTCGATTCACCGATACCGATGGCGATGACCGTCCGGACAAAAAGGAAAACATGTTCACTGGGATCGGCGGCGAACAACATGACGGCGGGGTTCATGCCATGGTCTTTGGGCCTGACGGCAAACTGTATTTTAATTTCGGAAGCGAAGGCCGGCAGCTTCTGAACGCGTCCCACGAGCCGGCAGTCAACCTGGCCGGGACACACCACGGCAGGCTCTTCCGCTGCGATCCGGATGGGAGCAACGTCGAACTGCTGGCCCACAATTTCCGAAACAGTTTCGAATCCTGCATCGATTCTTTCGGCAACATCTGGCAGGCCGACAACGATGACGATGGCATTGGGGCCGCACGGCTGAGCTACGTCATGGAGCACGGCAACTACGGTTACGCGGACGCACTGACCGGCGCGAGTTGGCGAGTGGGTCGAACGGGCATGCACGCGGACAGAGTTTCTCGTCACTGGCATCAGAATGATCCGGGCGTCATTCCGAACGTCGCTCATCTGGGTGAAGGTGCTCCAGCGGGCATTACCTTCTACGAAGGCAATCTCCTGCCGAAGGCTTACCACAATCAGGCCATCCTCTGCGATCCCGCATCCGGTGCAGTCCTGACATTTCCAATTGCATTTGAAGAGGCCGGTTTCAGAAGCCGGACGGCTCCTGGCTCGGTGAGTCTGCCGAGAGGTTCCGCCCTCAATCTACTCTCAAGCCATGAAACGTGGTTTCGGCCGGTCGATGTGAGCGTGGCCGATGATGGTTCGGTTCTGATCGCAGATTGGTATGACGGACGGGTGGGTGGACACTTCATGGCCGACCGGGACGCGACCAAAGCCAGGGGCCGTATCTATCGAATCGCACCCAGGGGGCACAAGCTGCGTTCACGTAAAATTGATCTCAACAGAACAAGGGGCTGCGTCCGTGCCCTTCGCTCGCCGAGCTGCGGTATTCGTGCAGCGGCCTGGCAGAAACTGCGCGGCAAAGAAAGTCAGGCAGAAGGGGGACTGGCCAAACTCTGGCAGGATAAATCACCACGCATTCGCGCCAGAGCACTGAGTCTTCTTCTGCGGCTCGAAACGGAAAACAAGTTGGGCACATCGAAGTATCTGAGAGCCGCGCTTCGGGACACCAATCCCAGAATCCGAACTGCCGCCATCCGTTTTGCCCGTTCTTACGGGGAAGACTCGATTGCGGTTGTGCGCCGTATGAAGAACGACAGTTCCGCGCAGGTCCGGCGTGAATGTGCCATCACGCTCAGGGGCTCGGCCGAAGCCGAAGCGCCTGCGCTCTGGGCCGAGCTGGCCATGCAGCATGATGGCATCGACCGATGGTATCTCGAAGCCCTCGGCATCGGCGCTGCCGGCAACGAACAGCGTTACTTTGAGGCATGGCTCGAGAAGAACGGCGCGAACGTGGATTCTCCAACAGCACGTGACATTCTGTGGCGCAGTCGTACCCGCAGCATCGCCGGGCACCTGGCTCAAATCATTCTGATGGCCGTTAAGCCCGAAGAGACGCTCCGTTACTTTCGGGCCCTGGACTTTCAGGGGCCCGACGACAGGCAAGATTCTCTGGCAGCCCTGCTGGCCGCCGGTGTCGAGAGGCAGGAGGCCAATGAACCAACTGCCTCGATCCTCATTGAAGAATCGCTCAAGCGAATGGCCCGTGAAGATTTTCAGAACTCTTCCGAGCTAGCGCTCGCGCTGGACAAGTATCTCGATTTCGTCCTCGCGAAAGATCCGACGATTTATCTGGGCCTCATCGAACGATTTCAGCCACAAGGGAAAGAGGGGCAGCTTCTGGACCTGGCAATCAAGAACGCAAATGCCGGTGTGAGAGCCAGGGCCGTTGGTTCGCTTTTGCGCATGGAAAAACACGAACTGCTCGCAAGCAAGCTGAAAGGTAAAGACCCGGCTGTCGCTCAGAGGCTGGCCACCGCTATTGGCCAGTCTCGTGAAAGCTCGGGACTTCCCCTGCTCAAGGCGATCATCGAGAATGGCGATGTGTCGGTCGAAGTTCGCCGGAAAGCCGCGGCCGCAGCAACGCTGACGAAAGCCGGATCTCTGGAACTTCTCAAAATGATTGAGGAAGGTATCCTTTCGGGCTCGCCTGAATTCGAGGCGGCAGTGGCCCTGAGCAACACCCCATGGTCGGAAGTGCGTAATAAAGCCTCGCGAATCCTCGCGCTGAAACCGGCAAAGGATCGCCCCCTCCCGCCCCTTGGCAGCCTTCTGCGAATGCGCGGAGATTGGTTGAACGGCAAGAGTGTCTTTTCCCGGGCATGCAGCGGCTGCCATGCTTACGGGAACAGCGGCAAGGATTTGGGGCCGTCTCTGTCCGGCGTCAGCGAAAGGATGGACAAAGCCGGCCTGTGGGAATCCATCCTCTATCCGAACGGCGAAGTCGCGCCACGTTACCAGTCACATCGTCTGGTATTGAAGAACGGGAAGACCATTCATGGCCTGCTCGTTTCAAGAACAGACAAGGCCGTGATTGTAAAGACCGAAGGCCCCGTTCTTCACACATTCCAGGTTTCGGAAATCGAATCTGTTCTCAATGAAAAGAAATCTCTGAAGCCGGCGGGCCTCCAGCAGAGGATGACGGTCCAGGAACTCGTTGATGTGGTTGAGTTCCTTGCGACACCAGACAGGTAAGCTGTCTGGCCAGCAGTGCAGGTTGAGAATTCTGCGCCAGAATAGCATCAGTCAGAATAGTCATTGGCTTTGTCTGTTCACAACACAGCTCAAGATGATTCGTGTCTCACTGCTCGGATTGGTCCTCTTTGGCTCAGTCATGGTCGGGTTTCCCATGACGGTCTGTTGCGAGGCCGTCGATGACCTCGATTCGGAGCTCGGAATCGATGCTGATGACACCAGGGGCGGGCTCAACATCCCAGACGGCCTGACCAGCAATGAGCCCTCGCTGCCTGACAAAGGCGAATACACCATCGAGCTGGTGACGTGGGACACGAATGAGCCACTCGACAAAGTGGCCGTCAACCGCGCATTCGAGCGCGCCTACACCGTGGCCCACTGGCCCCTTGGAATTCGGCTCGATGGCAAACTCGTGACCCCTCCGGATGTGACCTTTCACAAGGACGCCGGCCAGGTTCTTTCAGTGAAGTCCAGGCGCAAGACCGGCCTGCAGGATGGGGTCCATCGATTCAGCCCGGGCAACGCCAGTTTTGAAGTCGACGGCATCGAAGTGAAATCGCTCAGTCCTTCGGTCGTGATCAAAGGGGACACGATCCTGCTTCGGCTGGTGCCCGTGAGTTTCGTCTCGACCAACAAAGAGAAAACCAACTGGTTCAAATCCAACCTGAAGATCTCTGCAAACGGGGTCGAGCTGCTGAAGCGATTCGAAAAGGTGGGCCCGCCGATTCACCGGTATCCGACCTGGAAACTGACCATGTACCTGCCTGCCGGGCAACTCTACAAATCATCCTGGGGTCCATTTCGAGTGACGCCGCAGGGAGAGATCAGGCCGATCCGGCTGGGCAAACCGATTCGCCTGGAGGACTCAACATTCCGGCACGTGCAGAGGACACAGGCCGGCGTAAGCAGGCTGTTTTCTTTTTTTGTGAAGAACGGAGAGACGAACAAAGCCTGTTCGGGGCCTTATATCTGGAGCAAAGAAACACCAACGATTTTCTGCCTGGACAAGGTGACCGGGAAAGAGAGGCCGAAGGTCCAGGTAACGTCCCTGCTACGTCCCTGGGAAAAGACGATGTTGAAAGTGGAGCGAGAGAAGGTGCCTCGTGAAGAGGTGGCATTCTGGGCGCAGGCGGGGATTGCGCCTGTCGCGTATCAGGCCAGCCTCCCTTCTCATTGGCCGGACGGCCCCGCCGAGGTGGAGGTGCAGCATGGGGACGTCACCACAAAGATGAAAGTGGTTGTGGCTTCTGCCGGGCCTCAGCCGCACATTTTTGCTCGGCTGCCGCGTTCCGCCTATACCACGGACGAGCAAATCGAAGTCAGACTTGTCTTACCGAATCCAGGCCCGGTCCAGCTTTTTCTCCAACAGGTGACTGATGGCCAGACGCATCCGGAAGCCAATCCGCTAAAGGCCGTTCAGATTGGAGATTTCGCCGACGGGGAACACACCCTCATAGCAAAAGTCGATGGCTCGGAGTTCGAGCCGGGTACCTACCTTCTTTTTGCCAGACAGGGCGGACAGCTCAGCAATGTCCGAACCGTAACGCTGCATCATCATTTCCGGCAGTCGAACCTGCTCGTCAGCAACACCACCATCTGCACCTCCGGCTGGGACACGCGGCCGCAATGGAAGGCGCCGTCACGCCAGGGCGACATCGGGGTCGAGATGCTCACTCGCGCCGGGCATCACGGCTACGCCTATCCTTACCAGCCCCGCCTTGACCGCTCCCTTGTTCAGGCTCTTGAAGCGAAGGGCCTGCCGACAGATTACGCGCTTATCCCAACGGAAGGCGCGCTCTTTCTGGATGAATGCGTCCGTCAGGGCATTGGTTATCTCGACTACATTTCTCCGTATAAGGGCTGGTATCTCGAGGGACTTTCTTTTCATCACAGTTTTCAGCCGGATGTGAAGCGCTGGATACGGCGTGAACAGATCACCTTCGGCGCGGGCGCGGATTATCCGAGCCTGTGGGGCGTGAACTACACCTGGTTCCCGCGACTGTTCGGTTATTCGGAGGGAGGCGTCGATACGGATATTCGCAAGCGCGACCGGAACCGAGCCCTTTTAGAAAACCTGAAGAAGAAGGGCCTCCAGCCCATCTCCCGCGAGGAACGACAGTTCCAGTATCGCAACAGAGATTCGAAAGACCCGGCGATTCAGACGAAGCTAGAGGCACTGAAGAAACGTCAACGGGATCTTGTGCGGGGCTACTCGGACGCGTTCTATGACCACTTTAAAATGTATGCGGACGCGATCAAAGAAGTCCGAAAGGATGGGCTTGCCGTCGCTTTCGAAAATGCGGGACACGACGGCTGCACGGCCGGCAACTACCTCCCAAAGTTTTTCGGCGGCCTCTCCGCGGCGACTATGGAGGCATACACCGACCACGGTGACTGGGCCCTTGAGCCCTCCTTTACCACCGACTGGGTGCGGGCGGCCATGAAAGCGAATCCCGACCGTCAGCGTCCTTTCTGGCTCGCGGCAGAATGGTTGGCGCCGCCGCCAAATCGATTCGGTTACATGCTGCAGGCAGTGGCTCGGCGTGTGGAGGGCACGTCCTATCCGTTCCCGGACAAGTGGACGCATCGCATGGACGGTATCGTCGGTAACATCGTCACGTTCCTGAAGGGATACGGCGCTGTGCAGCCCTTCGTCGAGGTCGAGCCGGACATTGCGATTCTGTGTTCCTTCGATCAGATGGCCGTCAACCTCCGTGCAATTTATGACTATCACGCCTGTTACTACGAGCTCACTCGCGCACAGTATCCGCCCCAGTGCATCTACCAGGAAACGGTCGCCCGAGGCGGACTGATGAATTCAGGCATCAAAGTACTGTTTGTCATCAAGCAGACCATGCCGCTGCCGAAAGAGGTGGTTGCCCGCATCCGAGAATTCCAGCAATCCGGCGGAAAGGTCGTGATGGATGCAGAGACCTCCGTGCCATTGCCCAGAGCCCATCGGCTTTCCTATTCATCCAAAAATATCTGGCAGGAAGGAATGGGCGGTTTCCAGAATCCACACCGCCTTGCGCTCTGGAGACAATATCTCGGTCACCGTGACGAACTGAAGAAGCTGCTCAAAGATAGAGTGCAGCCCTTCGCTCAATGCGATGACGAACGAGTCATCACGAGCACGCTCACGGGCGGCGATGTGAGGTACGTCTTCGCCATCAACGATGAATTTGACCCGGACAAACCGGAGAGCCAGCTCCACGTCTGGATTCGCGCGCGCGGCATTCCGCTGCGGATCCGAAATGAAAAGGCCGTCGTGTATCAGTTACACGACTTCCAGCGGCTCGATGGCAAAACCGAAACCGGCCGGCTGCGAGTAGACATCGATCTGTTCGATCAGCCGGGCCTGATTCTCGCGGCCCTTCCTGAACCGATAAAGGCAATCACCACGAACGCGCCTGAAACCATCAAGGCCGGCAACGAGTGCTTCGTCAACGCCCGGTTGATTGGCGAGTCAGGGAAGCCAATTCGGGGGCCGACGCCGGCGCGCTTTCAACTGAAGACTCCCAGCGGCAGGGCTGTCCAGACGCTCTATAGAGCGGCCGGGAATGAAGATGCCGCACACTTCAGATTCGGTGTAAACTGCGAGCTCGGAGAATGGACGCTCGAAACCACAGACCTCATCAGCGGCGTCAAAAGCATTGCGGCCATCAGGGTGGCCCCCGGCGGCTCTGCATCTGTGGTGAAGGAGCCAGTCCGAGTTCTTCTGCCAAGGAAGGAAGCCACAAAGAAATTTCTTCATTCGAAAGAGGAGAAACTGATTTTTGTGGAAGAGAATCAGAAGCATCTGACTCGGCAGGCTCAGGTCCTCGCGAACGCGATCAAAGAGGCTGGCGGCGATGCACGCATCGTGCAGATTAATCCAAGCTCATTCGGCGAGGTGTTTTTGCGCTGGTATCCAACGGCCAGAGAGAAGAAACAGTACAGCGAAATCGACACGGGCAATCTCATTGGCATCCGGAAGGACATGAAATCCTACATCGATCCAAAGACGCGAGGGCATGTACCTTCACTTGGAGGATATGCAGGCATCACTCCGAAATTCATTGTTCGGTATCCAAATATTGTTTTTGGCGGCGGCAGGCTTGCGAGCTCTCTGCATGAGATCATTCCGTATCGATCCACGAAGAATGACCCCGGCCCGGGCAATGCGGTTCTTGCCCTCGCGTTCAGTGCGTTTGAAGCGAATAAACACACGCTCGCAATCATGGCATCCGATGAAGAAGGCTTCGTCCGAGGCGTGACGAAAGCGATCGAGATTCTGAAGAGTAGCGCGGGCGCTCCGCGACCGCCTGAACAGCCATTAGTTTTCAAAAGACCTTTGCCCTTTCGCCTTTCTCCCAGTTCTCCCCACTACACTGGCGAGAGGGCAAGAGAATTGGAGGCAAGAGAATTGGATACAGCGAAGAAGCCATGGCGTGCACCATCGCCCGTTACCAGAGCCATGCCCCACGCCATCGCCAGACAGTTTCGAGGTTTTTTTGCTTCGGTGGTCGCGACCAATCACGATGGTGCATTCCTGCTCCGCCCGGGGCCCGGCAAAGGACGTGTCCTGGTCAGCCCGGAGGGGAAGGTGCTTGGCAGTTTTGAGGCGCCGAAGGATGCTTTTCGCGCATTGCTCTCAGAGGATGCTCAGACCGTTTACCATGGCACCACTTCGAGCGAGACCACCGTATGGATGAAGGGCTACCGGCCCAGAGAGAGGCTTTTAGTCGCGAGCACACCTTCCGGAGCAATCAAGGCAATCACGCCGATCTGGCCCGAGCCGGGAAACGATTATTGCGAGCCTTTCACGATGATTTCAGGCAGCTTCTTCTGCCTCGGCCCAAACGGAAAGACTTTATACCGATCACGTGAGGGAGGTCTGACTGCCGGTCCTGTCGAAGGACCTTACCGGATGCTCAACCTGTCCCGGAATTTCAGACACTACCGTGAAACCCATTCTCCCGATTGGCCCATGGCGATGTCGCTGAGCGGGGACGGCAAAACGCTTGTCATGAGCTGCTGGGGTCACCCGACCGGTGCGAACATGGCGCAGCCGTTCCCGATTGCCATGTCTCCCGAACTGATCGTGGTGGATACTGAGACCTTGAAAATGAAATGGAAGATCGTGCCACCATCCGTCAGCACATGGGGCCATGCGCCGGTGCGGGATTGCCTGCAGATAAATTCAACTGGCTCCCGAATCGGCTTCGTCGATGGCCGCGCACAGCTCTACGTGTACGGCGGCGAAGGCAAGCTCGTGTGGCACAAGTCGCTCATCGAAAATCCGCCGGCACACAATGAATGGAACGTCGATTCAATTGCGCCAAGCCGGGTCCGGATGAGCGAAGACGGGCAATCGCTGCTGGTACTGTTCGGGGAGAAAGGCGAATTACTCTATGTCCGGCAGGACGCCGAGCCAGTGAGTTTCGAGGCCATGCAGCACGCGCTTTCGCCGAACGGAAGTTTCTGTCTGTTGCATGAGGATCGGGTACAGGCCTACTCCACCGACGCTCAGCCTCTGTGGTCCATTCCCCTCAAAGGACTGGCCAGCATCGGCGGGCTGGGCAGGAATGGCTTTGTGGTCATCCATGAGGGAATGGATGTCACTATGCATTCCTGGGAGGGCAAGGAACGTTGGAGGCTCACCGGCGCTGAAGTGGCGAAGGCAACAAAGGCTGCGGGCGCGCTCACGTTCAATGAAAAGGCAACGGTCGCCAGACACATTCCGCCCTGGCCAGTTGAGACGCTGCAGGTTCTGAAAAACCACTGCGCGGCAAAACTGCTGAAAGACATCAAGGGCGGGAAGCGTGCTCAGGCCGCCACAAAGGGCAGTGGATTCAACGTGCACCTCGCCTATCGGAAGCCGGATTCGAATCCGCCGTTGTCAGTCACCATCAGCGACGGGAAACGTAAAGAAACATTTGTTTTGGATCTGCCAGCGCCACTCGGCCGCACGCAAGACATAGCCTGGCCGAATCGCGGCCGGCCGTTGACTGTTTCCCTGAAAGGAGAGGGGGTCGAGATTTCGTCGTTCCAGATCTGGGAATTCACCTGGCCATCAAAAAATCTCGTTTACGTCAAGCCTGCCGGAGCGTCGGCATTGGCAGAATCTATCGGGCTTGGAGATGAAGCCGAGGATGAATTTGAGGATGAAGATCTGGAAGAAATCGAGGGCAGCGGAATCAGCGGTATTCCCAAGGACACCAAGATCTACGTGCACAATCCCGACCCGGATTACGTGGCCGGACACTTCCTCCCTGCGGGTGACAATCCCCTGAAGGCTCTCAACGGCAAATACTATTCGGAAGAAAGACACAGCAATTGGAATACGACCAGGACGGTACAGGCCATCCGAGGGCTCTGGCTCGAAGTCGACCTGACAAAGAAGGCCAGCTTCGATCTCTTCGCCTGGTATTCGCATCGCAACAAGCAGTCGGAGCTTGTCCGGAGCATCGGATTCATGAGCAACGATGATGAGACGGAACGTGGCTTTGCGCTGGCGATTAACAACGACCAGTTCTTCCGCCTTCTTTACACACCGGGATGCGAAGGCCGGCGAATTCAAATGAACCTCGGCGAGGTCCGGCACAGCTATGGCGCCAGCGAGATAGAGGTTTACAAATCGAAAGACTGAGAGGATTCGAATGGGGCGAAGTTAAGGGCGTGGGATGGCCGTCCCGGCCGTCTCGAAGATCTGAGCCCTTTGGAGACGGGCGGGACGCCCATCCTACGATTCATCCTACGATTCATCCTACGATTCCAGGGGCAACTACGTGCTTGAATTCTGAATCCCGAGTCCCTCTGAATCTATGCCCGCCGAGGGTTTTTTCTGCAGTCTTGAAGCTGGAATCCGGCACTTCGGTCGCAACGAGTTCTTCGCGGCGCACGAAGTCTGGGAAGACCAGTGGCATCTTGAAAAAGGCGACTCCAGAAAATTCCTTCACGGGCTGATTCAGATGGCAGCAGGTTTTCATAAGATACATGTTGAAGAGAATCCGCGAGGCCTGCACAAATCGCTCATGAAGGCGACCAGGAACCTGGACCATTTTGTTCCGCACAGATTTGGTGTGGATGTGGAATCGTTGATCGCAGAGATTCAACTTTGGGATGAACGGGCACTCAGGGTGATGAGCGGCGAATTGGATTCGATAGAGGAGAGTTTTCCGAAGATTGAAAGAGTGTGAAGGAGTATCGTCCTGTCTCCCTTTAAATATCTCATTGCACTTCTGCTGGTCGTCCTGATGTCGTGGGCGGTGCCGCGCAATGACTACTATCTGCGCGGGACTTTTCTCATCGGGAACCACCTGCCGCTCGCGGCTGTGTTTCTGATGACGCTGCTGGTTCTGGCGATCAATCCTGTGCTGCGCAGGATTCATGAGAAGATTGTTTTCACTCGCAAAGAATCGTTGCTGTTGTGGTGCATTCTGATTGTCTGCTCCGGGATTCCGTCGAGCGGATTCAGCCGATATTTTTATTCAACGCTGGTGGCGCCGGCCTATTACGCAAGCAACTCGAACAAATGGCAGGAGAGACTCCTCCCTTTCATTGATGATCGGCTTGTGCCGAGCAAGGATCGCAACAGTCCGGTCGTCAAGCAGTTCTTCGAAAAGAAACCGAAGGATGCCCCCGTCCCCTGGCACATGTGGAAGGCCCCCCTCCTGCGCTGGTCGGTGTTCATGGTGTGTCTGGTCACCATGACTTGGTGTCTAAGCGCAATCATGCGAAAGCAGTGGATGGAAAACGA
>Ga0207984_1000658_pt1 | contig 19707 bp, 29 predicted proteins | sample ETNtaG_30_FD_185760 | JGI IMG/M metagenome (GOLD analysis project Ga0207984, IMG submission 185760) | Marine microbial and viral communities from oxygen minimum zone, Eastern Pacific Ocean - ETNP201306PF43B (SPAdes) (version 2) | ecosystem: Environmental > Aquatic > Marine > Oceanic ...
CAGGCGCTCGAACACATGGCAGACGTCGGCGGCAGATACTCTCTTGCTTTGCAGCGAGCCCCGGCGGAAGGTGGCGACCTCGCCGGGATGAACTGGGTATAGCCAATAGGCCACACGGCGTCCCAGCCGGTCGAACTCGATCCCCTGATGAATGAACCCACCGGACACCACCTCGCCGGAGCGCAGGGTATCCAGATGATCGGCTTCCAGAACCTGGAGCTGCAGGGGCACCGCCAGCCCGTCGCCGGTGCGGCGCGGCCGTATTCTGACCAGGCATTCGCCGCTTTCCACCATGGCCCGGGCGGCCAGCGCCTGCAGGCCGTGGAAGTCGGTGCGCCCGTCGGCGTCGCATTCAGCCGTGAACCGGGTCCACAACTTGTCGGCTTGGTCGTTGAGGGCGGCGTCGCCAGCCCGCGCGCGGGCCTTGAGGCCGCTGCCCACCAGGTTGCCGACCAGGGCGTTCACGCCCTTGGCGGCATAGGGATTGTTGCGCACCAGATCGCGGGAGCGATCCCGGAGCCGGGGTAAAGCGGCGGAGATCTCGGCGTTGGAGCCGCTGCCGGGCGCCCTCCAACCTTCGGTCCGCCGGCCGAGCTTGGCGCCCTCGTAACCACGGCGCAGGATATTCATGGCGGCGCGGGCGCGGGCGCGGCGAAGGCCGGCGCGGGGCGAGAAGAACCCCACCGTCTGATCAAGCCAGTTCATGGAGTTCAGCCCTTGCGGAACGACGCCAGGCTGCGCGACGGCCGGGGCTTGCCGGAAGCGGCTGCAATCCCGTGCTCGATGGTTCGGATGCGCCGGATCAGGTCGGCTTCCGAACCGTATTCCACTGTCCGCCCGTCGTAGGAAACGCGGAGCGTGCCGGAGGCGTAGGCCGCCTTCAGGGCGTCGAGTTCCGATTGCGTCCAGGTCATTTGAGCCAGTTTCCTCCGCGGTCGCCGAGCCAGTCGCCACGGCGTTTGGACGCCGGGCGGGAAGGCCGCGCCTTCTGTTCGGCCGGGCGTTGTTTATTCACTTTGGGCGCTGGATTGCCGCCCAGGGAGTTCCCGAGCTTGCGCCAGTGGCGCTCCTCGAAGCGGTCGAGGCCGACCACGGCGGCGGCCGCCCGGGCGTAGACGTAGCAATCCAGCGCCTCGTTGCGCTCCCTGAGTTTTCGCCACTCGCGCACGGCATAGCCGCGCCGGTTCTTGGTGGTCACCAGTTGCTCCGAGCACAGCTGCTTGCAGTACTCGCCGTCGACCTTGGGGAGATGAACGTAGCCGGCGGGGTAGGATTCTCCGGCTTCCAATTCTTCGTCTGTCGGCGGGTCCTTGCGCAGATTGTTGAACAGCTCCAGCTTGGCGATGCCGCCGGCCACCGGCCGGACCTTGACGCCGCGCCGGAGCCGCTTGCCTCCCGCCGTGATATCGACGGCGGTTGGCATCCCGGCCAGAGCGGCGCCCCGTTCCACGCCCTTGACGGCCATGACCAGCCCGGCGTGATGGCGGCGGACCCAGCTGTAGACTTCCTGGGTCGCGTAGCCGCTGTCCACGGCCAGCCGCTTGAGGGGCATCTGGACGCCGGAGGCATGGCTCCAAGTCTCCGACAGCATCTCCGTAAGTTCGTTCCAGACGTCGTCGCGCGAGGTGTCGCCGTCGATCACCCGGTGCTCGACCAGCCAGGACTCCTTGTCCCTTCCCCAGGCCCAGATGGAAACCTCGATACGGTCTTTTTGAATATCGACGCCGGCGGTGAGAAGCAGGCCGCCAGCAGGGACCGTGCCTTCACGGTAATCCTCGCGGCGGTCGTAGAGCCGCTGCCAGTCCGGGGCCTCGCCGACCTCTTCCCAGGTCTCGCCCAGGTCGGTGTTCTTCACCGACTTGACCGCCGCGTCGGAGCCCTGCGCCGCCAGCCAGGCCCCGGCGATCTGCTTCCACGACCGCCAGCCGATAGGACTGTACAGGCTGGACAGATGGAACCCGGCGGTCTTGCCATTGTCGTTCTCCGGTTTGGCCGTCGCTCGCCACTCGCCGTTCTCCAGCATCCAGGTCTTGTGATGCTCCTCGATGCGGGCCTGGCAGTGTTCGCATTCATAAGCAGCGGTCTCCGGCTTGCCCTTCTCCCACTTCAACTGCTCGAACTTGAGCCACTGGTGCTTGCGGCAGACAGGGCAGGGCACGAAGTAACGGCGCTGGTCCGACGCCTCGTACTCGCGTTCAATTCTGGACGCCCCACGGATGGTCGGCGTCGAGACGATCAGGATCTTGCGCCGCGAGAACGTCCGTGTCCGGGCCTCGGCCAGCGCCACCGGGTCACCTTCGCCGTCGAGGTCGCCGGGATAGCCGTCGACCTCGTCGAGGAACAGGTAGCGCACCGGCATGGAGCGTAGCCCCACCGCCGAGTTGGCGCCGGTCATCACCAGCACCCCGCCGGGGAACTCCTTGGCCAGCACCGTGTTACCGGAATCCCGCGACCGCGCCGGCCTGACCAGTTCGCGTAAAATCGGGCTTTCCTCAATCAGCGGGTCGATCCGCTGCTTGGAGTTGCGCTTGGCCATCTCGACGGTGGGCAGCACCGCCAGCATGGGGCCCGGGGCGTGGTGGATGACGTATCCGACCCAGTTGTTACCCGCTTCGGTTCCTCCCGTCTGAGCCCCCTTCATGAACACCACCCGTTCCACCGGGGACGATGGCGACAGGCAGTCCATGATCTCACGAAGATACGGCGTCCGGCTGGTTCGCCAGGGCCCCGGCTCCGAGGCCGCGCGGCCTGACAACCGCCGGTGCTGGTTGGCCCACTCCGAGACCGTCAGCAGGGGGTCGGGGCGCAGGCCCTGATCGAATGCCCCGCCGTAAATCTCAGCCGCGTCCGGACCCACCGCTCAGTTCCTCCAGCGCCGTCCTGATCTCGGCGGCCAGCAGTTCGTGGACCCTTGCCGGATCACTCTCGGTGGCCAGCACGGCGGACAACCGGTCGGGAATGTTCAACAACCCGTCGCGGACCACCCGCGCCTTGTTGAACGCGGCGACCCTCACGTCGTCGGCATCGACGTATTTGCCGGCCTCGACCCTGGCCTTGATCTCAAGAAGCTTTGCCCGCTCGACCTCGCTCTTGATGCGGGTCTTGAGCAGCAGGGTCGGCAGGTCGCCCCGCGGCAGCGCCGGAGCGTCCGGAACCGCGGCGGGCGCCTCGCCCCGCCTCTCGGGCCGGACCGGCTCCCTGATTGCCGCCAGGGCGGCGTCGGCCTGATCCGTATCCACCTTGCTGCCCGTGAGCTTGAGAATGCCCTTGGCCACCATCTGGCCGACATATTGGCGGGACACCCCGCGTTGCCGCGCGTATTCGGCCTGACTGACAAGCATTCCCGACTCGCGTTCCCATGATTGGACCGCCCTCAAAAAGCAATGAAATTACAATCGATTAGAGTTGATAAGCGCCGCGATTGAAGCATGTATGTGTTCAACGAAACGCTTGGCTTGGGAGGCACGCAAATGACCACCACCCTCACCCCCGACGAACTCGAAACGATCTTCGCCAAGGTTTGCGATCCGGGCGATTGGAAGGCGCCGATCGAGGTCTGGTGTCGGGGCGAGGCGGTGCTGCCCATTTGCGAGGCGATCCGTTTTTTCACCGCCACCGAGCCCAAGGTCGAACTCGACACCACTCGCATGCGTTACCTGATCACCTCCGAGGGCTACCGCGCCGGCCCCGCCGGCGACCACTGAGCGCCGCGCCAAAGAAAAGGAACCACGACCATGACCACCAACCAAACCGCGCTGGACGCATTCATCGCCAGGAAGGCCGAGATCGACGAAATGCTCGCCCGGATACAGGGCTTGAGCGATGACCACTTCAACGTCCTCCCCGACGACGTCCATTGGGGCCACGTCGGCGACCTTGCCCACTACGCCAAACAACTGCGCCGCATCACGGACAGCGCCTTCCAGGAGGGCGAACACGCCGAATAGACGGACGGCAAAACTCGGCTCCAGCCCCGCTCAGGGATTCCCGGCGGGGCCGTGGCGGTAGCAGCAATCCCGCTGCCCAAACCACGCAGGAGACGATCATGAACAAACTCTACAGCAGCAAATCCAACGCCAAGCGTGGCGCCGTCGCCGCCCTCGGCTCCCATGCCATGGAAGGCGCCGACTACCGGCTGGCCAAGCATGACGGCAAATGGACCTGGACGACCGACGTCAAGCCCGGCACCGCGCCCGACGCGGCCGAAACGCCAAAAGGCGAGGACACGGAGGCGCCCGAGCCGATGAAGACCGATACCGAGGCCGACGGCGGACCCGAGGCGCAGCCCAAACCGCCTCGCCAGCGCGAGGGCACCAAGCAGGCTCTCCTGGTCGAGATGTTGCGCCGATCCGAGGGCGCCACCATCGACCAGATCGTCGAGGCCACAGGCTGGCAGCGCCACACGGCTCGGGGTGCGATCAGCGGCGCCATCAAGAAGAAGCTCGGCCTCACCGTTACCTCGGAAAAAACCGAGGGTGGCGAGCGCACCTACCACATACCGGCGTGACGGTGACGGCCATGAACCGCAAAAGCAGAAGACGGGCGGCTGCCCGGAAAGGGACCGCCACCAAGCCCAAGAACTACACCGTGCACCTCGTCGAAAGCCCGGCCGGGCAGGCACAGCTGGCGAAGCGCGGGCTCACCACCCGCGACCTCGGCAAGGCCATCGCCGAGTTCCAGAAAGCCGAGAAGGTCCGCGTCGGCACCCTGATCGGCGTCAACGAGGACGGCTTCTTCGGCTCCACCGACGAAGGATGGACGCCGGACAAGCCCGGCGCCTTCGACGAGCCGCTGCTCGGGATTCCCTGGGTGCAGATATTCGAACTCTTGGGCCGGGTCCCGGAAAACACCACCGGCGAGTTCCTGAAGAGCGGCGGAAACCTCCAATAATCTTTCCGCAACCTCACGCCGCCGCAGCCCCGTGCCCGGCGGCGGTTTCTTCGAACGTCCGGCCATCAGCTTCCAACGTCGCCGCGAGGCCTGAGAACTCCTGCCAGCGTTTGACGATGACGTCCACGTACTTCGGGTCCATCTCCACCAGCCGCGCACTCCGCCCCGTCTTCTCGCAGGCGATCAGGGTCGTGCCGGAGCCGCCGAAGGGATCGAGCACGGTGTCCCGGCTCTTGGAAGAATTGCGAACCGCCCGCTCGACCAGCGCCACCGGCTTCATCGTTGGGTGCAGGTCGTTCTTGCGGTGCCTGTCGACGAACCATACGTCGCCCTGGTCCCGGGCTCCGCACCAGAAATGATCCGCGCCTTCCTTCCAGCCGTAGAGGATAGGCTCGTACTGGCGCTGGTAGTCGGCGCGCCCCAGCGTAAAAGTGTTCTTGGCCCAGATGACGAACGTGGACCAGTGTCCGCCGGCTTCGGTGAAGGCCTTCTGCAGCGTATGCAGCTCCGAGGACGACATGCATATGTACGCGCCGCCCTTGGTCACCGTCAGGATGTTGACGCAGGCGTCGTACAGGAACCGGTAAAACCCTTCGCCGAGATTGTCGTTCATGATGCGCCGATCCTTGCCGCGCATCTTGTCCTTGGCGCTGTTGCCGTAATCCACGTTGTAGGGCGGATCCGTGAAGCAGAGATCAGCCAGCCCACCGTCCAGCACCCGCTCGACATCGGCGAGCACGGTAGCGTCGCCACAGAGCAGGCGGTGACTTCCGAGCAGCCACAGGTCTCCCGTCTTGGAGACCGTTTCCTCCGGAGCTTCCGGAACCTCGTCGTCGTCGATATTGCCGGCGGCGGTCTCCGTTCCCTGGAGCAGCCGGTCGATCTCGTCGAAATCAAATCCCGTGATGTCGAGGTCGAAGTCCTCCTCGCGGAGAGCCTCGAGTTCCAACCGCAGCAGTTCCTCGTCCCAGCCCGCCTGCTCGGCAATGCGGTTGTCGGCGATGATCAAGGCACGACGCTGGGTCTCCGAGAGATGCCCGAGCACGATCACCGGCACCTCGGTCATCCCGAGCTTGCGCGCCGCCAGCACCCGGCCGTGGCCGGCGATCATCACGCCGTCCTCGCCGACCAGGATCGGATTGACGAACCCGAATTCGGCGATGGAGGCGGCGATCTGCGCCACCTGCTCGTCGGAATGGGTGCGGGCGTTGTTGGCATACGGAATCAGCCGTTCGAGCGGCCACCGTTCGATCTTCAAGTCCATCAAATTTCACCGGAATCCAGAGGTTTGGACTGGCCATGGCATGATGTTGCGCTTATCGTTTCGGCACGATGAATCAAAGGGGGCTTCCCATGGCGAAGAAATCCGCAAAGACAAAGAGCAAGGCGAGCGCCAGCCGTTCGCGCGTGAGAAAGGCGGCACCGGCGAAAAAGGCGGCACCGGCGAGGAAGGCTGCGCCCGCGAAGAAGGCGGCATCGGCAAAGAAAGCGGCACCAGCGAGGAAGGCGGTACTGGTGAAGAAGGCGGCACCAGCAAAGAAAGCGGCACCAGCGAGGAAGGCGGCACTGGTGAAGAAGACCGCGCCCGCGAAGCGTTTCAAGCCGACGCCAGCGGGTGCAAGTGACAAGCAGCATCTCATGGCGCTCATCCGCAAGACGACCGGCTGCACGGCCGTGGCAGCCAAGGAGACTCTTGACGGTCTGATCGGCACCATCACCGCGTCGTTGAAGAAGAACAAGAAAGTCCAGTTCGTCGGCTTCGGCTCGTTCGAGGTGGTTCGACGCGGCGCGCGCAAAGGGTTCAACCCACGCACTGGAGAACGGATCCGCATCAAAGCGTCGCGCTACGTACGATTCAAAGCTGGGCAAACGCTCAAGCGCTCAATCTGAGAACGGGACTTTGCGGGGTGGAAAAGTCACCTGGAAGGATAGAGCTGCCTGCTCAAAGGCGCCCGGCAATTGGCTGCCCGGTTTGTCAACCGGCAACGGGCATGGCCCGTCAATCTGTCAACTAAGTGTCAACTAAGAAATCACGTAAAATCAGGTGCTTAGCAAAAACGCCCGGATTTGTGTGTCAACTAAAGAATCTTGTAAAAACAAAGGGCTGCGACAAACTGTCAACCAAACAATCGCGTAAATTCAAAGGGATAGCTGATTTGTCAACTAAGTTTTTTCGGCCTGACGCTAGCGAAGCCCCGAGCTGAGCCCCCCCGTATAGGTTGTGGCCAGGAAGGACCCGTTGGATCAATGGCTTACGGGATCGTGACCATCGGTTCGAATCCCCTCCACCCATCAAAATAGCCGCCAAAACCGGTCTTTATGCGAGTTTCTACATCCTTATGGTTGTGATATTGCATTCCGAATCCCTTTCGCCTGCCGTTCTCCCGTCTCGGAACGTGCTTTCGCGAGGGTGCGACCTTGTGACTGAACCACGCCCGACGGGACCTAAATCCGCGGCAACGCCGAAACCTCTTGGTCCCAATATGGGACTATGATAGAGTCGTGTCGATGAGGGTCATCGCGCTCGGTACGCTCAAGTTTTTCCTCGACAGCGATCCCGCTTACGCCGACGCGCGGGAGCCGGTGATGGCCTGGTACCGGCAGGTCAAGGTGGCCGACTGGGCAACGCCGGCCAATGTCAAACGCGACGTGCGTAGCGCCAGCATCCTCAAGGACGGCCGAGCGGTGTTCAACATCGCCGGCAACAAGTATCGCATTGTCGTCTGGATCAACTATCCGTACCGGGTCGTCTACATCCGCTTCATCGGCACCCACAAGCAGTACGACGGCATCGACGTACAGACGGTTTGAAAGGGCAGATCAATGGACATCACTCCGATTAAAAACAAGCGTGACTACCGGCGGGCGCTCAAGGAAATCGAAGTCCTGATGGCCGCTAAGCGCGGCACGCCGGAAGGGGACCGTCTCGACGTGCTGGTCACCCTGGTCGAAGCCTGGGAGGCGAAGCACTATCCGCTCGACCTGCCCGACGCGATCGAGGCGATCCGCTACCACATGGAACAGAACGGCCTCGCCCCGCGGGATCTGGTGCCGTTCATCGGCAACCGGAACCGGGTCTACGAGGTGCTCAACCGCAAACGCCCGCTCACCCTCAAAATGATCTGGCGACTGCACAAGGGGCTTGGGATTCCCGCCGAGTCGCTGATCAGGATGGGTGAGGATCAAGCCGCCTGATTACCGGACGTCCATGGGGTGATGCCGCAATTGCATGCCGTCTCCCGCACGTAGAAAACCCGCCGCGGCGGGGGCCGGGCAGGTTTCTGTCGGACGCAAATCTTCCGATTAACCAATAACTACATGTTGTGATGGAAACTGTCAAGACCACAATTTCTGCTGTGGTTGTTGGTAGCCGTGATGGGCAGAAAGAATACCGAGGCCGGCGATCAATATGCCCCGCGCGGACTCGCGCCGGACAAGACGTCCACCCCAACCTTGCCGCATCGCCCACTGAGAGATGCTGTACTCAAGGCCCACCACGTGCCACACGCAACTGCCGGCGGGGCTGTTGATCCCGCCGAGCACGTCCATGGCGCGATGGACGTTTTCGCGGGCGGTGATCTGCCGGTCCGTCAGATCGGCTGCATGGCAGCCGCCGGAGATCCTCATCAGCGATGCTCCACGCAGGGTGTCCAGCGCGGCGATAGTGAACTGGGCCTGGAAGTCTCGGGCGGCGTTGTACATTGACGGCGTGATGCTTCCCAAGCGCCGCATCCTGCCCAGGGTGTCGATGGTCCTGGGATGGACGACGGCCCGACCTTCGGGATCGCCTTCGCGGATGATCTCGGCCTTGCGGCCTCCGGGCAGGTTGACGACGCCAGCCACGCCGCTTTGACGGTTAGCCGCGGCTTCGCGCTTCTTCCGTTTAGCCATGGACCGCCTCCCTCAGTTTGCCGTAGAGCTTCTCGCCCAGCTGGCGGACCACTTCCTTCTCCGGCCAGGTGAGACGGTCGTCATCCACCGAGACGGCCAACATGCCCTGCTCGCGCCAGCCATCCCGCTTGACCTGCTCGGCGGACCGGCGCTCGCCACCGAATCCCTTCGGATGCCACCTCATCGCTGCACCTCCCTCAACATGGCGGCGTAGCCGGCGACATCGACGGTGGAATCCAGGTGTTTAGGATCGTGGACGAGGCGCGCCATCTTGACGTCGATCAGACACATCGCCACCTGGGCCGGCGTGACCTTCGTTCCGAGCACCAGGGACCAGCGCTTGGCGATATGATCGAACAGGTCCAGGGGCTCGCCGTACCGGCGGCGCCGGTTCTCGACCACGCCGGCGGCGTGCTTGAGCATCATCTCGCCGTTCATGACACACCTCCCGCCGCAGTCCGAGCCACGGTCTTTTCCGCCAGGAGATCGGCGAGGGCGCCGATGATCGAGGCCGGCGCGCCGTCGCCGCCCGGCCTGCCCATGCTGGCGGCAAGGCCGGCGGGTTCGACGCCGTGCTGGAGCAGCAGGGACAGCGCCACGCAGGCGTCGTCCAGGATGGCGTCCATGTTGGAGCCGACCTTGGCGCCGTGGGTGAACACCTCGCCGATGCAGCCGGTGTCCGGGTAGTAGCCGACGGTCACCGCGTAGCGGGTGTCGTTGAACATCAACTGGACGGTCTCGTTGGGCCGCCGGTTGGGGAGTCTTGCCCTGGTCATCGCACGCCTCCCTGCGTCTCGATTGCCCAGAGCAGGATGGCGAGTGCATCCGCTTCGTTGTCGTCGGCCGGTGCGAATCCCCGAGACTGGACGGCGGCGATGACTGCATCCTTGCTTGCATTCCCTTTGCCGGTGATGAAGCGCTTGATGGTCCCAATGGGAACACCTTGATAGGCGATACCCTTGCTTTCGCACCATACGGACAGAATGGCTAACCATCCTCCATAGACATGTGAAGCATCGACACCGACGTGCCGTCGGACCTGCTCATAGGCGACAACTTCAAATCCTCCCGTTAGCCGATGCATCTCGTCGAGCCAGCTTCTGAAGCGGAGAAATCGCATACCTCCGCCTTGCCAGCGATCATTCCTGAATTCCGTTACACCGCTGGAGATCACACCACTGTCATCGATGTGAGACCAACCCGTGCGCGAGCCAAGGTCCAATGCCAGCTTTCTCATTGCACATGCCCCCAGCTTGTTTGAGCCAGGATCGCAAAGACCGTTCTCTTATGGAGGCCGTAACCATTAGCGATTACTGGGCGTGGAATTCCCATTGCCTTCATCCGCCGGATGGCGAGGACGTCAATTTCCATGATCAGCGCAGCTGGGTTCTTGGAGCCTATGAGGGCGGTACCGTGGGCAAAACAGTCTTGCAGGTTTTCCGCCTGTGTTGCCCACCGAAGATTTTCGACACGATTGTTCGTCCTCGAACCATCGATATGGGTCACGAGGTGCTTCGAAGAAGGTTGATGTCCAAGAAACGCCAGCGCCACCAATCGGTGAACATCGATCCTTTTCTGGTTCGCGTGGCTCGAGAGGTAAACCGAATAGTATCCGGTCCCCTTGTTGAGAAGCTGCCGCAGGATACGGCCGGGCTTGGCGCCGGACGCTCGTCCGACCCGACGAACATCGCCTGCGGAAAAAACTTCATACTCTGGCCAGTCCGGTACTGGACGCCAGTTCACCGCCCGCACTTGCGATCGGGCGAGCTTCGGTTGTGGATTGGGAACAAGAGATTCCTCCGTTGATATTGTCGCGGCCGATCGAAAGCCGCTTGCCTCATTGCCCGTTTTGAGCAGAGTCGTCGTAGCCATGGTGTTTCCCTTTCGGTTCATCGTGGTCAGGGCGGCGGCGGGGGACTGCCAAGAACACCGTCGCCGTCCGCTTGAACGCGGCGTTGCCGCGATTACGCGTGCGTCATCACGTATCCTCCTTTGCCGGTTCATTCGGGTAGAGGTTGATGACCTCCGCGTCGGGGAAGACGCCTTTCGCGGCCTTGAGAAGTTCCATGCCGCCGACCAGCGCCGCCACCTCGTCCGGGGTGATCCAGACAACCTTGTCGCCGTGCAGTTCCCGCACCCTGGCGATGGCGTGCTTCTGTTCGCCGATGGCGACCCTGGTTCCGGTCGCTCCGTGAAAGCCGAGCAGGTAGGCGTCGTCTTCGACCCCTGCCGTTTCCATAGCCCGGGCAATCGCCGCCCAACCCCGGCACATGGCGGCTGCCTGCTCCTCGACTTCGCGGTCGCTGCCGGTGATCAGGGCTTGGTGATAGAGGTCCTGCTGTTCGTTGAAGAGCCGGTGCAGGTCGGCATCGACGCGCTTGAGGGCGGTGAGGGTCCAGCGGCTCTCGAAGGCCTTGGCGGCCCCGGCGACCTGGCCCATGACGCGGGGGATCAGCGGCTCTCCGACCCTGCGTGCGCCGCCGCCGTGCGCGACCGCGCTCACGACGACCCCACCAGGCCAGGGCAGTTCTCGCGCGCGCGTATTACCCCCCTATACTTTTTCATTTATTACCTCCTTTTTCATGTTTTGGACTAAATAGAAAAGAAGTGCCCTTATCTGCCCAAAGCAGCAAAAAGCCGTTATTTCTCAATGGGTCGTGGTCAGGGCACATTGCAGGGCACTTCTCATTTCCAGGGCACATCGAAGTGCCCTCGCGCTGAGGGCGCCGGAGCCGAAGTGCCCTCAAAGACACTGATTTAGGGCAGGTCGAAGAGCCCATTTCTGATGCGAATGTGGCCATCAGAACCTCGGCTCCTTGCCCTGAGGGCGGCCCGCGTTCGGGCCCTGGAACATCCTGTTGATGAAATTGTCGGCCTCGCCGGAACCGGCCTGCTTGCCGTAGTTGTTGTCGGCGAACTCGTGGATGTAGCTGATGCCCTCGTCGGTCAGCTTCACCCCGGTGACATAGCGACGGCCATTGGTCTTGTAGTCTCCAGCCTCCGGCATGGCGCGGCGGATGGCCGGGAACACCGTGCGTCCACCGAAGGGCTTGGCGTCCTGGCCGAACTCCGAGATCATCCAGCCGTTGAGGGAGGACAGCAGGTCGCGGCGATCGACCATCATGCCGCCCGATGGCTCCACCGCCGTGGCCAGCCAAGCACCGATGGGGTTGTTGTCGTGCTCGAACATGCCGACGGCCTCGCGCATGACCCTGGGTGGATTGAAATACCGCCGCTCGGCTAGCCGGGCATAACCCTCCAACGCCCAATTGAGGACACCGCCCAGCTCGGCCTCTATCACCCGCTCGGAGATCGATTTCTCCTCGGCCGCCGTCTCGTCGTGCTCGACGGTCATGGGGAGCACGATGGAGCGGTTGTAGACCGCGTGCGACTGGTCCTTGACCCGGGGCAGATGGTTGGCGGTGAGGCAGACCGCGATGTCGAGGCAACCTTCCCAGTTATCCCTGTTCTTGCGCGGGATGCTGACCGGCTCGCCGGTGACGATGACCTTGTAGCGCTCAGCGTCCAGGAACTCGCCGCTACTGACCGCATCATCGGCGATCCAGGCCGAGGCCCGGATCAGCGGCTGCATCCCGAAATGCTCCTCCAGGTCGCGAGCCCGCATGCCCGTGGCGTTACCGCCGATCAGGGCGCGGAGCACCTGCGCCAACTGCGTCTTGCCGGTTCGCGACGGGCCGTAGGCGATCAGACCCTTGGTCATCTCGCGGCTTTTGCTCCGCACCAGGGCCGAGCCGAACCATTCGGCCAGGGTATCGATAACGGCCAGGCGCTCGTTTGTCTCGAGATTGCCGAAGGCGGTCTCCAGGAAGCCGAACCAGATGGGGCAGGTTGCCGCGGCGTCGATGCCGGCTTCGATCCCGTAGGTGGCATAATTGGTTTCCGAATGGCCGCGCACTTCCCGGGTTCTGGGATCGATGGCGCCGTTGCGGCAGACGATGACGCCGGCGGAATCCCATTCGATCCCCTCGCGCAGAAGGCCGGGATGCTCCATGACATAGCGCCAGGCGGCGTTCAGGAGCTGGGGCGAGGTCTTTTGGCCCATGGCGCGGACCACGCCCTGAATGGTGGTCCGCATGATGTGATCGAGTTCGTCGTCGAAGGCCCGCCAGAAACCGTCGGCGTAAGTCCAGGCTTGTCCCTGGGTCAGCATCAGCACGCCGCGGTGATCGCTCCAATGAGCGATGGCGGCTTCGCCGACCTGGGCGATCAAGTGCGCCTGCGCGGCCTTGGTCTTCTTGGCGGACTCCGGCTGGGCGGTGCCGTCGCCGGCGATCGCGGAAGCCTTCCCGGCGGCGCGTTTCTCGCGGGCCTTGGCCAGGCTGACGACGCGCTCCTGAGACCTGTCTCCAAATTTTTCCCGCGCCGAGGCGATCATCCGTCGGATCGCCGCCTCTTCGCGCTTCCAGTTCCAGGTGGCGCCATGGCGTCCGGCGGCGGCGCGGGTGGCGTCCAACAGCAGGGCCACGATCTCGTCCTCGTCGACGCCCTGCGATGCCAGGGAGGCGGAAACGCGCAACTGCGTCTGGTGAATGCCGGTATCGCCTTCGCCTAGATAGGTCACGGCGGCCAACGCCTGCTCAACGTCAATCGGCGGCTTGAAACCTAAGCGCTTGGCGGCGGCGAGGTATGGATTGTCGTGTTGGATTTTTTGGGAAGCTTCGTCGCGCACGGGACGTTCGACCACGGGCCGCTGCCAATCCAGCCATTCGACCAGGTCGTCGAACTCGTGGCGCGCCCAGGTGGCTTCGAGAACTTGGCACTGAGCGGGTTTACCGGCGTTGGCCTCCATGACGTCGGTCTTGGTGTTCATCGTGCCGGGCAGGCGCATCACGCGAGCCAGGTCACAGACATTGAGATCGCCGGCGCAGATCCCGGCCAGTTGCTTCAAGGCGCTGGTGATCGCCTCTTCGGTGGTCTCCGCGTCCTCAACGTCAGCCCTCACGTCGATGGCCTCGCTGAATAGCCAATAGGCATGCAGGCCGCCGCCGCTGTCGATGATCACGGACGGCGGAAATGGCAGGGGACGAAGCGCGGAAACGACCGTGTCCTTGTCCATGCCCATTTTGCCGGTGTCGATGTCGGCCCAGAGCGCCGGGCATTCCGCGAGATCGACCCGCCGCCCGGTGTGCGACCCGGTGACGCGGGTGCAAGCGCCGAAGAACATGCCGCGCCCTTCCAGGTTCCACCTGGCGCAGTGCGCCGCGATCATTTCGACATCACGGGTGAACAGGGGCCGCGTCGGGCCATCGCCGCTCCGGTTGGTGAACGAACGCAACTCGACGGCGTGCTCGGTGGTCACGCCGAAGAAATCGGCGAGAAAATCTGCGGACTCCTGATAAGATCGTTCACGCACGATCCTGCTCCTGTGGGTTGGCGCGGGGTTGGACGGAGGCGTTAGAGCGCCCCCACCCAACGTATCGGGTCTAGAACCTGGTGCGGTGGCCGGCGCCGGTACGGTTCGCGCTGTTGGAGGCGCCGGCCGCTCTCTCGGGTTCGGGGGCCGGTTCTTCTCGGGTCCGGTCACCAGCCTCGGCACTGAGCAGGTCCGCCTCGTCCACCCAATCGGCCAGTTCGAAGACCGGCACGTCGACGCGGCCATAGGCCTTATTGGGATGGGCGTAGTCGGATGCCCGCAATTCAATGACAGGCAGCTTGCCGGGTTTCTGCCGGTAGGCGGTGCCGTAGTCTTTGGCGAACGCCCCGATGGCCCCGATGCCGCCGCGGGTGCTGGTGGCGAACAGGAACTCCTCGCCGGTCTCCGGACCCTTCAGCGGCAAGTGGTTGGTGAACTGCCAGGGGTCCTTGGGATCGCTGCGGTCATCGGTCTCCCACAGGTTGCGGTCCTCGTCGCCAAGTTCGTTGCGCCTTGGCGGCGCCACGCCATCGCCGATCAGCACCATCACCTCGTCGGTGGGCTTGCCGTCCCGCCAGCGGACCCATCCGACCTTGGCGCCGGGCATGTTGGCGATCAGCCGGGTGCCGAGCGGGATCTCGATGTCGTCCTGGCCGTAGAAGAAGCGACCCTTGCGGAACTTGATGATGTTGCGGGCGCCGCCGGTGGCCTGCTCGCCATAGGCGGCGTAGGGGTTGTAGTTGTCGGCGGCGGCGACGGCGCCGCCATTGGTCTGTGTCGCAGGTACGTTTATCATTTACATGGCTCCTTTCACGGTTACCTGAGCTTGATGGTGAGGCGTTCGCCGGGATCTCCCGGCGTCTCGAACGGCGAGAGATCGATACCGGCTGCCTCTAAGGCCTTCTTGTTCAGGGACATGCGTCCCTTGACCGGGAAGTAGGTCACCGACCAATCGTCGCCTTCGACCTTGCGGGTCCGGTGTTCCCGCAAGAATTCCTTGATCCGTTCCTGGGCCTCGGCATGGCGCCGGGCCGCGGCGTCCTTCTGGGCCCGCGCTGCCTGTTCCTCGTTGACCATGTCCTTGAGGGCCGCGAGCGCATTGCCGCCGAGCGGTTCCCTGTCTTCGGGGATGGCGCCGACGGTATCGCCGGCGCAATGGCTTCGGTGCGGGCAGAAGCGGCACTCGCCGCCGCCGCCGAGCTTGCCTTCGGGTGGCAATTCCAGGGACGTGTCCGCCGTCATGACACGGGTGGCGCGGACCTTGGCCGCCGCGTAGATATCCGGATCGAACGGGATCGCGAACTCGGTCACGTCGTCGAGGAACGAAGCGTCCGTGTACGAGATCAGCGCGAAATTCGGCCTGTACTCGGTGCAGTGCCGGATCAGGCCCATTTGGCAATGGACCTGAAATTCGTGCTCGGCCTTGGCGTCCTTGAGGCCGACGCGGGGATCAATGCTCTTGCACTCGACCACCAAGCTGTCGCCGCCGATGTCGTCGATGCCATGGTGCGACAGCGCGTCAGGCGAGACGCCGACCAGCAGGCCGTCGCTGGTGGCGGAGAGATACCCGTCGACCAGGGTCTTCTGCTCCGGGCCTGCGAACAGGAAGGCGACGCCATTGGGCAATTGGCCGCGGATGCCCGGCTCCCAGTGATGGTTCTCGATAAGATCGCCGCGCAGCTTGGCGCCGTAGCGATCGACATAATCAGGATCGGGTTCGACGCCGTTCTTTGCGAACCAGGTCTTGCGCAGGCACTGGCCGACCTCGCTGGCGCCGACGGTGAGATCCCGGTCGTGCCCCCAGGTCTTGCCGTTTGCGGCCACATGGGCGTCGAGCATGGATTTGATGGAAATCGTGCCCATCACGCCGCCCTCAGCAGCCGCTTGATGATGAAAAAGGCATTGTCGGGGTCGCCGGGCAGCGGGTCGTCCAGTTCGACGAGACCGGCGTCGCCGCGGATGCGTCCGATACGCTTATCGATCAAACGAAGCGCCAGGCGGCGGAAGTCCTCATCCGCTCGCAACAGCCAGTCCTGGGCCTCGATGCGGCCGATCATGACGTCGGCGTCGTCGATGGTGAGCTTGTCGAACTCGGCAAGGAGAGAGGCCAGGTGTTTGCCCAGAGGAGACGCCAGCGCCTCGGCGGTTCTCCGTGCTTCCTCGCGCCGGTAATTGGCGGCGAGCCGGCTGCGTTCCTCGAGGCGCTCGTCCTTGGCCGACATGGCCTGGCCGTTGGCCGGCCGCTTCCGCCTGGCCTTGACCGGGCGCGGCGTGTAGGTGTCGGCGAAGACCTCGAAGGGGTTCGTCGCGGCGGTCATCGCGGCCATCACTGGGACCCGGCCACGACCGAGGTGCTGGCGCGAAGGTTCTCGGCCTCGTAGGCCTCGATGTCCTCGAGGCGGTAAACCACGCGGCCGCCGATCTTCAGGTACGCGGGGCCCTCGCCGATCCAGCGCCAGCGCTCCAGCGTGCGCTTGGAGATGTTCCAGCGTTCGGCGAGTTCGATCTGATTGAGGTGCCGGACGCGCGTCCGCTGTGATCCTTGTTCCACAGTCATCGGCTGCGGCTCCTCTGGCCTGACGGGTCGTTCTCGCGGATGTAACCGAGAATCCGGTCAGCGGTCGCGAGGGTCGGAGACCGGCCGCGGCGAAGATTGAGGACCAGCGACGGATCGCCGATCGCCTGGCGGCCGAACTCGGTGGGCTTGGTGCCCGTGCGCTTCAGGAAGCTTTCGACCTCCTCGCGAAACTGTTGGGTGAACGTCTGCATGATAGGAATATTCAAATCACTATTTTCCTATTGCGTCAACGAGAAAAGATTGTTAATTTCCTATATCCAATTGTGAAGGAGGGTCCGATGGATCTAGATACTGTTCGGCACAAGGTACTGAAGCTGATCGAGGGCCAAGGGACCGACCTTAAGAATGCGTCGCTCGCAATGGGGCGGAACGCGGCGTACCTGCATCAGTTCGTCTATCGCGGAACGCCGAAAGTCCTTTCCGAGGACGACCGCGCGGCGCTTGCTCGGCACCTCCAGTGCGACGAGGAAGAGCTCCGGCACAAGAAGCGGCCCGCGCGCAAGCCGCGCGCGAAGCCCGTGCGTCTGGAGCGCGTCGTGGAGGCGCCGGCCTCTAAAGCTCTACCGGAGGGCTTCTCCGCGATCCCCGAGATCGACGTCCGGGTGTCCGCCGGGCCGGGCGCCCTTCACGAGGGGCTCGAGGAGACCAAGGATATCTGGTACTTCCCGGACCCCGTCATCCGCCATGAGTTCCGGGTCCGGCCCGACGACCTCCGGATGATCACCATCGACGGCGATTCGATGTATCCCTTGCTCTCAAGCGGGGACCGCATCTTGCTCGACACCAGCCAGCGCATCCCGGTGCCGCCCGGGATTTTCGTCATCTGGGACGGCATGGGCTTGGTTGCGAAGCGCGTCGAGCACGTGCCCAACTCCGATCCGCCGAAGGTGATCATCAAGTCGGTCAACCCCGAATACGACACCTACGAGCGGGATGCCGAGGAGGTGCACATCATCGGGCGCGTCGTCTGGACCGCGAGACGGTTGTGAGACGCTTACGCCCGGAGCCGGGTTTCCTCAAACTGGCCAAGTGGGTCGGGACCGCTGCCGGCGTCGCGGGCGCCGTACTCATCGCGGCCAACATCGGGGCGGTCGGCTTCGGGTTCGTCCTGTTCCTCATCTCGTCGCTGCTCTGGATCCTGGTCGGCTGGATGCACCGGGAGCCGAGCCTCGTGGTTTTGCAAGGGGCTTTCACGGCGATCAATGTGCTCGGTATCTATCGCTGGATGCTGGCATAGGACATCGCCCATGGCGCGGGGAATTTGGACGACTGCAATCCTTCTGATCACAACGGTCGCCGCGCTCCCTGCTCCCGCTGCGGTCGAGATCGCCGGGGTGGCAAGCATCATCGACGGTGACACGATCGAAATTCACGGCCAACGCATCCGGCTCTTCGGGATCGACTCCCCGGAAAGCGCGCAGTTCTGCGAGAAAGAGGGAATCCGGACGCGGTTTTGAAGTGGCCATCGATAACGTCCCTGAAATCGTCCACCGCCGCATTCAACTTGGCGGGGTGAATTCTTATTGAAGCTCATGGTGTGAGGATGCTCGAAGCGGGGACCAAATCATAGTAGGCTCCAATTTCGATCTTTCGTTCAGAAGTTGGTCACCATGCAACTCACCCCGATCATCAACAACTTGGCTCATTCCGAGAAGCTTCCCGAGGAGACGATCAGGAAGTGCCTCGATCTTGGCGACGATATCGTACCGGCCTTTCTGAGCATCCTCATCCGTTTTACCGAGAACACCCCTCTCAGTGACGCTGAGGAACAGGCGATCTTCCTGATCGTCCATCTCCTGGGCGAAATCGGGGATAAGCGTGCATTCCCGGTGTTGCTGGATTTCCTTCAGGCAGATCAGGATCGGATTAATGATGTTCTTTCCGACGCCCTGACGGAAACGGTTCCGAGCATCGTCATCAGCACCTTCGATGGTGATGTTGACCGGCTCGTCGGGTTGATCAACAACCCGAATGTGGTCGATGTCATGCGAGCGGGGGCGATGGAGGTGTGGGCGTACTTCGTCGCTCGTGGTGACATTCCTCGTGACGTTGCCCACCAGCAGCTTTCAAACTGGTTCAGCGGTCTTCAGCCCCAAGGTGAAGATTACATCTGGGTTCCGTTGGTCAAGTGCGTTGCCATGTTGAATGTCCGTGACCTCGCGAACCATGTATATCGCCTCTTTGATTTGGGATGGGTTCCCTACGCAGCTTTGCGGCGCGAAGATTTTGATCGACGCTTGGACCAAGTTCATTCGACATCCAATCCGATGGAGGTGATGGAACGGTATCGGATTGGACCGTTCACTGACACCATTGGCACCTTGAGTTCCTGGCACGGATATTCCGACGAATACATTGCCAGGAAACGGATGCATGAGCAGGGGGGCCAGGGTGGGATTGCGGATACCTACGTGAACCGCTTTAAGAGCATCGGTCGCAACGATCCTTGCCCCTGCGGCTCGGGCAAGAAATTCAAAAAATGCTGTCTGCACTGATGACCGACCATCCTATCCAACCCGGCGACCGATATCTCCGTCTTGGGAATCCGACTTTTCGTACCATGGCGCAATCATACCCGATCTCGGAGAACCGTTGGCTTCAATGGGACCCACCCAAAAACGGACACCATACGGACACAAAGAAAATGGCCTAGCAGTGGCTATCTGCTAAGCCATTGTTTTTATTGGTTGTGGGGGCAGGATTTGTTCAAGACCCTACCATGCTCAAGTTGAGGAAAGCCGTTTGAAGTTGGTTGCGGGGGTCGGATTTCGGACTTATTTAACTCCGCCTATTCGGATCTCCCTTCGGACCGCCTGATCGTCCGCTTTCTGGGGTTAAGCAGAAGTGGAATCCTACCCACTCTGACAGCCGTTTTTGACCCGAAGGAGACATCCGTGACGTCGGACGCCTAGCTGAACAGGTAGCGAAATTGACCTGCATCAGCCGACACTTTGCGCAACCACTGTGATAGCGT
>Ga0207984_1000659_pt1 | contig 19690 bp, 11 predicted proteins | sample ETNtaG_30_FD_185760 | JGI IMG/M metagenome (GOLD analysis project Ga0207984, IMG submission 185760) | Marine microbial and viral communities from oxygen minimum zone, Eastern Pacific Ocean - ETNP201306PF43B (SPAdes) (version 2) | ecosystem: Environmental > Aquatic > Marine > Oceanic ...
AGAACGAAACAAATCGTCATCAGTAATCAATCGATCACCGTCGCGTTTCGAGCCGAATTCTCGGGCTGATAACTGCCTCAACAAACCACCTGACACAATTTTACTGCCGGCTTCAGCCGGGCTCTTCCTGCAGGCAATGAAGACTCGCCGAGATTCAGGTGTCAGCGACTGATTTCAAATGATGCCGATTCGCTTAACTGTCGCGGTATTTGCCTGTGAGCTCGAACCGCAGGCGGAGGGTGTAGTTGCCCGGCTCCATCTTGGATGAGATCTTGTAGGGCATTTTGTGGACGAATCTGCCCGAACCAAGCTTGAAGGAAGTCTTTTTCTCCCGGGACATGATTGGCTGATCTCCTTTCAATAATATCCATCGCTCGCTGACGGCACGGTCCGGATTCTTGCGCCGGCTCATCAGATGTCTGAAGTTTACCGGCAGGTAACCGGCCTCCCGCGCTTTCAGATCGAGTAGGAGCTTAAAATTCTCGCCGGCGGTCAGCTCGACCGTCTTCAGGCAGAATTCCCCCGCAAGCTTGCGAGGGGTGGGCCTCACATCCAGCCAAAGCCAGCACCAGGGCGGGGAAGGATGGTCGGTGAGGCCGAGCAGATACTGCCCCCCGGTCCGTTGTGGCTCAATACGAGTCGCTGAGCCCGGGCAACGTTGTGTCTGGTAGGGCGCCCGTCCCGCCAATGACTGCCTGCATACCCAAATCCTGTTCACTTCACCTTTATACCGGCCAGTGATGCTTACCGCAGTTTGACCTGGCCAGAAAGGTCCATCTTCTTAACCGCCGCCATTAATTTGAGGGCATTGTCTTCGGATGGTGAGCTAAGCAGGGCCGCCACCTCAGGAATATTTTTCAGAGCGTCCAGCGCGGCCTTTGCTTTGGCTGCTCGTTTCATCTGAGCGGCTTTGTAATCCTCTTGGGTGGCCTCTTTTATGGCACCTGATGCCGAGACGAGTTTTGCTGCCTGCCCGGCAACAAAAATTCTGGCAAGCTCCGCGTCCGACCGGGCAGGCCAACGCTTCCTCGCTATCTTGTCCTGGTAAAAGCCCATTATATCGAAGTCGGTGTTTACCGGGTGCCCGCCCGACACCATCTTCTCTAACGCAGCAACCTTGACATCCGGTGTTGCCATCCCGTGACATTTTATGCAGTTAGTTGCCGCGTCGTACTTCATGGTCGTGGACCAAATCAATCCAGCGGCCTTGGATTCAGCAATTCTCTTGGCCTTGTGCTCGGGAGTCTCTGTCTCCTTTTTGATGTTCTCGCCGCCGTAATCGTAGTGCATATCTTCCCACACGGAGGACGGGCCATGACAGCTTTCACATGATGGGCCTGATTTTGCCCTGGCTCTCGCATCGGGCGATGCCTGTACCACAGTAAAATGGCAATTACCGCAGTCCTTCTGCCCCTTTTTGTCAGTCTTCCCGCCAATATACCTGCCGGCTCGAATATCCTTTTTGACTTTGCGGTACGATGTGTAGTGTTTGGATTCTTCCCAATCGTCACAGACGTTCTTATGGCAATCCTGGCAGGACTTTACGCCCTGATTATAGGGCTTTACTGCACTGTCCTCAGAATACCCAAATGTCGCGAAAACTAATACAAGAGCCGCCGTGCGCGCGATAGAAAAAACTGGCATGTAATTCGACCTTTCTTTGCCTGAATTGAGCAATTCTTCTAGACCCCTGAGCGTTTGCCACACAGGTGAATCAGGTCGAATGGTCTGAATGGCCTGGATCTCCGAAATTCTTTGGGGTAACCGGGCAACCTCATTCACCTCCGGTAACCGGAGGGGTCTCAAGAATCGCTGAGATTAGGTTCTCAGAACTTGATAGTCAACTCGCTGCGCAAGCCATAGGAGTTCTCTCTTGATTCCTGTTCAATTCCAAAAATGTCAACGGAGATCAGCGCGTGATGTCCGATGGCTTGAGAGATCTTTCCTCCAATGCCGAAAGCGCTGAAGCCGGTGGGAGAGTCATCCACTTTTCCACTTGCTTCCAGGATCAGGTTGCGGCGGTTGTCGTGCGTCAGAAACATCTGGTATCCGACAGATCCACCAAATGTTTCATTCGTCAGGTTCGATATGGGCGACCCACTTGCCAATCCATTCCCGGCAAACAGGAGTCCGGCCCGTCCCAAAGGCCCGCCGACGCTGCGGGAAGCGGGAGCGTACTGATCAACTGCCCAGAATGCGTTGACGTACGCGATATTGTGAGTTGTCTTCGGGGCCCACGAAATATTGGTATGAAACAGCGTGCCATCTGTAGCCTGGGCAGTTTCATCATCCACCGCGGCAGAATGTGCAACACGGAATGTTGTGTTGAATTCGGTGCCAAGCACGATGATCGGCTGCACCGCGCTAAGGGCAATATTGAACTGGTCACCCGCCGCGTCAGTACTATCCAGAAAGGCCGTGTCCAACTCCACAGTTGAACTGTACAGATCAAAGCCAGAGAAAAGACCATATATACTGGTTTGGCCAACTTCGGCGTTGTTGCTTCTGTTGATTTCATTCCAGCCATAGAGAAATGTGAGTCGGCCAAATGCTGCGCTTCCGAATGGAATGGTGTTTCTGGTAATTGCTACGGAATCCATCAGATCTGCAATGAGGAATCCATCCTGTATGAGGACGGGCTGTCGCCCAACTGCAATCCCGTAGTCTAAGGGCCTTCGGCCTTCCCAATCCAGCTTGGGGAGCATTTCTGACAGGTCGCCTTCAAAGAAAAGAGAGGTTATCCGACCATTTAATTTGTTTACCGTTCCTTTTTCATCATCCGGCTCAAAGATGTGCTTTGAACGGCTGCCACCTTCTTGCAGCGGAGCCATTCCGACCACTACTCTTTCCGTATGTGTAAGTGTCAGGGCCGAAAACAGGCTCAACTCATGAACCCACTCGACGCGGGTTGGATCAACCCCATTGTTGACGGCCTGAGGGCCGGTTCGGTACACGCCATAGACGGTCAGATTGGGGGACAGAACCATGCCGGTGGGCAGTTCTATTTCGTAATCCAGCCGCCCCGGTCTTTGATATCCCTGCAGCAGTTCTATTAGTGGTTCCGGACGTTTGGGTATATCCTTGCTCATTCCCTTCACTTCGTCCGAATACCTTGATTCGTCATCACCTGCGAATAGCCCGGTGGTAAAAGTGGCAGCACACGCTACTGAGATAATGAGACTCACTGGAATTAGTTTTCTGAACATCTTTTCTCCTGGAATTGAATAGTTAATGAGGATTAATTCTTGATTACTCTTGATTCTTACTCCTATTCAATCTTCACAGTTTTGGTGTCTTCCCATACGATCACACTATTTTTTACTGTCCTGTCGACGAGCTCACGCAGGCTGAAGTTGTAGTCAAACCCAGCTTCACGTATGGAGTGAAGGAAGTGACCTGCTACCTGTTGGGCAATCAGCTTCATCTCCAACGTGTAGGTCTCACCGGAATTCAGTTTATTCCCGCGAACCTTATAGTGTGCCCAGCGGTGCCCTCCTGGTCTGATACTGCGCTTAATGACGCGGGCCCCATTGGGATGCATTAGTATGGATGTAGGATTAGTCGGCGGCCTGACAAATGGTGTTACCGTCAGGGAGGATGGTATGGCAAGAACCTGGGACCTTTCTCCGCCTAATGCCTGTTTCATTATGAAATGGCTCTGCAGGTTGAACAGTTGAGTATCTAGAGGCAGTTCTCCGTTAATTACATATTGGGAGGCGTGCTCTCGCAGATCTCCGTTCGGGTCCCGGTCCCCGGAGACGAATACTGTTTTGCCTTTACTGTCCTTAACAGTGATTTGGAAGAATACGACCCTTTCGTGGATGAATCCCGATGGCACGTTATGGGCCTCAATAGGATTCTTCAGTTTCAGTTTGAATTTCAGTCCGGCTCGCCGTGTGGCCTTTTCTATGACTACGTCCGCTACCTTGTAGCCGGCCTTTAGAATCGCCTCCCGCTGGCCCCGCGCCCATTCGAGGAGCTCGAGGTTCTGGTCAACGATTTCTCTCGCCTCGAATCGCAGGTCGGGGTCATCCCAAAATTCGGGGAATTTGTGATCATCTTCAACGTTGTCCTCGAAATCATCGGTCCCCCATCCTGCTTCATGGTCAAACTGCAGCCATTGTTCGTAATTGGCCAATTGAACTGCGTCCGGATTATGCGGAAAAATTCCGGGGTGCAGGACTGAGAAGTCAGGGCCGGCAAAATAGTGGTTCGTTACGCGGCGGTTTCTGGTTTTGTGGTTGCCTATGATTGCCGCGGGCCCTTCGTCAAAGCCTTTGTTTTCGCCGGGAACTTTGCCCATGTGACAGTCTTGACAGGTAACGCCCTTTTTTGCGTCTTTGCTTGTCTTATATTCGTCAAAGGTCTCCTCGCTGCGTATCCCGTTAGGCAGCCTTGCGCCGTGGCACGGGCTGCAGAATACCGGCTGCCGCATTAAGGGATCCTTAACAACTCTCGCATGAATGGCGCGCCCCTTTTTGTCAGGCGTAGTAGTAAGCGACAGGCTTGCGACCGCCTCGGTTTCCTTTTGGACAGTATTGTCGGACGGCCCGAATATGCGGCCGAAAATATCTCCCTCCTCCGGCAGAAACCTTCCGCTGATTTTTCCGAACCTCTTGTTTCGCCGGTGGCATACGATGCAGGTGATACCCTCGAGGGCTTTCTGCTCCCGCACCATGTTGGAAGTGGCGCTCAGAACTTTCATCCTTGCTCCCACGGGGTTGTGGCATCGGATACAGGTATCTCCAGCGGTCCCGTTAGTGAGTTTCTGTATGATGTTGTCATTACTGATGAAAAAGGGGCCCATGTTCGAGTAGGCATGCTGCGACACGGACCACTGGCGGAATTGGACCGGGTGACAGGGCTTGCACTCGAATGCAGTTGGGTAGTACTTGTCCTTGAAGATAATTTCGTGTGGCCCTTTCTTTTCGTTCCCGGCTTCCTCTGCCGTTACCAGACTGCTCAACAGAACACCAGAGAGGAGAGCGACCAAAGCCGGACTCATCACGTGACGAAATCTCCAGACTCGGTGCCATTGGATGCCTGTATTGCCCGAATTCAGGCCAATTCGGCTGCTATACATAGCTGTAATGTTGGGCTTGCGGCTTGGCATGAGATATGGCCTCCTTCATTAATCAATTGGGTTGATTGTCGCTGGGAGAAATCGCAGACCGCCCGCAAAGCTAGTCCCATGCCGCCTGCCGAAGTTTCTAACCGGTGGCCGCGAAGTTCCGGCAAGCCTTTGAATTAGAAGGGCTTCCATTCTGAAGGAGGGGGCAGGCAGCGGCGCGGACCTCCGATTTGAACACTCAGGGGTGACGGAATTGTCAGGTCAGCATGACCTGCAGGTCATGGCGCTGCCTGACCGATTGTGGTCATCACAAAACCTGTGTCGCGCACTTCTTCGCCGCTAACGGCTGACAGCGATGCAAATTCAGCAGGCCAGTCCGGATTCGCATTTGATTTCGGCAGCGAAAAATGGGAGTGTTCACCGCTCGGCGGCGCGACAACTTCAAGGACTCAAACCATGGCTGATGCTTACGAACAGGTCTATCAACGGTCATCTGAAGATCCCGAAGGTTTCTGGGCCGAAGCTGCCGAGGAAGTGCATTGGTACAAGAAGTGGGACAAAGTTTTTGACGACTCGAACCCGCCTTACTATCGGTGGTTTGCAGGTGGGAAAGTCAACAGTTGCTTCAATGCGCTGGATTTGCATGTTGAGAACGGCCGGGCCGACCAGCCTGCTCTGATTTACGACAGCCCAGTCACCGACACGGTCCGCGTTTTTACCTACCGTGAGCTTCTGGACGAAGTGGCGCGCTTTGCCGGCGTACTTGCTGGCCAAGGCGTTCGACACGGAGACCGGGTCATCATCTATATGCCGATGGTGCCGGAGGCGGCCATTGCCATGCTTGCCTGCGCCCGGATTGGCGCGATTCACTCCGTGGTTTTTGGCGGATTCGCGGCGAACGAACTGGCGACCCGCATCGATGACGCCCAGCCCAAGCTCATCGTCTCTGCTTCCTGCGGTATCGAGGTCGACAGGATCATTTCGTATAAGCCGCTGCTGGATGAAGCCATCAGTCTCGCCAAGTCAAAGCCTGAACGGTGCATCATCCTCCAGCGACCCCAGGAACTGGCGGAGATGAAAGCCGGCCAGGACCTGGATTGGATGGAGCTGGCATCCGCGGCCGAACCGGTCGAATGCGTGCCCGTTGCTGCGACCGATCCTCTTTACATTCTCTATACCTCAGGGACAACCGGGATCCCCAAGGGCGTTGTGCGCGACAATGCCGGCCATCTGGTGGCACTCAACTGGAGCATGAAAAACATCTATGGCGTTGACGCCGGGGACGTGTACTGGGCTGCATCCGACGTTGGCTGGGTGGTGGGGCATTCTTACATTGTTTACGGCCCGCTCTTCAAAGGCTGCACTTCAGTTCTCTATGAGGGGAAGCCTATCGGTACGCCCGACCCTGGCGCCTTCTGGCGCGTTATCTCCCAGCACAAAGTGAAAGCGATGTTCACGGCGCCGACCGCTTTCCGGGCCATCAAGCGTGAAGACCCCAACGGCGAACACATCGGCAGGTACGACGTGTCTCGCTTCGAGACTCTTTTCCTTGCCGGCGAGCGATGCGACCCCGACACGCTCCTGTGGGCGGAGGAACAATTAAGCGTGCCGGTCATCGATCACTGGTGGCAGACGGAAACCGGTTGGCCCGTTGGTGCGAACTGCATTGGTCTTGGCATATCCGAGGTCAAGCCCGGTTCATGCGCCAGGCCCGTTCCAGGCTATGACGTTCAGGCATTGGATGCCGATGGCCGGGAACGTCCTTCTGGCGAGATCGGTAACATCGTCGTGAAACTTCCCCTTCCCCCAGGCTGCCTGCCCACATTGTGGAACAACGACCAGGGCTTTGAGGACGCCTATCTGAGCATGTACGAAGGTTACTACACGACAGCAGATGCCGGTTATAAGGACGAGGATGGCTATCTATGGATCATGAGCCGAACGGATGACATCATCAACGTGGCAGGGCACCGCCTGTCAACGGGCGGTATAGAAGAAGTGCTGGCCGGGCACCAGGACGTTGCAGAATGCGCGGTCGTTGGCGTGGCAGATGATCTCAAGGGCGAAATTCCGGTGGGTTTCGCCGTTCTCAAGGCCGGGGTCGGCCGCGAACATGGTGAGATCGTCAAAGAGTTGATTCAGAGAGTCCGGGACAAGATCGGACCCGTGGCATCCTTCAAGCAGGCAACGGTCGTGGCCCGGCTGCCAAAAACGCGGTCAGGCAAGATCCTGCGAGGGACGATTAAGAAGATCGCGGACGGTGAAGAATACCGGATGCCTGCAACCATCGATGATCCCGCAATCATCGGAGAAATGACCGAAGCCTTGTTGGGTCTGGGATACCCAAAGTAGCGACAGTTGTCAGGATGAATCGTGCTTCTGATCTTGTGTCCCGAGCCGGCTGAGTAACCGATAGAGATGTCGCTCGGTGACGTTGAGTACTTCGGCCGCCTTCTTTCGGTTGCCATCCAGACGCGCCAGAACGGCTTTGATGTGCCGCTCCTGGGCCTCTTCTAGGGAGACCAGCATGCCGCCGTTGTCTGCCGACAGAGGAAGTCGGAGGTCTTCCGGGCTGATTTCATCGGTGCCGGCCAGGTGGGCGGCGAAACAGGCTCGTTCCATGGTGTGAGCCAACTCGCGGACGTTCCCGGGCCAGGGATACGTCTGAAGCGCGTCCCGTGCACTTTCTCCGAGTTCCTTTGCTGAAGAGCCGGTGAGCGTTAAGCCCGAGAGAAAATGCTCGGCCAGTGGGATGATGTCATCGGGCCTCTCTCGCAGAGGGGGGATGCGAAGCTGAAACACGTTGATCCGGTGATAAAGGTCCTCCCGGAAGCGCCCCTCCCCCACCTCTCGATCCAGTTGCCGGTTCGTGCTGGCGACCACTCGCACATCCACGGAAAGCTCACGCGTAGAGCCGACTCTCCTGAGCAATCCACGCTCGAGCACCCGCAGCAGCCTGACCTGAGCATTGAGCGCGATGTCGCCGATCTCGTCCAGGAGCAGAGTGCCGCCGTCGGTGACCTCAAAAATGCCCGGCCGCGTCTCGCCTGCCCCGGTGAACGAGCCTTTTTCATATCCGAACAGCTCGGCATCGACCAGGTTCTCCGCCAATGCCCCGCAGTTGAGCGTCGAGAAGACCAGATCTTTTCTGGGGCTGTTATGGTGAATCCATTCGGCGACCACTTCCTTTCCAGTGCCGGTTTCGCCTTCGATTAGCACTGTCGCGTCAATCTGTGCCAGGCGCTCTGTTTCTTCAATGATGCGCCGCATGGCGGAAGAGCTTGCGATGATTTGCGATGCGGACTGTGCCTGCCTCCGGCGAATGTCCTCCCGGTAATTCTGGTTCTGCCTGGCCAAATTTGTCTTCTCTATGGCTCGCCGCAGTACCATCTCCACCTCGTTCAGCCGTACCGGCTTGGTGACGTAGTGGAAAGCCCCCCGGTGCATCGCCTCTACGGCCGATTCGATTGAGCCCTGCCCGGTGACCATTACGACCTCCATGAGCGGATCGATCTCTTTCAGTTTCACCAGCAGCGTCAGCCCATCCATTCCCGGCATCAGAATGTCCACCACTGCGGCATCAACGACCGAATCCTCAATTCTACTGAGTGCGGATTCCGCCTCTTCGGCGTGCAGCACGTTGAAGCCGCGGCGTTCCAGTCGTTCGGCAACGTTTTCCCGGAATCCCTTTTCGTCGTCGACAAGAAGTACGGTTCCGCTGGTCTTCATGAATCAGATTCCGTGTGGACAATTGGGGTTGGGGAGAAGGGTACCTGAAGCTGACCGCTACTGGAATCAAACGGCAACCACACACGGAAGGTCGCTCCTTCTCCCGATCTGGTTTCCGGGATCAGGGTGCCGTGCAGTGACCCAACAATCTGATGCGAAATATAGAGACCAAGTCCCGTTCCTTTACCGACCGGCTTGGAGGTATAGAACGGCTCAAAAATACGGTCGAGGTGCTCCGGGGGAATCCCATCGCCGTTGTCGGCCACGGCCACCTCGATGCCCTGGCCATCGTGACGGGCCGACAGAGTCACCTGGCCACCGGGCTCCACGGCATCCAGCGCGTTCAGAAGGAGATTCAGAAAGACCTGCTGAATCTGCCGCGGCCGGCTTCGAGTCAACGACAGAGGCGCCATCGAGCCAGTCCCATCGCTCCGGTAATCTCGGTTGATACTTCGCTGCCGTGCCCGGTCGCTGCCTCCCACGAGGTCCACTGTTTCATCGAGAACGGCGACGAGATCCACGGGCTCAAATCCTTCTTCTTCCCTTCGGGCAAAGCCGAGAAGGCCCTGAATGATGTCCTTACAGCGGTAAATATTGTCTTCGATTTTCTTAAAATGGCGGGAGGTAATGTCCGCCTTTTCTTCGTCGGCCAGATCCTTTTCCGCCTGCAGTTCGGACAGGATCTCTGAAGAGCTGGCCACGACCGCGAGAGGATTGTTAATCTCGTGGGCAATGCCGGCGGCGAGTTGCCCCACCGCGACCATCTTGCCTGCCTGGACAAGTTGGACCTGCATCTCCTTCATGGCCGTGATGTCCTGAACGAGAACCAGAATGTTTTCCACCTCGCCATCAGCCGATCGGACCGGACTGCTGCTGGTCAGGAAGAATCTTCGCCGGTCGCCGACAGAAGCCGAATGCTCGCAGGTGAATGTTGAACCAGAGGAACGCGTCTGCATGACCGGGCAGTTGGGGCATCGATTCTCCATCTGCCATAGGCGGCGATGGCACGATTCGCCTACAAGCCCATCTCCGAACCACCTCTGCGCGATCTCATTTGCCCACACAATTCTGTCTTCCAGGTCGAGCACAAGAAGACCCGCGCCAACGCTGCGCACGATGCTGTCTGTTTTCGATCTCTCCTGGGAGAGGATTTCACTGGCTTCGACGATCTCCTCACCGCGCAGGCGCAGCTTAGCCATGATCGTCGTGGTGAAATGGGCGGTGCAGCAGGCGGTGGCGACGAATGCGCCCAGGACACCGAATGTATGAATCCAGCCCGTGGTCAGCCGCATCTCGGTCCCCTCGACCAGGTGCAGCGGATAGTACGGTACCCATGCAGATTCCTGGAGCAGCACCATCCCACTGAAAAGCGCACAAGCCGCCAGCGTAACCAGGTAGGTTTCTCCTCTCCGCAGCAGGATACCGGCGATCACGATGTGGAATACGTAAAAAAGAAAGAACGGGTTGTGTATCCCCCCGGCGAAGAACAGCATCAGTGTAAGGGCAGACAGATCGAGGAAGACCTGAACAAATGCCATGCGAGACCCGGTGAAACGCGTCGGACGTATGGCCGCGAAAAGAGTGTTGTAGCCCGCCATGACTGCTGCGATCAGCAGCAGAGCCAGAGCGGAATGGTCTGAAATGAATTGGAAAGAAAGCCAGGAGACGAGCGTCACCCCCACGACGCCGGCGATAGCGACCCACCTCAAACGGATGACCCAGCGTTCCTGGGTGATCAGTTCACGGGCCTCACCCTCCGCCACAATGGTGCGCAGCCCTCTGGTTCTCGGCGCGACCTGCTCCCGATCGGCTCGACGACGCAGAATGTACCAGGCCACCAGCCCAGCCAGCAGAAATGACGTGCCGGTCCCCCGCAAGATGTGCAAGAGGTGGAGAAGGTCAGGATTGGCACCGGTCAGAAGGGTCCGCTCGGCGACCTCGTAAAGACCAAAGATAGCGAACCAGACGAGCAAAGCCGGAGGAATCCAGCCGAAGGGATTGAAATACTCAGCTTCTGTGGTCTCATCCGGAGTGCTTTCTGATGGAACGCCTCCGGATGCTGTCTTCAGATTGCTCGTCGATTCGCTCATGGAAAGGTCAGCCGTAAGTATCTGACTATCTATTTGTCTATCTAACAGAGGCCGTCGTAGCCTATTTGAGCTACCGACGGGTCGAAGTAGCGTTCGTTTTCAGTCAGCGGAACCTTACTAAATGCCCCAAACAAGTGCGCATGATTTTCAGTGGGTCCGCCGATGGAACGTGCAGAAGTTGCGGCGGCTATTATGGGTGGATAGGAGTGCAGGCGGAAGGGGGTGTTCGATTTTGGACAAGGAGGTTGGAAGAGGTATGTACGACATAATCCCCTCTTCCGACAGAAAAGCAGCGAAGGACATTCAGAAAGTGACACCGTACCGGGGCATGACAGAAATGCTAGAAAAAGCAAGCTATGATCCAAAGCAGAGATGCATAGGCTGCTGTTTTGGGGCAGTTCGACTGGATTACCAGCCTGACAGCAGGTCCAAAGCAATATCCGGAATTTCGCGGCTTCCCCACATCGCGGCGGCATCCGAATGCTTGATCGGCGCCGCTGACCAATAATCCAGGTGCCGGCATCCGTTTCGCACATGCCCTGCTCGGACATGCCGCAGAACTCATGGCCGATTCTGCCAGGCCCAGAAATCATTTCCGAGCCGGTGTCCTGAGCCTGGTTGATTACTTAACAGCAATCGCAAGCATGCCAACACTGTCATTTACTGAAGGGCCCTTCAACGGTCATCGGGTGGATGTGCCTGCCGGCGGCTTCACGATTGGCCGCCATCGCGATTGCCACCTGAGGCTGGCGGACCACGTGGTCTCAGGCCGGCACGCGAAGATTGTTTGCGAAGATGATGTTTGGACCCTCACCGACCTGAACAGCTCGAACGGCACGTTTGTCAATGATGCCAGCGCAAAAGTGCACCAGCTTGAAGACGGCGACGTCGTGTCCATGGGCAAGAGCAAATTCTGCTTTGAGCTGGATGAGCAACATTCTGATCTGCCGGATGACGAAACCTCGACGGGGGACCAAGTTGTCCTGAGGCCGGGCAAGACCGCAGAAGTAAAGGCGGCCTCCGACGATGCCAAAACTATGGTTGAGGCACCGGGGGTTCGGGCCGCGGCCAGGACGCGGAGAGAGGAGGAAATCAAACAGCTCGCATCCGAAGACGATATCGAAATCGTCCAAGAGCTGAACCGGGCCTACGCGGATATGACCGAGCAGTTGTCTCGCGTCATCGTGGGGCAGCAGGAAGTGATCGATGAAGTGCTGATGGCCATTTTCTGCCGGGGACACTGCCTTCTCGTCGGCGCGCCGGGCCTCGCCAAGACGCTGCTGGTGAGCACCATCAGCCAGGTCCTCGACCTTAATTTCAAACGAATTCAGTTCACTCCGGACCTGATGCCGGCCGATATCACCGGCACTGACATTCTCGAGGAGGACCAGACCTCCGGGAAACGGTTCTTTCGCTTCGTTCAGGGCCCCCTTTTCGCCAACATGGTCCTTGCCGACGAGATCAATCGAACCCCGCCCAAGACGCAGGCCGCGCTTCTCGAAGCAATGCAGGAACATCGCGTCACTGTGGGTGAACAAAGTTACAAGCTGCCCCAGCCTTTTTTCGTTCTGGCCACTCAGAACCCGATTGAACAGGAAGGGACCTATCCGCTGCCGGAAGCGCAGTTGGACCGATTCATGTTCAACATTATCGTAGACTACCCGACTGCCGACGAAGAGAGCCAGATTATCAAGCAGGTCACCGGAAACTATAAGGCGGAGCTGGATGTCGCGCTGACCGGCAAAGACATCCTGACGCTTCAAGACGTGGTGCGCAGGGTTCCCGCGGCCGACCATGTGATCGACTATGCAAGAGACCTGGCCCGGTCAACCCGCCCCAAAAAGGACGAGGCCCCGGGCTTTGTCCAGGAAATGGTGGCCTGGGGCGCGGGCCCCCGCGCGGGGATCAGCCTGATTACCGCGGCCAAGGCCCGCGCGATACTGCAAGGCCGTTTTCACGCCACCACCGAAGACGTCAACAAGGTCGCCCTCCCCGTCCTGAGGCACCGGGTACTCACAACTTTCAACGCAGAAGCAGCGGGAGTCACCAGCGACGAGCTCATCAGAATGCTCGTGGACCACCTGAAACCCAAATACAAGGATGCCGTTTAGCTTCCGGGCTACGAGGAAGACGACCCCGAAACCTGACACCCGACACCATCGCACCCGAGAACACCCATGGCCGCTGACGAGCCCGCTTATACTCGCCTTCTTTCCTCGGAAGCGACCAGCAAAATCGGCCGACTGGAATTTCTGGCCCGAACAGCCATAGAGGGGGCAGTCACGGGCCGGCATCAGAGCCCCTACAAAGGCTCCTCCGTAGAGTTTGCCGAACACCGCCAATACGTACCGGGAGACGATGTTCGCGACCTCGACTGGAACGCGTATGCCAAGCAGGACCGCTTTTACATCAAACAATACGTCGATGAGACAAACCTCCGAGCTACTATCGTCGTGGACGCTTCCGGCTCGATGAAGTACGTGGGCGAACATGCGGCCGAAATGGACGGCAGGAAGCTCTCGAAGTTCGAATACGCCAGTTACCTCGCCGCCTGCATGACCTGGCTGTTCATGCGGCAGCAGGACGCGGTGGGCCTGGTCACCTTCGATACGGAGGTACGCGATTATATCCCGGCGCGCACCCGCGCGACCCAGCTTCGACAGATTCTCGAGGCCCTTGTCCGCACGGAGCCGGGCGGTGAGACAGGCGTGGCCGATGTGCTTCACGACGTTGCCGAACGCATCCATCGGAGGGGCATGGTCGTGATCATCAGCGATCTTTTCGGGGACCCGGAACAGGTGGTGAACGCGCTCCACCATTTCCGGTACCGAAATCACCAGGTGACGGTACTCCACGTGATGGCCGATGAGGAAATCTGTTTTCCTTTCAACAAGTTCACTGACTTTATCGATCTTGAGCCCAGTTCCCGCAGCCTGCAGATCGATCCCAAAACCGTCCGCGCCCAGTACCTGGATCGCATCCGTGAATTCGTCGAGCAGATCGAGACCGGCTGCGGCCAGATGAAGGCCGATTATGTCCCTCTGAACACGAACGAGAGTTTTGATACATCGCTGGCCAATTACCTGGCCAGAAGGTGAGCCTGCATGCTTTTCCTCAATCTATGGCTCTTGCTGGGGCTGCTCGCCATCAGCGTTCCCGTCGTGCTGCACCTGCTGAACCGCAGGTCCGTCATCCCGATGGAGTGGGGGGCGATGCAGTTCCTTCTGGATTCCATGGCCAGCCGCAGACGGCGGATACTGCTGGAAGAGATGCTCTTGCTGGCCGCGCGCTGTCTGCTCCTGAGTTTTATCGTGCTTGCCATGGCGAGGCCTTTCATACCGCCGGGCAGCAGCGTCCCGTGGTGGATCGTCATGCCAGCCATGCTGCTGGCCATCACGGCCTTCGGGGTCTCTTTTGCCCTCTGGCGTTATCCGACCTATCGCCGGTATCTCCTGGGCGCTGCTTTCCTGCTGGTGCTGCTGAGCGGGCTGTCCATCGGCCTGGCGAAATGGCTGGACCTGAAGCGCTTCGGCGGAGCGGGGCAGCGAGACATCGCGATCATCATTGATGGCTCCAGCTCCATGACGCGGGTCATTGACGGTAAATCGAATTTTGAACGGGCCGCCGACGAAGCCCGCAACATTATCGAGAGCACCGGCGGCGGCGCGGCCTGGTCCATTATTGTTGCCGGTGGGCACCCGCAAATACTGACGCCCGCACCGGTCCTGGACCGCGACCGGCTGACTATGATCCTGGATGAGCTCGAGCCCGTGCACGGCAAAATGGACGTTCTCGATGCCATGACCGCTGCAGGTGTCTCTCTCTCGGAAGGCTTCAACCCGAACAAACAGATCGTCATCATCACGGACGGCCAGAAGGTCGGCTGGGACAAAGAGAATACCTGGCGCTGGCAGTTCGTGAAGGACACCTTCGAGGGCCTGCCCGCGCCGCCGTTGGTCCTGGTGAGACAGATCGAGATGCCGCTGGAATCGCGCAACGCATCGGTGGCCGGCATCACTTTCAGCCGGGACATCATCGGCACAGATCGTGAGGTGACCATCAACGTCCGCATCGAAAACACGGGCACGGAGGCCATCACTCCTTCGGGGGTCGAGCTTACCGTCGGCGGCCGGAACCTGAAGGATGAGACCATCGGCCAGATCATCCCGGGCTCATCAGAAACGGTTCGCTTCCTCCATCACTTCGAGAAGCCGGGGGCCCACGTGGTGGCCGCCAGGATGCTCGTTGACGACGAAATCCCAACAGACAACCGGCTCGAGACCGCGACCGCTGTCATCGGGAAGCTGCGAGCCCTCATCGTTAACGGAAAACCCAGTGCGCGCTTTCTCGACCGAACCGGCGCTCTGATCGGCCTGGCCCTGGCGCCAGGCGCCGCGGTCCAGACAGTCGAGGGTGAAAGGATGGATTACCTGATCGATCCCGTGATGGCCGAATACGATCGGCTGGCGGGCCGCGACTTCAGTCCTTACGACGTCATCATTCTGGCAGATGTGCCCAGTCTCCACGCCGACGTCGCTGAGCGGATCGCCGCTTTCGTGAACAGTGGGGGCGGCCTCCTCATTGCACCCGGTGAAGCCGCCAACTCCAAGTTTTATAACGAGTGGAAACATGGTGAAGACCAGCCCGTGCTGCCGTCCATTCTGAAAAAGCGGGTCCTCCTCAAGGACGGCCTTCAACCCTCTCTCACCACGTTTTCCCATCATGCGCTGCGGCTCATCGCGGACAAGAGCCGGAGCGACATTTCTTCTCTCCAGGTTTCCGCCTACTGGAAGCTCGACGACGCCAACACGGACCGGAGTGTGAGTATCGGCGGCAGACTCAGCAACAGCGATCCCCTGCTTGCCGAGCGGAAGCTGGGCCGGGGCATCGTCTTGCTGATGTCCCATTCCCTGGACGCGCACGGCAGCAACGTGGCCAGCCGCCATGCCTTTCTGCCGCTGGTGCATGAGGTGGTTTTCTACCTGTCGGATCCGTCGAGCGCGACCCTTAATGTGCCCCCCTCGCCAGCTCTTTCGCTACGGCTCACGGGCGGCGCGGTTTCTTCGCCCTTGCGCGGCCTGAAAGGTGATTACTTCAGGGACCAGAATTTTCGCCGCTTCTTCGCTTCACGGGCGGACCCGGTCATCCAGTTCCACTGGGCCAATGGCGCGCCCATGAAAGGCATGCCGGCCGATAATTTCAGCGTCCGGTGGTCCGGCTCCATCTTTCCCCGATACACCGAAACCTACACGTTTGAAGTCAAGACCGATTACATCGCCAATGTCTGGGTCGGCCGCAAGCAGGTGGTTAACAGAAACAAGGCAGACAAAATCCAGCTCAAGGCCGGGCAGAGGTACCAGTTTCGCGTGGAGTACGTTGAAAATAATGCCGCGGCGCTTCTGGACCTCTACTGGTCGAGCAAATCCCAGGTCCGGGAAATCATTCCTGCCAGCCGGCTCTCCGTTGCCGGTGCAGACTTCTCATTGGCCCCCAAAACAGATGCAACCGTCAAAGGACCGGACGGCAGCAGTCACAAGGCCGTACTGGTGGAGGGCCTGGACGGACTGGTCGCCCGAATCAGCGGGAATCTGCCGCCCGGCCTTTACCACTTGACGATTCCCCAGGGTGACCAGCGAAAGAAGCTCTCAAACCTGGTGGGCGAAGATGGTACCGTGCCCTTCACGGTGACTCCCGACGTCGATGAAAGCCGCGTGGACAGACTGACCGAAGCGGACCTGGAGGCCCTGGGCAACATTGCCGGCATCGTTCCCGTTGCCGACACCGAAAAGCTGCAGGCCGCCCTCGCCGGGCAGTCCACGGGCAAGGAACTGTGGAGATATCTCGCGACCGGGGCTTTTCTTCTGTTGCTGGGCGAGGTGGCCCTTACCCGGTGGATAGCACACCAGCGCAAGACCGGCCAGAAAGTAGAAGTTGAATTCGATGATCGGATGAAGCCTTCGGAGCAGTTTCAAGAACAACTGGAACGAATTGTTAAGAGTAACTGATGTGATCGGGAAAGAGGTCCGGTGATCTGACCGATCTGACCAATCCGAAGTCTGAAACCCAAAAACCGACACCCGACACCACCTGAAACTCAACCCCCGACACCCCCGACACCTGAAACCCGACACCCGACACCCACCCCGGTCCCATGGATCACCATAGACCAGACCTTCTTTCCTCGAGCATACCGGCAGTGGCCATCCTGGCTCTGGCTCTGTTCCTGCTGGCCGCGTGGGTGGGGCTGCATTTCCCGGGCCCTCGGCGGAGCTTGCAGAGCCGGCTGGGCGACAACGCGCACTGGCTGCTGATGGCAGCCCGAGCCCTCGTGGGGACCTTCTTCTTCTGGGCCATCTTTCAGTTCCTTGGGCGCGCGCTTCTGCTGGCAGCGAGCTGGTCGCTTTGGTTCATCGCCCTTCTCGGCGGGGCCGCGGTTGAGATTACCGTCTGGCTCTATGGCCTGGAACGGAAGTCAGTGGAAAAGCGGACCGGCCTCATTCTTGTCTCGCTCCGGGTCCTGTTGGTTGTCCTGGCCCTTTTCATGTTCCTCCAGCCCATCCTCAGCCGCGAGGTCGAAAAAGAGATGGACCGATACGTGGTGGTGCTGCTCGATGATTCGGCCTCCATGCACTTTCGGGACGCTGAGCTCCGTCCCGCGGACAAGGTCCGATTGGCAAGACTCTACGAGGTAAAGTCGGTGAGGAATTACTTCTCCCTGCGCGGCCTGAACGCGCTGGTCGGCCAGATCGGGCGCCAATTCCGCCAGGAGAACGTGGCTATGAAACGTACGGGCAAGGCCGGCCCCGAAGGATTGAAGACGGGCCTGTCGAAGAGCCGAGAGGGCCTGTCAAAATTTCTCACGGGATCGGCCGGCAAACTTGCTGCTGAGTCAAAGAAGATTCTCGCGGCAGTGAAAAAACATCCATTCGACGCGGGCACCCGCCGCAGACTGAACGATCTCGCAACAAACCTGAAAAGGCTCGAGGAGGAATTCACCGGCGCCGCAAAGCTGCTCGGAGCGAAAGGCAAAAAGGCATCGGACACGGTCTCGGCTGTGCTGAAACACTTCGAGACGAGCGAACTTCACCTGGAGAAGCTGCTCACATCAATCCCGGATTCCGCCAGCGCTGCGGACCAGTTTGTATGGAACACGCTGAATGAAAAAGACCGGCAAGAGATCGACGCCATAGCGAAAAAGACGCGGGCTGCCATCGCCCGCGACCTGCTGACCCGGAAGCACAGGGGCCGGCCGGGCATCCTCAGCCAGGTGGAAGAGAAGTACCATCTCAAACTGGTACGTTTCGCGAGCCGTCCCGTGGACGCGGTCGTCAGCGAGTGGGCCAAGAGGGGAGAGAAGAAACAGACCCCCAAAAAACAGACACCGGCAGTAAAAGAACATCCCGCCGGACAACAGTCCACGAATCCTGAACACGAAAAGAAGCAGGAGCAAGACTCGGATGTTGCGTCGTTCCGGCAGAAGACGGATCTGGCCGGTGCGCTGGAAAAAGCGCTCGAGGACGTGCCGCCGGAAAACCTGGCCGGCATCCTGCTGCTCACCGACGGCCGCCACAACGGTGAAAAGAGCCTCGAAGACGTGGCGAAACGGTTGGGCATGCAGGGCTCGCCCGTCTGTTCCGTTATCATGGGGGCCAGCCGCGGTCCGAAGGACGCCTCGCTCATGAGCCTCAAGGCGCCGGAATCCATTTTTCTGGGCGAACGGATGAGCGTCAGGACCGAGCTGAAAGCGGACCGTCTCCGGGGACAGAAGCTCAAAGTGAAGCTGATGCGCCAGGGGAAGCCGATTGATGAAAAGATCATCGACGTTCCCGAAGACGAGCACCGGAAACAACTGCGCTTTTCGGACACCCCGGAAGGAGAAGGGATTTTCCGTTACTCCCTCGAAGTCGAGCCCGTGGAAGGAGAGTTGACGGAGCGCAACAACCACTGGGCCTTCGATGTCGCGGTCTCCGACGATCGAACAAACGTCCTGCTCGTGGATACGCGCCCCCGCTGGGAATACCGCTACCTGCGCAATTTGTTTTACGGCCGCGACAAGTCTATTCACTTGCAGTATGTGCTCCTGAAGCGGGAGACCATCGAAGGAGAGGAAAGAGAGCGGACAGTCTACGCCTCCGCCTCCCGCAAGTTTGGTGATGCGGAAGCCACTCATTTGCCCGGGAATGAAAGGGAATGGCTCAAGTTCGATGCCATCATCCTGGGCGACGTTTCGCCCGGCGTGATCGGAGCGGAGACGATGAAAATCATTCAACGCTGCGTTACCGAACGCGGCGCGCTTCTGGTGCTCATCGCCGGGCCCCGCTACATGCCGCATGCGTTTACTGATGGCGGCCTCAAGGACATGCTGCCCATCCGGTACACCCGCAAGAGGAATCGTTATTTCGAGGCGCCGGAACCTGCATACAGGCTCATGCTCACCCCGGAGGGCAGGCACCACAGCATCATGCAGCAATCAACCAGTTCGACAGAGAACGCCCAGATCTGGACCGGGCTGCCTCTCCTGCTCTGGCGGCATAACGATATTGAGGCCAAAGAAGGCGCGACAGTCCTCGCTTACGCAGAATCGCTGAGAGGCAGAAGTGTCGATTCCGATGAAGCCGTCGAGACCATCCAGGGCTCGGCACGAAAGCTGGCGCTCCGAAAAAAATATATGAAGGAGAACCCTCTTATTGTCATTCAGAAATATGCGGCCGGCGGAGTGGTCATGCTGAACTTCGACCGCACCTGGCGGCTTCGATATCGCATCGGTGATACTTACCACCACCGGTTCTGGGGCCAGGTC
>Ga0207984_1000664_pt1 | contig 19588 bp, 14 predicted proteins | sample ETNtaG_30_FD_185760 | JGI IMG/M metagenome (GOLD analysis project Ga0207984, IMG submission 185760) | Marine microbial and viral communities from oxygen minimum zone, Eastern Pacific Ocean - ETNP201306PF43B (SPAdes) (version 2) | ecosystem: Environmental > Aquatic > Marine > Oceanic ...
CACACATCGGGCCAACATCGCCCAATCAATTGAAAAACTAATATACCGTTAAGTCTGAAGGATAATCAAAGCATACTAATCGGATCAATGTCCACAATTTTCTCGACGCTCGTTGGTGTAAAATTAGTCCGTGTTGATTGATTCATAGTGTGGATTGCTTCACGAAGGTCATCAGAACTTTCACATTTTACTAACAGGTGCCAACGGTGTTTGGCCTTTATCTTGGATAATGGTGCAGCAACTGGTCCCCGAACCTCAATATTTGGGAATTGATCTGCTTGGATTGAGTCTAGAATACTTCGTAGATCGTTGGCAGTATTGATGACCTCTTCTTCTGCGGTTCCCCGCACCAAAATAGTTGCAACATGACTTAATGGTGGATAGTTCAATTCCTTCCGAAACATAATTTCTTGGTTATAAAAACCAACGTAATCATGGTTCTTTGCAGCTTGGATGCCATAGTGATCTGGCATATAGGTTTGAACAATAACTTTCCCTTCCAAGTTACTCCTGCCAGACCGGCCAGCAACTTGTGTGAGCAGATTAAAGGAACGCTCACTAGCACGAAAATCAGGCAAATTAAGAGCAGTATCCGCAATGATAACACCAACCAGAGTAACGTTTGGAAAATCCAATCCTTTTGCGATCATTTGCGTACCAACAAGTATATCAATTTCCTGATTGTTAAATCGGTCTAATATTGTCTGATGCGCATTTTTCTGTAATGTGGAATCAGTATCCATTCGTTGAACTTTTGCTTGAGGAAATACTCTTAAAACTTCTTGTTCGACTCGCTCGGTTCCTAACCCAAAATAGCGAATGTTTTCACTAGTGCAACTCGGACAACTTCGTGGAGTCCTTTTCTCTGCACCACAGTGGTGGCAGACTGTCCGTTGCTTACTAAAATGGTAGGTCATTGATACTGAACATACCTCGCATTTTTCAACATGGCCACAATTCCTACAGAACACATAACTTGAATAACCACGTCGGTTTAGGAACAGAATAGTTTGTTCATTCTTCGTTAGTCTATCCGTAATCTCTGTGAGCAAAGATCTCGAAAATATGGAGCGGTTCTTAGATTTTAATTCCTCACGCATATCGATAATTTCCACCTTTGGCATTTCTCTACTACCGATACGTGACGGCATTGAGATTAAGTGGAACTTCCCTTGCTGAGTATGATAGAAACTTTCAAGTGAAGGCGTTGCTGTTCCCAAAACAACAATGCAATTTTCTAATTTCGATCTTTGAATTGCCACATCACGGGCATGATAACGTGGTGATGAATCCTGCTTGTAGGACGTTTCATGTTCTTCATCTATTACAATCAGTCCGAGATCGGGAACTGGTGCAAAGATCGCTGATCTAGCTCCAATGACAATCGAAGCCTCGCCTGAACGAACCTTTTGCCACTGATCATACCGTTCACCATCAGATAGACGACTATGTAAGACGGCAACATTTGCACCAAAACGACCAACGAAACGAGAGACAGTTTGTGGTGTCAGCGATATCTCAGGAATCAGAATAATCGCTCCTTCCTTTTTATTTAGGACTGTCGCGATAATTTGTAGATAGACCTCTGTTTTTCCACTACCTGTTACCCCGTGTAACAGAAATGTTTGAGGCAGGTTAGCTTCAATCGCGCGGTGTATCTCTGCTACTGCATTGATCTGATCGGAATTAAGGGACAGTGGCTCCGTTTTCTCGATTAGCTTAGAATCCCACGGATTTCTGGTAATTTCAACCGACTGCAATTCCACCAGGTTCTTTCTTTCCAAAGCTTGAAGTGTTGTCAAACTAGTATTAGTAGTTTTCAGTAGTTCTGCACTAGAAATTGGCAACCTATTATAACCAGATATTAGGTTGTGAAGTATCTCAGCCTGCTTAGGCGCACGCTGAAGGGTTGAGGTCATTCCTTGTTTGATTTCAGAAATCGGTTTAGCTAAAGTAACAAAAGTAGCATATTTTTTTTGAGAATTCGGCCTAAAGTTGACTCGAATATCGATTAATTTTTTCCCTTGCAACAGAGCTAGTACTGAACGCAAACTCGATGACGATTTCTTCACGCGCTTAGCGAGCTGATTTATGGTGAGATCTCCATCATTAGTAAGCTCAGTCAAGACCCTCCCTTGCAATTTTGCACGCCGCTTTAGCTTCTCGATTTCATCCTTGGTTGCAGTAAGGTGTATTGTCTGTCGTTGTTTTGTACGAATTGCAGCTGGCGCAGCACACTTCAGAGCTTCACCCCAAGATGAAAGATAGTACCTTGAAACCCAGCTCGTAAGTTTCAAAATTGAGCCTGAAAACGCTGGCTCAATATCTAAACAATCAGTAATGGCCTTAATTTTAAAACCTGGATTATCAACATTAGGTTTGTCTAGAAGATTAACGATTACTCCTTCACGAATACTGCTACCAAAAGAAGCCAAGACACGACAACCAATTTGAGCTATAGGAATAAAATGATTCGGAATAGAATAAGTAAAAGTGAGATCTTCAGGTATTGGGAAAGCAACATGCGCAAACTTCATCGTATAGGTAAGTTGAGTTCAGCCATAATTTTTTGCATGTCTTCCCATACCTCACGTTTCCCATCTGGGTTACGCAGAAGATAAGCAGGATGATAGGTAGGCATTACCTTAGTTCCACAATATTCATGGAATTTTCCACGTAGTGAAGAGATTTTTGCTTCCGTACGCAAAAGCATCTGTGCAGCAAAAGTCCCCAAAGCGCAAATGACCTTTGGTTTAATCAACTCGACTTGTCTAATTAAGTAAGGTTCGCAAGACTCGATCTCTATACGTTTGGGATTTCGGTTGTTAGGAGGTCGGCATTTGATCACATTTGCGATATAAACTTCGTCGCGGGTCAACCCCATGGCTTCAATAACCTTGGTTAATAACTGTCCAGCACGTCCAACAAAAGGCTCCCCTTTTTCATCTTCGTCCCTACCAGGAGCTTCACCGACGAACACCAAATCAGCATTTTCATTACCTGTACCGAAGACCACATTGGTACGGGTTGTGTGCAATTCGCACTTCTGACATCCATTTGCTTCTTGGAGAAGTTGATTATAATCAACTTCTCCAAATTTGGAATGTTCCGGATCAAGTATCTCAGTAAAACCAAGTTGCATCTGTTCCTCCACGTATTCTCTAACTGTCGAAATCACTTGCAGATATTCTTGGATTGAGTTTGCCATGCTGAATCTTGTGCTAATGGATGCTAATTATCTTCCGAATTATCCTATTCCTAATAACTGTTGAATTACAAACTGGGAGAGTTAGAAACTTACTAAACCTGGGAATCGCAATCAGTCAATCTCTATGAAGAGGGAAAGAAATCCCAAACATCGTAAAAAGTAACAAATAAAAAAAACAAGGCTATGAACGCAAAACTAACTTGTTGAATGAGACTTTGCGTTCTCAAACTCAGTGGTTTTCCTCGCAATTTTTCAATTGCAAAAAAGAGTATCAATCCCCCATCGGCAATTGGTAACGGAAATAAATTGACAATACCAAGATTAATGCTGATAAAAGCAACAAACCATATAAACTGTGTTAAAGCCGACTGGGCGACTATTGCGGTTATGCGAAGAATTCCAATCGGACCACTAAGAAATTTTGGTGAGACATATCCAGTTACGAGTTTCCGAAGTGTTGTAAAGATCTTAGAGATAGTAACATAACATTCCTCAATACTCCTTCCCCCAGCTGTGAAAAGATTGTATGTTCTACTATGACTCGGTTCAATCAGCTCCATTTCAGAAATTCCCGGGACAAAATGCAGTCCCTGCCAATCGGCCGTGCCATTCTTAATTTCAGGAGCAATCTCAACTGTTATTATCTCATTCCCACCCGTTTCAGTCGGTCGAAGCAGATCCAATTCAAGTGACTGATTGCGATTAGTTAATGCTGTTTGCTTCAGTTCTCTATTGACCTTTTCTAATAACCTGTCTCCATTATTAGCGATTTTTTCTTCATTGGTGGCTCCAATATCTACAAGTAATCTGCCATTGATTTTCAAGACTTGGTCGCCAGTTTTAAAACCAGCTCTTTCTGCGACACTGCTAGGTTCCGAATATACATTTATTGATCGGTTTAATTTTGTATCGACGGTTATTGATTTATCATCGCGGACTAAGCCTAACGTGATTATTTCATCACTGTGTTTGGTCATCAAATCATTTAACGTGTTTGAATGATAAATGATTTGACCGTTTATAGTGTTGACTATGTCATCTTTCCGAATTTGCCTATGCCATGACCGATGAACTAATAATTTCTCAGCTGCTAAAACACCAAGTTGTCCGATTTGACGAGATCCACGAGATACCACTGCTGGAGTTACTGAAACAATGCGTTTTTTCTGGTCCCGAATTAATTCTATATCAAGTTTGGTATCGGGTGCTAACGCAATTTCCATATGCAAATCCTCCCATTTCCTTATCTGGGTGCGATGCTTTTTTCGTCCCAAAATTTTATCTGGAAGGTGCGGCTCCCTGCTGATCGCGATAATTTGGTCTCCAGTTTCTATCCCAAATCTCTCAGCAGGACTATCCTTAACCACGTAGCCAATTACTGTCGTTATCGCGGAATTACGGATTGGGCCTTCTCCATTTATCATATAAAAAATTGCAAAGGCCAAAACAGCAAGTAAAATATTTGCCGCAGGACCTGCTATCGCGACTAACATGCGACGACCAACGGTTGCGGTATCAAATTCGCCTGTTGGATTTTCAGCCGATGGAGTTCTATCTCCTCCAGTGCGTTCATCCGGGTTTTCTCCCGCCATCTTGACATAACCTCCAAAAAGTATCAGAGCAAGGCAATAATCAGTTTCTCCACGCCTAAAACTGATTATTGCTGGACCAAAACCAACGGAAAATTTTTCAACTCTAATTCCACACCACTTCGCAGCTAGAAAATGACCAAGCTCATGGATAAATACGAGTAGGCCGAGAGCAAGAAAAGCATAGATCGTATTTGGCCCCCAGCGAATAACCCACTCAAAAATCCCCATTACCATAGTTTCCTTTTTTAGTTCCCAATGATTTTCCTGGTAATTTCTCGAGTCCACCGATTTATCTCAAGAATTTGGTCAAGTTCTGCTTCATAAACGACATCATGCAGATCCATAGCACGACGAATAATAGCAGGGATATCCATAAAACCAATTTGACGATTTAGGAATGCGTCAACAACAACTTCATCAGAACTACTTAACACAGTTGGCAAGGTGCCTCCCACTTCTGCTGCAGTATAAGCAAGATCCAAACATGGAAAACGCTTGAAATCTGGTGGCTCAAAATTAAATTGACGAATCTGCGAAAAATCGAGCCGATCCGCTGGATTCTCTAAACGATCAGGATAAGTTAAAGCATATTGTATTGGTACACGCATATCTGGTACGCCCAGTTGAGCGAGCATGGATCCATCTACAAATTCAACCATCGAGTGTATAATACTTTCAGCATGAACGACAATTTCAATATTCTTGAGTTCAAGTTCAAAAAAACATTTTGCTTCGATGACTTCGAGTCCTTTATTCATCATAGTTGCTGAATCAATTGTGACTTTGTTGCCCATTTTCCAATTGGGGTGTTTTAAGGCTTGTTCTGGTGTCATGTGCCTCAGCTGGGTGCTTGATGTCTCCCTAAAAGGTCCCCCCGACGCAGTTAGAATAAGTTTATGTATTCTGTCTTTCTGAAACGATTTTGGCAAACATTGGAAAACAGCACTAATCTCACTATCCACTGGTAGTAGTTTTACATTGTGTTTTTTCGCTGCCTTCTGTACCAGAGAACCGCACATCACTAAAACCTCCTTATTCACAAAAGCCAGGTCTTTACCAGCTTCAATTGCCTCAAGTGTTGGTAGCAATCCGATACTTCCACCCATGGCTTCAAGAACAAGTTCCGCTTCGTCAATCTTTGCGACTGCTGAGATCCCTACTGCTCCTGACATAACTTCAACAGACTTTAAATCGCTAATTCGCCGACGAAGAAGGTTAGCAGCACTTTGATCGTAGAGAGCAACAAGTTTGGGATGGAACTGGCGCACTTGCTGTTCAATTAGATCAACTGAGGTATTAGCTGCCAGGGCTGAAATTGTAAATAGATCTGGGTGAGTTTTTGCAATCGATAAAGCGCTTTTACCGATAGATCCGGTAGAACCAAGAATTGCTATGTTTTTCATTCCAGACCAAGTATTAAACGAAGATAATAATATAATGCAGGAGTGGCAAATATCATACTGTCAATTCGATCCAAAGCACCACCGTGACCAGGAATCAAGGTTCCCGAATCCTTGACACCAGCGGCACGTTTGATGATTGACTCACTAAAATCGCTAATTTGACTGGTTATGCCGATAATCAGAGCAGCCAAAATGGCTTCCTTTATGCCAATATCATTTGGTAGCTGAAAATACCGAAGCCCGAGCCCACTTATATACCAAAGCCCAAGCCCACTTATAACACTAAAGAGTAATCCGACTACTGTGCCTTCGATCGTCTTTCCAGGACTAATGTTGGGGCGAATTTTATGCTTCCCTAAACGTTTCCCATAAAAGTATGCGATAGAATCACAAGCCCAGATGATGATCAACAGAAAGCAGGTAAAACTGTGTCCATCCTTTAAGCTTCGAAGTTGGATTACGTGGTAGCCAAAGGCCCAACCTATGTAGATTGCACCAATAACCAGAACTGCGGCAGACAGGAAACCAGAATCTGCTTTATCTTGCAGAATTTGGACTAGAAATGCCCCAAAAAGGACAAATGTAACAAAAAAGCCTAAGAATAATCCTGTATCTTCCTGATGGATGAGACTTCTGAAAGCAAGTGAGCAAAAGAGAAGAGAAAATAAAAAGGTTGCAACCCGACCAACACCGATAGTTTTTGTCAACTGACAAAATTCAACTAGGGCTAAAATCACAATTGCGACAGTTATAGCTTTGTAGGGCCAACCCCCAATCCATACAACCCAAAGGGAAAATGGAATTAAGACTGTTGAACTAACAACCCGCTTCCATAGCATCGAAATTTTACTTATGGCCTTCTTTTGCTAAATCTCTAGTAATTCACTTTCCTTTGATTTGGCAAGCTCCTCAATCTGACCGACATAAGAATCGGTCAAATCTTGTACATCCCCTTCGTAAGCACGTCTATCGTCCTCCGAAATCCCTTTAGCTTTCTCCATTTTCTTTAAGGAACCATTAGCATCGCGTCTGATATTTCTTATCGAGGTACGTCCCTCTTCCGTAATTCTACCAACAAGTTTCACCAATTCCTGTCGACGTTCAGTTGTAAGCTCAGGGATTTGTATTCGAATCACCACGCCATCACTATTCGGATTAAGCCCCAAATCGGACTGGCTAATTGCTTTTTCGATGTCCTTTATAGTCGATTTGTCCCATGGTTGTATCACGACTAAGCGAGCCTCAGGTGTCGTCACTGTGGCAATTTGGTTAATAGTGCTTTTCGCTCCGTAGTATTCTACCGTAACATTATCAAGCAAGGAAAGAGAAGCTCGCCCTGTCTGGATTTGGGAAAACTCGCTGGTTGTAGCTTCAACTGCCTTCTCCATCCGATCTTCCGTCTCAAGTATCAGCATGTCTGGCATTTTTGACTTCTCCTAATAAGGACTATTGGCCAAGAATAAAGAGTTCAAAACGCCTTATAATGATATTCTCACCAAGCTGGCTGATTGCTTCTTTAATAAGGTCTTGAACAGTTTTATCTCCATTACGAATATAAGTTTGTTCGAGCAAACAAACTTCAGAATAATATTTTGAGAGACGCCCTTCGACTATTTTTTCAATAATATTTTCAGGTTTGTTAGAGTCAACAAGTTGCTGCCTGAGAATTGCCTTTTCTGCTTCAAGATCTTCTTCGGAGACATCCTCTTTTGACAGACATTTTGGTTTGGACGCGGCCACTTGCATAGCGATGTTTCTCGCCAATTCATTGAATTGCTCTGTTCGCGCCACAAAATCGGTTTCACAATTAATTTCCAACAGGGATCCAATTTTGCTTCCTGGATGAATGTAGGATATAATCAATCCCTCTGAAGCATCGCGACTGCTTTTCAATTCTGAAGCTTTTAATCCCTGTTCGCGTAAATGAATAATCGAAGCTTCAATATCACCATTTTTCTCTGCAAGTGCCTTTTTGCAATCCATGATGCCAGCTCCGGTACGCTTCCGCAAATCGCTGACCATCTTTGCTGTAACTTCCATTATGAAATAATCCCCTCCATTAGAAATTCCTAAATTTCAATCTTCGACTACTACTATTTGTCGCTTTCCTCTTCTGCTTCCTCACTTGACTGTTCTACATTTCTTGATCTTCTGCGACGACGAGAAGGTGAGGTTGCATCTGTTGGATCGCCCTCGAATTCCGCGGCAATATCTTCCTCCTGTTCTTCTTCTACCACTTCATCCTCTGAATCGGGTTCTTCATTTTCATCAGATGGTAATTCTTCTGTGCCTTCTAGTGTAGCTGCACGCCCTTCAATGATAGCATCAGCCAAAACACTACACACTAGCTTGATGGAACGAATGGCATCATCATTTCCAGGTATAGGATAATCAACTGGGTCGGGGTCACAATTGGTGTCAATAATTGCAACAATTGGAATACCGAGTTTTTTAGCTTCTTGTACAGCAATAGCTTCTTTACGCGTATCTGTAATGATTACGGCGGATGGCAAACGCCCCATATCCTTTATGCCAGACAGAACACTGTTTAGCTTTGTTTTCTCTCGATCAAGACGGAGCGCTTCTTTTTTCGGAAGTTGATCGAATAGACCTTCTTCTTGATCTTTTTCTAACTTTTTCAGTCGGTCAATACTATTCGAAATTGTTTGATAATTAGTCAACATTCCACCCAACCAGCGGTTGTTAACGTAAAACATCTGGGCACGTTTTGCTTCCGTTTCAATTGATTCTTGTGATTGCTTTTTTGTACCTACAAAAAGAATCGATCCCCCTTCCATCGCCATGTTCTGGATAAAGTTGTAAGCCTCATGCAACATCCGTAACGTCTTTTGCAAGTCGATGATATAAATACCGTTACGTTCTGCAAATATGTAACGCGCCATTTTGGGGTTCCAACCTCGCGTTTGGTGTCCGAAGTGGACTCCTGACTCGAGGAGATCTTTCATTGCTACATTCAAAGTAGACTCCTTATTTGCTGACTCCTTGGGTTTAGCATCCATCTCTAGCCTTGTCGCACCGAACCCCATAGAATAACCAAGGCACCCATGATGCAAACTAAAAGATGTGATTTTTAACCAAGGAAATATAACATATTCACCTAGGAGTGTCAAACTATATTAGAGAAGGAACTCTCTCCAATATAGATGAAATTCTAGTCACTGGAATGCTAGAATTCCATCGCTCCAGTTTTGATAATTCCCATTCATGTTGAATTTTATAAACTGAGTTGGGAAGAAACGTAAAACCAATTTTCAGATTGTAACTGTTACTCAGGTAATAAATAATCGGAAATCTGTTTAATGGTTTGGTCTCGACTTGAATCAATGGCAGCAAAAACCATGGCCAAACTGTTTAGATTATCGATACCATTAGACTCAGGAATGCGTCGATTCTCAATAGCACCTAAAAATTCCTCAAAAGCCGCCGATTGCCCTTCCTGTGGAGAGCTGACAGGCATTACTTCTTCACGGGGGGCGTTTCGGTTTCCATGATCAGCTCCTTTCCGTCCGATATAAAGATCTGGATATAACATAGTGAGTGTTCCCGTTTCCCCTACTACCCGTATTTCACCGTACCAATCGGTCATATCACCTGATGAGATAGCGTCCGCATGATAGGTTACGGGAAATCCGTTTTCCATAGTAAAATGTGCTATTCCGATAATATCTCCGAAAAATTGGCTGTGTGGAGTATTCCAACTGTCTGCCCAAACACTCACCGGATTCCTACCAAGCAAAGCCCGAATCAGATCAAAATGGTGAATGCTCATTTCAATAAACAATGGATCTAACATTTTATGACGGAATTCTCCCCAAGAATAATATGGAGCCCGAAAGTAGTGAGTCATATGACTTACTTGGCCAATTTCGCCATCATTTGCGATTTTTTGGAATCGACGAACCCATGGATGAAATCTAGCCTTTTGGGATATCATGAAAATCCTGTCCTTTGCTTGGGCGTAAGTTACAATTCGATGCGCCGACTCTAGTGTGTGAGCGATTGGTTTTTCCGACAAGACGTGCAAGTTTGCTGATAATCCAGCTTTAATGACTTCTTCATGATTAACCGGTGGCACGACACAAAGTAGAGCATCAGCTTCCATTTTCGAAATTGCCTCTTCTAATGAGAAGAAACAGGCTGATTGATTGACACCAGTAACTTGCCGTGCACGCTCCAAGTTATCGGCATCAATATCAATCAAAGCAACATGTCTAGCTCGATCGGAGTCCATGATAGTCGATAACCAACTCCCACCGTATCCACCAACACCTACCTGAACAATTCTGTACATTAACTGTAATCCTCCATTTTTATCATTATTATTCTGTTTATAATCTAGATTACTGACTACATTTGTGGAATATAGCGTGACGGAAGATTTTATCCACGTTAATACCTTAATACGCTTACATCATCCAATCAAGCCCAAACAATGCTTTCAACAACAAGTGGAATGGATTTAAACCTTCAGTCTGCTGTCATTATGGTTCACTATCCAAATTATTGAACAGTAAAGATTTAAATCCGTCGACCTAAAATTTGAGTAGGAATATTTGGTGATGAGCTGCTCTCCAATGTGTGGCTAAATGTCCTCCTTTTAAATACTAGCCTTGTTTTTCCAAAGTGGATTGAATACAAAGATCTCAACAAAGACTACTACCTTGTGCGCCGTTTTCCATATCTTTCTCTAATTATGGGACCTTAATCCTTTTTGAAATTTTCTTTAGGTGTACTGGGTGCTTGCTATTGATGCATTTCTGATTATCTTCGCCAAAACGATGGTAAGCATATAGGTTGCGATTTGTCAGAGAATACATAGCCGTATTTGATTACAACCTTTACTTAAACATCATGGTGAAATAAATGCCTTTTTCACATCGATTGGCAATAATAGCAACAGGTGTTATAATCAGGATAAATCTATTTTTTAACAAAACACAAAGGAGAAAAAGGATGAAAGTTGGAATTCGGGACGGGATGTTAGGCTTACCATTGGACCAAACGTTTAGCAAAGTCAGCCAGATTGGCTTCGACGGTATCGAAGTTTGTATGGGGGTTGACTATCGGAACCATTTAATCTGGCAAGATGGTGGTGTAGATCAATTGAAAGCTTTGTCTAAAGGACATAACCTTGAAATCCCATCGCTTTCCCCCGGTGGGTTCACGGCATTTACATTCGCTCACCCACAGGATTCAGTGAGGTCTGAGGGTATAGCTATGCTACAACGACTCATCGAAGTTGCGCCGGAACTAGGATCGAAGGTAATTCTTGTTCCATTCTTTGGAAACGCAGAAATTAAGCGAGAAGATTTGAAATCCGACCGATTTATTGATGGATGGAAAGTAGTTGCAGGCACAGCTGAGAAATTCGACGTTCAACTTGGAATTGAATCAACGATTGATGCCACTGACCATCAATTTATTATTGATCAGGTAGATTCTACATCAATTGGTGTATACTATGATATGGGTAATGCAACCACATTTGGTTACGATTCTGTCCAGGAGATCCATCAACTAGGCAATGCAATAGTGCAAATGCACATTAAAGAAACTGGTGGTAACCACCCCGGCGAGGGTGATGTCGATTTCCCCGCTGTTATCGAAGCAACACGTAAAATTAATTATGATGGTTGGTTGGTTCTTGAAACACCTGCTAAAGAGGATGCGATCGTTTCTGCGATTAGGAATATGAACTTTGTTCGTGAAAATTACGGATAAGATCTGCCGAATAAATTTTTGTAAACTTGAGCATTTTCTTTATGGTTTTAGAAACCACATGTGGATGTTCAACCTACCAGCGTGAAGTCACCAATTCTATATCGTTAGCGTGAGGTTTTTCTCCACGGTAGGTACCACCTAGCACAAAAACTACTTGCTCCAGAAAACACTAGACTTTGCCTCATGTCATAGGCAAACCTAATAGCTGTGTTTCTTGATGACTGGTAGTGGAAGTAAGTTATGAGGTGAAACCAAGGGGAAAAATCCTACATTAAAGATAAAAGAGGTAACAAACTATCTTGTTACACCACAGTAGTTTGTTACCTCTTCAATCCTGAATATGATTGTTTCTCTTATATTGCAGCAGGCCCTTTTTCACCAGTACGGATCCGAAGTGTTTCATCTACTGGAAGGACAAAAATCTTCCCATCCCCAATTTTCCCTGTTTCTGCAGCCTGTTGTATAGCTGCAGTGACCGACTCAACGTCGTCTTCACTCACAACAATTTCCAATTTGATCTTGGGCACAAATTCAACTGTGTATTCACTTCCACGATAGAGCTCTGTATGGCCACGACTTCGACCAAAACCACGAACTTCAGAGATAGTCATACCTCGAACGCCAACCTCAGTCAAAGCTTCCTTGACTTCTTCAAGTTTGAAGGGGCGAATAATACATTCTAGTTTTTTCATAAAGGGCCTCCACAATCAGTTGGTGGGACAGTTTCGAAATATACACTTACTAGTAAGCAGACTTTGTAGTCGTGATAATTTCTGCTGCAATTTTATAAGGATCACCATTGGAAGCGGGTCTTCTATCCTCAAGTCGACCCTTCCAGCCATCATCAATGGTACTTACAGGAATTCGTATGGACGCACCTCTGTCAGAAACAGCATAAGAGAACGAATCAATTGCTTCGGTTTCATGCAAACCTGTCAATCTTTGATCGTTATCCGCACCATAAACGGCAATATGCCGCTCTATATTCTGTCCAAAAGCCTCACATATTTGAGTAAAGACAGCTTCATCACCAGACTCTCTCATTTTGCTGTCTGAGAAGTTAGCGTGCATGCCAGAACCATTCCAGTCACCTTTAACAGGTTTTGGATGCCAGTTGATGGCAACACCATGCTGTTCAGCGTTTCTCTCGGCCAAATATCTTGCCACCCAGACCTGATCTCCAGCATCCTTAGCACCTTTGGCGAAAATCTGAAATTCCCATTGACCTGTTGCTACTTCAGCATTAATGCCCTCAACATTTAGACCTGCAGCTAAACATTGATCAAGGTGCTCCTCAACAATTTGTCTTCCGAATGTATTTTCAGCACCTACGCTACAGTAATATGGTCCTTGGGGACCCGGGAATGCCCCAGCCGGAAAGCCTAGAGGAAGATTAATTTCAGGATTCCACAAAAAGTATTCTTGTTCGAAACCAAACCAAAAATCGTCGTCGTCGTCATCAATTGTGTCCCGACCATTGGATTCGTGTCGCGTCCCATCTGCATTCAAAACTTCAGACATAACTAAATAGCCATTGTTTCTATCGGGATCAGGAAAAATGGCGACAGGCTTAAGCAAACAGTCGGAATCATCTCCTGAGGCCTGTTCAGTCGAACTACCATCAAACGCCCATCCAGGACAATCCTCTAATTTGCCAGAAAAGTTACTTCTAATGAGTGTTTTACTCCTAAGACTTTGGGTTGGCTTGTAACCATCTAACCAAATATATTCCAATTTTGATTTTGTGCTCATGTTTGGGTCTCCTAACGAAATTCTCACGTTACTAACAGCATAATCAGTGGTCATATATCATTCTAAGCAATTGGCATTCGCAATCTGCACAACTGGTATGCCAATCTAATAGGGTAATCAGGGGATAATTATAGCATGAATAGAAAAAAAACAATAGCAGGTTGCAAGATAATCAAGCAAAAAGTCTCCTGAAATTTAGGAGGAGGCTAAGTCACGGGAGAATCGGCTAGCTTCAGGCTCTGCCTGCCCCGAATATTTGTTGCCAGGTTTCTGCTTATACGGAACACGAGATGGGGAAGACAATTTCTCAAAAGTGAACGCACATATCCTCATTCCAGGATATAGCATCACAGGCATTCTGCCTAAATTCCCTAATTCCAACGTTGCTGTACCAACCCAGCCTGGGTCAAAAAGACCTGCAGTGCTATGAACAATAATACCTATTCTTGCCAAGCTACTTCGTCCTTCAAGACGCGCCATGATGTCGTCTGAAATTTCGAGAGTTTCTATCGTGGCAGCCAAAACGAAGTCACCTGGTTGGATCGTAAATGCTTCTCCTTCTGGAATGACAACTTTCCGCATTAGATTTGCGAGATCGAATTCGGCTCGCAAATCAATGGAAGGATGTTTACTATGCTCGAAAACCCGAAAGACATTACTAAGTCTAAAGTCAATTGAGCACGATCCCAGTTGCTCTGCCAAATCCGGCTGGGGCGAGATTCTGATTTTTCCTGCCTCGAGATACTTAACAATGTCTTGATCTGATAAAACCATCATTAATCGCCTGTCATTATGATATTTTGCTGTATATGTTGAACTTTTTCACCTAGAGTATCAACAAATTGGGAGAGAGCTAGACTCTCGGGACTAATTATTTCCTTCATGCCATTACGTAATAACTTAATTCTAGTATCCAATGCCGTGTATTATGATGTCAGAAGGGGTAGAATCTCCGCTAGCAATCGCAGTTCCCAAAATCAACACAAAGGAAATTACATCAACACAAATGCGCTGGCATTTTGCTCGACGGAGAGACCTAGATCCAGATTAGCGAATTTTATCGGCAAGAACCCCTTTGGTTGATAATCCCACAATAACTGCTACTTCCACCACCTAGTCAGCAGTTTTGCTCAACTGCTTCTTGAGACACGCTCTAAGGATTAGCTTATTTAACAATGATCATTTTTCGCGTTTGTACATAGGAATCATCGATTTTCAGGGTATAGAAATAGAGACCACCGGCGACGGTTTCACCATTGTCATTTCGCCCGTCCCAATAGGCCGCTTTTGACCGATGCGTGTAGATACCAGGCAAGCGATATCCCAGTTCAACCGATCTTACAAGCTGACCATCCACATTATGGATCTGAATGCTAATATCACCATTGCTTGAGAGTTGATATGGTATCCATGTTTCAGGATTAAATGGATTGGGGTAGTTAGCAAACAACTCTGTATATCGAGGTACTTCATAGACGATCAAATTTGGTAGTTGTACAGAGCTGCATGCAACATCCTCTACAGTGATCTGATACTCGATTGGATTTATACGAAAATGATTGTCTTTAATTGTTGCACTTACTTCTAAGAGATCACCAACTTTGGCTGCTTGTTGATGTAGCATATCGACAAACGTGACTTGGTAGTTTCTTGATTCTGAAGTTAGAATCGCATTTGTTGTTCGATTGTGGATGGTGATGACGAGGTTTTTTGTAGAGATTGTATCATTACGTTCCCTAACTTGGCCGTTGACGGAGAAGACAGGAGTTTGGTCCGTAATTTGAATAGATGGTGAGGTTCCAACAGAATATATTGCCTCAAGTTCGATCGGACTCATCTGCCAGGGAGAGCCGATGATTTCGGCTTGGCTATCCGTACGAGCGGCCACAATAAAGGATTTTCCTCCAGTTATCTGAACATCACCGTCATCTCCAGGTTGAGTCACAACCTGAAATTCACCATCCGCAGCGACAATGATTGATGTTGCATTATCACGCATTCCAGGCAATTTGAGCAAATCACTAACCACAGAAACTTGACTTGTTTGTAGAGGAACACCAATTAAGTTCAGACCTCGACGAAGCTGAATTTGACTTTGTCTTTGGTTGCCAAGCGCACTTCCACTAATTGATAATACAATGCGGCGTTTCATCACCGTAATAATACCGGTATCGTCAGCAATTGGCTTATCTGCACTGGTATTCCGGCTTTGGTCTCCGAGATAGCTACGCCAAGTCCGTTTTTCAGTATCGAAGGTGATCAGTAAATTGACGTTGTTCTGACCTCCCAGCGCGTCATACACATCTCCAACTGTTTCAATCTGAACTTCTTTCTCATCAATTAACTCAACGGATAATGGAATATGGATCATTCCAACACCTGCTGGCACCTCTAAGCTAAATACCGGAGGTCTTTGGAACTCGACAGGAAGATCCTTCACAGTTTTCTTCCCGCGCGTGTCAGTAACTTCTATCCGGATCAGGTGTTGCGTACCACTGAGTCTAATCTCCGTTGGTATTCTAGCATAAGCTAGGTACCTTCTCACTGTCGATCCTATTTGATCAGCACCAAATATCTCAATTTCATCTCTCGTAGGTTCAATTTCGGAGATATTCATCAGAGATAATTCAGACCACTCCGGCTCATATGACGGTGTATCTTGCACAGAGTCTGAGATAAACAACATTGGTTTACTTTGAATGTTGGTGGTGTATTCGACAGTAAAGCGATCACCACTTTGTAATTCTAAGGGTGAGATTCTAAATGCACTAAAAAAGCTAGTTTCAATGGTAATAGTTGCTTTAGCTACTCTTTCAGTGACGTTGCCGTTTACGTCTGTCATTTCGATCTCTATTTCCGCATTGATCCCTCTGTCACCACCTCGAATCATGTATTCGCCAATATATTGGGTTTCGAAGTTCCCGCGGGAAAGTGGTAGCGGTTCTGTTAGCCCTTTGATCCTGAATGTTCCAATGGCGTTAGCTTCAGAAACGACCAGAATTTTGAATGTATCACCAATGTTCAGTGCCCTATTTTCCCTAATGATTTTAGTTTTACCATCTGATGCCTGCAGAACTGAAGCAGTAATCGAAAGGATTTCTGCCTCAGTGTCGATCTGAATTGGTGTGCTGGTTGTTGTCTCCGTTTTGTTCCCATTTGAATCAAAAAGTGTGACTGTTATCGGAACAGCAGTTGCGAGACCTTCAGCTTTGGTTATCTGATCAGAGGTAATCTGATATTTGAATGCCCAAGTTGTATCGTTGGTATTATATAGCTCACCTTCACCTAATGGAGGATTGATAGCATCGCCACCAATTCGGTACGTACCACGAGCTGCAATATCGAAAGCATCACGCTGAATAACTTTAATTGTCACAAATTCTTCAATTGAAGCGCCAGTAATAACACTGTTACCTCCATCATGACTGGCAGACAAAATTGCCGGGCCAATATTATCCAACACATAAGCAAATGGCCTAAAATAGGTTTTCCCACCGACTTGAATTGAAAGTGTCTTGTCACCTGGTAGTAACGGCTTCTTAATCAAATACTTGGCGCTAATATTTCCGTTTGCATCAACATTGCTATATGTAACATCTTCAGAAAAACCAAGATCAACCTGAACCGGAGCATAGGCAGGATAACCTTCCCCTCCAACGAGGATAGCTGTACCAACACTCCCTTCAGAAGGATTAACAACCAAATCTCCAGGAACAACAGCAATTTCGGTTTCTGCCGCATTTTTTTGACCATCTACTCTGAGGATCTGCTTACCTTGTGCTAATGGGGGAGTTGAGATTGTCAATTCAAAGTTGCCTGTTGCCGTACTTTTAACTTCGTCTTCAAAACTCATAGATATTCCACCAATTGTCACAGATAACGTCTCATTTGCACCCAAACCTTTTCCTATAAGTGTAATAGGTTCACCAGGTTTGAACTGGCTATTGGCAGATGGTTGGTCAATAGATCCTAAGATCGCGAGTCCTGCTTGTATAGTTGGGATTGAATCAGGGTCACTATTTGCGCTGTCTGTAACAACAATCTTGAAAGTTCCGCCAGGTAGATCTTCTGGCACCACAAAAGCCGCATTGAAGGTACCAGAAGCATCAGTCTTAACTGTCATAGGTGTTGTTCGTAAAACCGCCCCACCAGCAATCCTTGCAGATATGATGTCATTTGCTTTGTAGCCAAGGCCAATTATCGCCACAGAATCACCTGGTCTAACTCCTGTAATAGGAACTACAATTTTAGGCACTATATCAAACTCTGTTTGTAAGTTACCAACAGAGGTAAAACGCAGTGTCGCCTTCCCACCAGCAATAGTTGGTACTAAGAAACTTGCCTTGATTCGACCAATGGCGTCTGTTTTTATGCTGTTATTAGTTTCAACACGACCAACTGGAACATTATTTTCGTCGATTTCGATCTTCAATTGATAATCTTGAACGGTTACGGTGTTTTCTGCCCCACTAGGCAACTGAACTAATAAAAAGCCAAGATTGGTATTAGCAAGCGGCGCTCCATTATCAGTAACCGCCAAGCCTGTGAGCGTTACACGTTCACCATTATTAGCTTGCGTTGGTTGCATCTCCAAACTGGCTGTCTGCATGTTGATTTTTACAAATGCGACTGTTCCTGTAGTCAAATTCGCAGCGTCATTAATCCGAATAAAGGAATTAATTCGTTTGTCCGCATCAGGCGTAACAATATACGGTCCAATTGGTATTGAGAATTCAAAGGAGAAAGCCCCATCTGCGACAGATTGAACACTCAGGTTTCTTAAAGTCATCAGGCTCGTTTCACTATCACCAAACCGAACTGTTAGCTGTGAATTAGCACTGTAACCATCTCCTTGAAGTGTAACTTTCTGACCTATATCGCCAATCGTTGGGCTAAAAGCTGTAATCTGCGGTTTAATAGTGAACTTATCAAACTTACTTTTCTGAGAAGTCTTACCCTTTACCAAAACCGACTTAGTACCACCAATTTGCTTCAAAATGACGAAAGTCGCAACAAATTCCCCTTCCCTTGAGGCATTAGCAAAAATGGACTGATTGCCAAAATCAATTCCTATTTCCTCATTTGGACCAAAGTTAGTACCACGAAGAGTGATAATATCCCCAATTTTTGCCTCCTTATCAGAACTACCAAGATCGGTAGCATTTTCATTTCCATCAGAATTATCGGTGATTACTAAAGTTGGTTGACCCACGATGGGCTTAAGGGTAAAAGTATCAGATACTTTCTTAGTTGATGTTTGCCCAATTACATTGATCTCAATTAAGCCATCAGCTTGATCTGCCGCAATGAAAGTCGTTTCAAATGTTGCAGTTGCGGAAGTATTCGCAGTAATGATCTGTTCTCCAAATTCAATACGCAACTGCTCACTAATACCATATCCGCTACCCGCTATTGTAACTGTATCACCAAGACTAGCAGTCTTATCAATACTTTCCGCATCAGTATTGTCACCATTCCGATCTGAGTTATCTGTAATGGTAAAACTGGGTTCTCCTAAGTCTGGAAGGATAGTAAAAGCCGTTGATTTACTTTTGCCTGAAGTGCTACCTGTAGCAGTAAGTGTTTTCAGCCCTTCATTCTGAGGACTAATAACAAACACCGAGACGAAACTGCCTGCACCTGTTGTCGGTGTGGTAGAAGATTGGGCACCAAGTTGAAAAGTCACATTCTCATTAGCACCAAATCCTGCCCCTAAAGCAATAATGGCATCACCAACACGTGCTTTTAAGTCAGTACTCCCCGCATCAGTTGGATCATTGTTTCCATCAGAATTATCAGTAATACTCAAGGTCACAGCATCTTGAGCAGGCTGTCCTGTGGAAGGTTCTTCCGTTACCGGCTGCCCCGTTGCTGGCGTTGTTGGTTGGGCG
>Ga0207984_1000666_pt1 | contig 19515 bp, 20 predicted proteins | sample ETNtaG_30_FD_185760 | JGI IMG/M metagenome (GOLD analysis project Ga0207984, IMG submission 185760) | Marine microbial and viral communities from oxygen minimum zone, Eastern Pacific Ocean - ETNP201306PF43B (SPAdes) (version 2) | ecosystem: Environmental > Aquatic > Marine > Oceanic ...
TTTTCCGATGATCCGCCCGACATCCGTCGGGTGGAGGCGCAGCTCGTAAACCGTCGCGCGTTCCTGCTCGACCTCGGTGATGTTCACCTCGTCCGGTTGATCGACCAGTCCCTTGACGACCTGTTCCAAAAAAGCCTGCATGGTGCTTAATCTTCCGCCTTGGGTGCCTCGGCCTTGTCGGCAGCGGGCGTTTCCGGTTCGGGGGTTTCTTCAGGGGCGGATGCCTCGGTAGCCACCTCCGCTTCAGGCGTTGCAGGTTCCTCGGCGGCAGGTTCCTCGGCGGCAGGTTCCTCGGCGGCAGGTTCCTCGGCGGCGGGTTCCTCGGCGGCGGGTTCCTCGGCCACCGCAGCTTCCGGTTCCGAAACGGGCTCCGGTGCTGCCGGAGCCTCGACGGCTTCAACCACCGGTTCTTCCGCAGCCGCTTCCACCGGACCCTTGCGGGCCTTCTTGATGAAGGAGGCCACCGTGTCCGACGGCTGTGCACCGACGCCGAGCCAGTAATCGACCCGGTCGAGTTTCAGGGTGAAATTGTTGTTCTTGAGGAGCGGGTCATACGTGCCGATCTCCTCGATAATCCTGCCATCGCGCGGCGAACGCTTGTCCGCCACCACAACGCGGTAAATCGGTGTGTTCCTCTTCCCGAAACGCCTTAATCGAATTTTTACCATGTCCGTAAAACAGATGATTCCGCAGAGGTTTGGTGTGAATTAGCCCGCAAAACCAAGACTGCCCCGAAATTGGGGGCGCGCACCGTATTCGCTCCCCACCTCCATTGCAACCCCCTTTTTGAACTTTTTCGCCTGTTTTTCGGGCTCTTTTTGAGTTGAAACAAATGACGCCACAACATCACTCACCAGATAAATTTGAGTAAACTCGGCGCTCCCCGTGACAAACTGAATCACATCGCCCAACTTCAGAGCCAAGAACAACTGCTTCAACTCTTGCAAATAATCCGCTTTGCCCGGCTGGGTTAAACAGGCAATCAAGCAACGATGAAAGTCAACTCGACAACAACTCCCGCTGATTAGACCAACGCGCACTCATGGTATTGCGTTGCAACCAATAAACCTTCAACTTAAATTGCGTGGTAGGTTAGCTGATATTTTTGATGCTTATGGGCTACAATTCGTTCTCTCGATCATTCGCAAATGAACCTTTTATTTGCATGTTATGATTATTTCCCTCACGGGGGACAACAGCGCAATTGCCTTAAAATAGCACAAAAATGTGCAGCAGCAGAACATAATGTCACCATCTGTACGCGCACCTGGGAGGGAAACAAGCCGGAAGGAATAAAGATCGAAACTCTTGGGAGCAAAGGGTGGTCCAATGCCGACCGCAACCAGAATTTCATCAACGGTATGACCCAATTGGTAGCCGAGAGAAAATTCGACGGGGTCATTGCCTTCAAAAAAATGCCCGGGCTGGATGTCTACTTTGCCTCCGACCCCTGTTTCGAGGCCAAGTTTCGATCCAACAAAAAATGGCTGGGGCGCCTGACCCGGCGCTACCGGCTTTATCGCAGGTGGGAGGAGGCCGTGTTCGCGAAGGGTCAACGAACCCAGATTCTCCTGATTACCGACCGCGAGGTGCCATTGTACCAGGAAATCTACGGAACGGAACTGGAACGCTTCCACCTGCTGCCGCCGAATATCGACCGTCGCAGCTTCAGTGACAGCGACAGGGAAAGCGCCCGCTTGGCCAAGCGCAAAGAACTTGGCTTGGCCGCCGAGGCAACCCTACTGCTGATGGTCGGTTCCGGTTTTCGCACCAAGGGTGTCGACCGTGCCATCGAGGGGTTGGCACCACTCAATTCACCCGGCGGAAGCCAAGCGCACTTGGTGGTGGTAGGCCACGGCAAGGCGGAAAGCTATGCGCGCTTGGCCAAGTCACTTGGCGTGTCGGATCGCGTGCACTTCCTCGGCGGCAGAACGGATGTCCTGGAATGGATGCTTGCCGCCGATCTGCTCGTTCACCCCGCACGCACCGAGAACACCGGGACCGTTTTGCTGGAGGCGATGGTCAGCGGGTTGCCGCTGCTGGTCAGCGACGTTTGCGGCTACGCGTTTCACATCGAGAAGGCGGAGGCCGGTTGCCTCGTGCCGTCGCCATTCACGCAGGAACGATTCAACCGACTGCTACAAGAGACAGTACACTCGCCGAATCTCGCCCAATGGCGTGCCAACGGCCTGAGGTATGCGGCGACGGAGGATCTATATTCGTGCCACGAAAAGGCCTGCGGATTGATCGAAAAGTTTATTGCCGAAAAGTCCCGCTGATCAACCCTAGCGCTGCGTGGCGACCATCATGAAGGAGTGTGAGAAGTAGCCACGTAGTTTGCGGGGCCACGTCTTGAAAAACTGACCCGGCGGGTTGATCCAATACGACTCCAGCGTCCTGTACCCCGAACGATTCAGTAGGTGATTCAGGGTGATGGGATCGAACCAACAGGTATGTTCCTCGTGAACTTGTGGCAGGCCGCGCCGCCAGATTTTTCCGCGCTGTTTCGCATAAAACGGATTAGGCGTGCTGACCACGAGGCGGCCTCCCGGCTTCAAGTGACGATGCATATTGCAGAGAAACTGCCCGGGGTTGTCCAGGTGCTCGATGATCTCCCCGGCGATGATGGTGTCAAATTGCCGGCCGAGATCGACCACGTGAACGTCCCCGCACACCGCATTGTAGCCGCGTTGCTTCAGCGCCTCGACTCCCTCCTCATCCAAGTCCAATCCGACGATGTCCGGGTTGATCTCCGCAAGCCGGAAGAAAAGAATCTTCCCGGAACGCTCAAACCGCTTCTCGGCGTTCCCCCGGGCAACCCGCGCATCCACCACCCCTAAGTCCAGCACGTCCCTGTCCTTGACCAGGTTCGCGACCACCTCAAGTCGATCCGGAATCGATTGCATTGGAATCCCTTCTTGCACCGGGCCAATCTAGGAACAGGGTTTTCCCTCACCAAGTACAAAATATCGTGCAATGTCTCGGATGGCACCCTTCAACATCATCCGATCAGGAAAGTGTCCTTTCAATCACACCGCCTGCTCACTCCCAGTGGCGTTCATCCCAAATCCAAGCCTCTTTCTTGAGAGATGGCCAACATGGTGGATTTCCCGCCGGATCACAAACACCGGTTTATGAACATAGCAGGAGTGAAATTGAGATCAACGCAGACCGCCGTCATTCGCTGTTCCGCTGATGGGATACCTTGCTATGAGTGGCGAAAAAACCGTTAAATTTTCTCCGTTTGCGGAGATAGTATTGCGACTTTTTCTCGACGGCACGGAATAACCACTGTCCGTTTGTGCACACGGGATGAGCCCGGATGAATTCCCGTCTCTCCAACAATGAGAGCAGACAATGGGGAGTGGAAACGTTCAGCAGCGCAAGATCACGAACCACCTTTTGCCGCACCATCCGGGAACACCTATCCAGCCGTGCCATGTCAATCAGGCATAGCCTGGGCTGGCTCGTTGATTGGCAGGAGACGAAAATATGCCGGGAATAAAGGTCTGGCGTGAAAAGTCCTGCCCGATGCATTTTACCGACAGTCAAGGCAGCCTCACGGAGTGTGCTTCGCCTGAGGTGAGGTTCACGGCATTGATCCAAAAACTGATCCAAACTAATCGAGTCCCTGATCTCACCTGTGAGAATAAAGGAAAACCGTTCCCAAAACGGACCACACTCCTCGCCATAGGCAATCAGATCGGGTGTCCCAATTCCCACCCGCCTTAGCGCCATATAATTATCCCACTCTTGCCTTGAATACGAGACTACCCTGCCATGCCGAAACAATGAACTAAAGCCATCTTTACGATAAGGTTGCCAAGTGCGTTTCAGATAAAGAACGCGAAGGACTCCATCCGAACCCGCCACCTCGATACGACTGACATCCCGGCGACCTCGATGATTCTTGACCAATCCACCATTCCAAGCCTTGATACCTGCCATTGTGTCCAGTCCGGCCACACGGAGATGTTCAGCATGAGATTCGATATTGATGAATTGTTTCATGTCGGGATGGAGTCAAGATCGGGACTTCATTCAAAGTTCCTCGTTCTCAGATTAGCCGGCCGCAAACCAGTTTCGCGGCAATACCGCTTGATGAACCCAATCCAGTTTGCACGCGTATAAACCTGTCTGCCCCGCAATCCACGATCCAGTCGGACCAAGTTGGCTACAGCCACCTTGGAAGCCACTTTTTCCTCAAACGAAAGGCCATCAAGATCGATCAGGTGAGGTTCACCCTGTTCGTCTATCAGCAGGTTGGATTCCTTAAGATCCCGATGGGAAAAACCCTCGTGATGCAGGCGGCCGATCAGTTTTGAAACCCGCGCTGTCAGGCCATCTCGATCGGCGGCGGCGCCCAGAGCCACAGCCGCCGGGATCTCCTCCATGACCAGGAAACTCCGAAGTAAAAACCCGAAAACCCTGTCCTCCGCCACAGCAGCAATATGTGGACTTGAAAGACCCACCAGTTCAAGGTGGTAGCTTAAGCGAAAGCCTCTCTTTGCCTTGGAGGGCCGGAAAAGATCCTTGATGACGTTAAGCGGTTTCTTGAGGTTGTATCGCTTGACCACCCACCCATCGCACCGGCCGACTGTGCTGGAACGGCCGGCTTTAAGGACGGAATCACCTCCAAGTGCAAGATCGGGATTAGCCAGCAACGCCTTGAGTCCTTTATCCAGCAATGGCTTGCGCACCCACCAACGGCGTCCGCCATGGGATTGCGAATCAAACTCGCGATTATTCTTCAGGCAACGCCCACAACGGATAGCCATTTTTTTTCTACGAACCTGGTCGCTTAACCGAAGAAGTTTCTCCGGCAAAGACATGGGAAAATGTATGTTTAGGTATGCAAGATCCATCATTTGCTTCGCTGGATCAGGATCTTTTTCGATTCGCACTCCCTTGAGGTCGGCTAAACGCAATTCACCTGATGGGAGATGAACCAAAATATTTGCCGGATGCAGGTCACCATGAACCATCCCTTTTTGATGGCATTGTTCTACAAAATCCATTACTTGGACGGAATCCACATCTCCGGCCTCATGAAGCGGCTTACCATCAAATCCCTCAGTGACCAGGATGTCCTCATGAAGTCCGCGGGTTGACCAAATTTCGCATAGTGCCAAATGTCGTACCACTGGGATGCCCAGCGCCTGCATGGCCTGGGCTGCACCCCACTCCCAGCGACCGGGGGAATCCTTGAACCAGTACTTAAAGGGGCGAAACAGAAACGTTTTGTGACGGGATCTTTTCACATAAAACACCCCTCTATCCGTGTGATGGCAAGTCACCAGCTTTGCTGGGGACTGCTTGACCACTTTCCCGTCTTCATCCTGCAGGAGGGTCTCCGCCCACCGGCGATCAACGCCGTTTGCCAGCTCCCATCTTGTCTTCATTTTCACGATGGCATTGCCTAATCCTCATTAGACTGGAAACTTGTTCAGCCATTCCCACTCATCTCCTTGACAGATGAGTGAAAAGTTTCGGAGCAGCTTTTCCATGGAATGAGGTATAAAGACGCCGGGCTCGTCGCAACACCTTCTGGATTGCACCTTGATTCTCACGTAAAAGATCAGAAGCGGGGCGGTCCCAGTAGATGACGGCAAACCGTAACAGGTCGTTCCGGGTCAACCCGCAATCCATCGCGGAAAACAGAAGGCCAGCCAGGTCCTTCAACAGCCATCTCTGCGGCACGGTTTGGCGAATCTGCATGCGATGCAAGTCGATGAGATGCAGCGTCAATGGATCGGTTGGCCTCCAACAAGCCCAGTCCAGATCCCGAACCAAAAAATGACACAAGTAAAAGTCACGATGATTCAAACCGTTCCGGTGGATGGTGCGAGCAATGACTGCCAACTGGCGCAGCAACTCCCATTTCAGCCGGATGCGCTGTCCCAAGGGCAGATGTCCCCAGTTCTGCGTCAGTTGCTCAAGCGATACCATCCCATGCAGTGCCTCGGTGATGACAAACGACTCCAGCTTGGCCGGAGCTTTCCCTCGGATTCCCCGTCCCACCACCTTCAGGGTGGGAACGTTCAACTCTCTTAGACGATCAATGGCCTCCCATTCCATCCGGGCACTCGTCACCGGCCGCTTACCATTGAGCCAGTTTTTCCAGACTTCACGCCAGCCACATGCCTCATGAATCTTTATGAAATAGCATTTGTCCTCGAGTTGAAATTTCACCGTTCTGCGACTTTTAACATGGCGGTACTCCTTCCCTTTATATGCCATAAGCTGGTCAAAGGCAGATTCCTTCGGAAAAAAACAGGAAATTTCTGTATCTAATTCAATCCACATAAACGTTCATCCGCAGCACCCGAATCGGATTGAATGAAATCCAGTAAACGGGTTGCAACATCGCTTGGATTGAGTGACTGGATTGAGCAACCGCCTTCCGGGGGACAATCCTCCGGTTGCATACAAGTCTTCGGTGCATCAAAAAAAGGGAATGTCACAAGAGGGTTCGTCGGCCCAAACAGAACGACGACCGAAGCTCCAACGGCATTGGCCAAATGCATCCCGCCTGCGTCATTTCCAATTACAAGCAGACAACTGGCAAGTTCGAGCGCCAATTGTTTCAAATTGGTCTTCCCCGTCCAATCTCTGACATTCAATCCCGTGGCTTCCGAGATTCTTTTTGTAATCACGTCATCAGATGGTGTCCCGTAAATATTGATTTCATATTCAGGTTTTTCTTGAACCAACTCCTGAATGAATCGGCACCAATTGGATATCGACCAGCATTTTTTTGGATTATTCGATGATCCTGGAATGATTCCGATTTTATTAGTTTTTTTTGCTACACCCTTAACATCCAGAGGTCTGTCGCTTATGGCTTTAATGAGATCAAATGAAACCAAAAACTCCTCCCATAATGTTGTCTGGTGGGTTCTGTTTAACTCAGCCTTGATAGTGTCCAACCGATGGACGTCGGTCAAAAAAGGACGCCTTTTTTTGGGATAAGCCATTCCCCACCTCCTCGTTGCACCAATTAAAAGTGCTTCCAGATCACCCCGAAATGAATTCGTAAACAACACCTGACAATCCGGTTTTTCCTTTCTGCCTTTTGAGTAAAGTTGTCGGAAACGGGCAGCGGCACCAACGGGAAGAGGGAGAAACTGATCCGCAACATGAAAAAGATCAATTAAATCCTTGAATTGAGGCTTGGCAATGAGTGTCAATTGGGCGTTTGGATGATGCTCCTTCATGGCTTTCAGGTGCGGCAATGCCATGATAAAATCCCCAAGCCAATTTGGCATTCTTACCCAGATTTTTGAATACGTGTTCTGCGAGTCAAACCCCATCAAATTGAAATCAACAACAAGCCACTACCGTGGATATATTAATCATCAAACCTTCTTCCCTGGGTGATATTATTCACGGGCTGCAATTTGCAGAATCTCTAAGAAGCGAGATTAGTAACGCAAGGATCAGTTGGGTGTCGAGAGAGATATTCGCCCCGCTGGTTGAATCCTGTCAAACCGTCCACAAGACCTATGTCTTTCAACGAAAAGGAACGCTCAAGCACTTCGTAGAATTAATTTTTGAGATCCGAGAGAAACAATTCGACTGGGTCCTGGATCTTCAAGGCTTGTTTCGAAGCGGGATTCTCTGCCTGCTGTCGCGGGCTAAAAACAAGGCCGGCCGCAGCGACGCACGGGAAGGTTCAAAACTTTTTTATCCAGTCACCGCTTCAATGCCATCCAACGGTTCCGAGTCTCACGCCCTGGATATCTTGCTCAATTTCAAACCCCTTTTTGACAAACCGGCATCCTGCAATCGGCTGCTGGTCTTTGATACTCCGCTCTCCCAATCCTTTGGGGAGCAACTCCTTTCCCCAACATTCAAGAGGGTGATAATCTTCCCTGAAAGTCGGCGCCCAGAAAAAGAGTGGCCCTTTTATCAGGAGTTAACATTCGAATTGCTGAGTCAAAACACCAACCTGCAATTGATCTGGGTTGGAACCAGTCAATTGGAACCGAAATTTCCCGCCCATCCCTTTATTCACCATAATCGTTTCTTGAATTTATGCGGTTCCACCCAGATCGAAGAATTGCCCGCCTTGGTGAACGCCTCAGACCTTGTGCTTACAAATGACAGCGGCCCAATGCATCTTGCCGCCGCCTTGAAAAAGGAAGTCGTTGCGCTGTTTGGCCCGACCGATCCAAAAAAATACGGACCGTGGGAGCAGATGCAGAATGTCATCGTTGCCCCAAATGGCAACCTCAAGGAATTACCCGTCGCCAAAGTCGCAGACGTTTTGAAACGAAAATTAGCTAACCACTAGTTTTTGCCTAAATCCATTCGCAGGCGGAAGTAGGCTTGATACCCGAATTTTTTCATAGTCACAAATGTCCTGTTGCCGACGACCCACGGCTTGAACGGCAGGTCGCGCCATTGGTTGCCGGGCAGGAATGAACTGGTTTCCACCGTCACCGGCAGGCCCAGTTCCGTCCAGCTCAGCGTGAAGGTGTGCCCAAACGGATCGGCGCTGATGCCCAGCCGGATGTCGCCCTGCTCATACACCACGAAGCGGGCGATCGCCCCGTTGTTGGTCGGCACGACATCGCCCTCGTACGCCGTGGCGCGGATGACATTGGTAAACTGCCCCTTGGCCAAGGGCAGGAGCGTGAGCTGAAAATCAGCCTCAGCGCCCGGCTCCACTTGGCCAAGCGCGTAGACGAGCGTCCGCCCGCCGGCAAGCACCTGCGCCGGCTCCGGCTTGGCTGCGATCAGCGTGACGCCGGCCGGCAGTTGGTTGGTCACCGTCACCTGCGTGGCAACGGTTGGGCCGAAGAAAACCAGCCGACTGTTGATTTGCACCGGCTGCTCCGGCCGGTAGTCCGGGCTGGTCGCGGCCGAGGTCATCTGAAGGTCGCCCGGGGCCGTGGCGGTAAAGATCGCGTCGCTGGCCACCTCGCCGTCGGGCGTGATGATCGACACCGGACCGGTCGAGGCATTCGACGGCACTCGCACCAGCACCTCGCTGGCCGACTTGCGCTCGAACTCGGCCACGCCGGTGCCAAACTTCAAAAACAGAATCTCGTGAAACCCGGCGCCACGCAGGGTGACCATGGTCTGCGCAGGGCCGATGACCGGCTCAAACGAGTCGATGCGCGGTAGCACGGCGAATGAGTTGGTGCTGATCCACCTCCCGCCCGGCGCGGCCAGCTCGATGCCGCCGCCGAGCAGTTCATCGACCACGGTGAACTTCAGCTTATCGTTGGCCACCACCTCGAACGGCACGGCCTGCCCGCCGATGCGCAGCGACTCGAGGCCGAGAAAATTTCGCCCGTTGAACTCGACCACATCGCCCGGCTTGGCGGCCAGCTTCTCCGGCTTGGCCAAGCGCGGCGGCAGATAAAAGTTTTCCGCGCTCGCGAAATCGCCGAGCGCACTGAGCAGCTTGACCGCGCCGGAGCGGGCGTCCGGCGGCACGGTGATGGTAAGCTGCGTCGGCGCCGGTACGGTAAACGCAGCCGCCTTCACGCCGCCGAACTCCACCGTCGTGGTGCGGTCGAGGTTGCGGCCGTGCAGCTTCACCTTCGTGCCGGCGACTCCGGTGCCCGGCTCGAAGCCGATGAGGTACGGGCCAGCGCCGATGAGAGTCAGCTTGTCGGCGGTGGTGCCGGACCCGAATGCGTTCTGCACCGTCAACGTGCCGGTGGCGGCGTTGAGCGGCAGCTCGACGCGGAGCTGCGTCGGCGCGGTGACAGTGAACCGTACCGCCATTTCGCCGAGCAGCACGCGTGTGGCACCGGTGAAATTCGCCCCGCGCAGCGTCACCCAGTCGCCCGTCTTTGCGAGTGTTGGATCGAACGACTCGATCACCGGCGCTCGGGTCACGGTAAGCGCCGCCGCGCTCGTCCCGAAACCGAACGAGTTGGTGACTTTCACAAAGCCGCTCGTCGCGTTATCGGGCACGGTGAAGTCGAGTTGCTGCGTCGAGGGCAAACTGTGTCCCGCCGCCTTGGCCGCACCGACGTGCACGGCGGTGACTTGCCGGAAATTCACGCCGCGCAGTGTCACCTTTATGCCGGGCGCGGCAACCGCAGGCGACACGCTGGTGATCACCGGCGCGCGGGTGATGGTGAACGGTTTCGCGGTGGCCGCCTCGCCAAGCGCGGAGGCAAGGGTGATCTTTCCGCTGGCGGCGGCCGGGACGGTGGCCTTGAGTTGAGTATTCGCGACCACGGTGAAAGCTGCCTGCGTGTTGCCAAACAGCACCGCCGTCACCGGCTTGAAGTTGACGCCGCGAATGACCACGTCATCGCCAGGCGCGCCCACCCACGAGTCAAGACTGTCGATGATCGGCCCTGGCCCGGCCACGACGAACAGCCCGCTGCTCGAGCCTGACTCCTCGTGCGAGACGGTAATCACGCCGTTGGGGACGCCCGCCGGGACGACGGCGCGAATCTGCGTCGTCGCCGTGACGGTGAAGCTGGCCGGGCGGCCGCCAAACTTCACCGTCGTGACGCCGGCGAAGTTCTGCCCCTCAATGGTGACAATCGTCCCCTCCCAACCACGCACAGGATGAAAGCCGGTGATGCGCGGCGCAACGGCGAACGGCATCGGCATCGTGATGTCGCCCAGCGGCGTGGCCAGTATCGGCCTGGCAGTGGTGGCGGCGTTGGGAACGGTGGCGTGAATCTCGAACACGTGCGGCCTGCCCTGCCCGTCGATGACGGTGACCGGCTCCCAGTCGGTCAGCGCGGCACCGAATTTGACCGCGCTCACCGACTGCAACTCGCTGCCGGTGAAGACGACGCGCGTGCCGGGGCGCCCGTGGCGCGGCTGCATTTCGGTGACAACCGGTCCGGCGCAAAGTTCGCCGGGCCAAGCGACAAGCACAGCGGCGGCCAGCCAAGCACCTGACCAAGCGCGGGAGGAAATTTTACGGGCTCCGCGCACGTCGACTCAGGCGATGCCCAAAATCTTTTTGCCCTCCTCGCTGATCATCGACTGGTGCCAGGGCGGATCCCAGACGACCTCGACGCTGGCGTCGTCGATACCCGGCAGGGAAAGGATGCGGTTTTGGGCGTCGGCGGCGATCGCCGGCCCCATGCCGCAGCCGGGGGCGGTGAGTGTCATTTTCATCTGGACCCGTTTGCTGCCCCCCTCGGGTAAATCGTCCATGACAAGGTCGTACACCAGGCCAAGGTCAACGATGTTCACTGGGATCTCAGGGTCGTAAACCTGCCTGAGCGCGTCCCAAACTTCCGTCTCGGTGGCGGACGCGCCGGATTCGCGCAGCTTGGCCTCGTCCGGCACCGCAAAGCCAAGTGCGTCGGCGTCGCGGGCGTCGATGCGGAAGAGTCCCCGCGGCGTGCACACGGTGTACGCACCGCCGAGCGACTGGGTGATGTCCACCGGCGTGTCAGCGCCCATGATCATCCTATGGCCGGTGGGGATTTGCGTGACCTCGCATTCGCGTGTAAGCCGGACGATTCGAGCCTCCTGCATCGGCCAATGGTCGATGGCAGCGGTGCGGGTGTCGAGGGCGAAGTTGCCGGTCAGTGAGGGATGCTCGCCTTGTTCGGATCGATCAGGATGGCCTTCTTGATCCGGAGCAGGTCCAGATCGCCGCCGGGGCTCGGCGAGGCGTTGTGACCCCGCTTTTGTTTGGTTCGATTCTCGACCCATTTCCAGGCCTCGGAATGGCCGTCGGCGAAACCAAAAGTGCCAGCGCCGTTGTGCCAGTAGGCCGGAGAGTTCTGCCAGTGGTTGGCCGCATAAACCGGGATGGCGAAGTAGCCGTCGTCGATGGTGCCCTCGTTTTCGTCAAGAAACACAAACGCCTCGGACGGCGGCGGGCTCTTGATGTCGGACATTTTCCTGTGGGGCGGATACTGGGCGCCCTGCACCCAGGTGATTGTTCCCCCCATGTGCCCATTCATGGAGTAACTGCGGGCCGGGATGTAGATGCGCTTGTTGAACATCATGTCCGGGTGGGACGGGCACTGGTAAATCTTCAGCGAGTTGTTGTATTTGAAGAGCTGTCCTTTCGCGATGATGGCAGTGTTGGTAGCATCGGGCAGGCGTTGAACCCAGTAGCCTGGATCGATCCAGGGAAATCCAAACTTTCTTACCTCATTCGGGTCATTACTAAGCCCGTTGCTGATGATGGAATCGTCATTGTCGGTGGCGTACATGAACCAGCAGAGAGCCAGTTGCTTGGTGTTGTTCAGGCAGTAGGTGCCCTGCCCTTTTGCCTTGGCTTTGGCCAGGGCCGGCAGCAGCAATGCCGCCAGGATGGCAATAATGGCGATGACCACCAGTAACTCGATCAACGTGAAAGCGTATCGCTTGGCTTGGCGTATAGCTCTCATTTTTGAAATTGTTTTGCTCAAAGCATAAGGTCAACCGCTTGGCCAAGCGCTTCATGGAAACGGCTTTTTACACTTGGGGCAAACCGGCCGACCATCCGCCATCTGTCCGGCTTGAACGTAAAAACAGCCGTTCACCGGGCACTTCAAGCCATCCACCAGTCGGCCTTTTTTGCACTTGGGACAAACCATCGGCTGGCCCATCTGGCTCGGGTTGTCGTCGTAAAACCGGCCGCGTGTCTCGGGGTCAATCACCTGCATCTCCCCGCAGGCGTTGCATTGGGTCCAGGTGCCGCCATCGGGAAAATCAGCGCTTGTTTCATACGAAGACACAAAACTGATGATGAATCCACCACAAAGAACGATAGCCGCAATCGAGAGCCCCAGTTTGGTCTTATCGTTCATTCGACTCACCACCACTCGGGGTGCGGCTGGTTGTCGTTGTTCCAGCGCCTGAGCATGCTTGCGGCGTCGGGCTTGTATGCGCCGGTGGGCCTGCGGGCCACCAAATCCATCATCTTGTGGTACTCGGAATGCCCGTCTGCCAGCAGAATATTGGATCCCAGGGTGTGCCGCATGCTCGGCCATTCCCGGGCTGGGTTGTTAAAGTTGCCGCCGTCGCATGGATCTACCGCGCAGTCCCATATCCCATCCGCCTGAGTATCGGAAATACAGACCATGTCCGATGGCACGCGCACCGTGCTCTCGGGGATCAAATCGTTCTCACTCCTAACATCCCCACCGAGACCTAGCGTACGGCCTTTAACCGTTACAAACTCGCGTACTCCCCAGTCGTTGTAGCCGTAGGTGAAGAAAGCTCCGCCACCGGGGTGAAGGTTGAACGGAAACGTGGGGTCTTTCATTGTGGGATCGTTGCCCCTGTAATCCTTCCACTTGAAGCGGTCCGCTCCATCGCCTTTTTGTGCCGGACAGAAAAACAGATCCGTGCTGTTAGCATAGCCGTAAAGCCGCCCCGTCCAGGCGATGGCGTTGTTGACGGGTTGTCGGGTGTATTTGGATATGCCTATACCTGACCGGAGATCCCAGTGTCCGGGATAATAGGCATTGTCAGACACATACATCTGCAAGGCGATGCCCATTTGCTTCTCGTTGTTCATGCAGAAGATCTGCTGTGCCTTGGCCTTGGCCTGCGCCAGGGCCGGAAGGAGCATGGCCGCCAGGATGGCGATGATGGCGATCACCACCAGTAGCTCGATTAATGTGAAACCCCTGCGCCAGGGCCCGCTTGCGATGGGGGGATTACAAGTAGCTGTGATCATAATTCTTTTTATCGAAAGCAGTTTTGAAAGACTGCCTTCCGTTGCGGGAGATTCAACCCCAAAAAGCGGTTTTTTTGACTGGCCAAGCCTGACTGACGGGCGCAGGCTCCCGCCGTCCAGAAACCCGTTCCAGCATCATGCCAGACTTAACCTTTAATTGTCCACAATGCGGCCAGAACCTGACCACAGACGAGAGCCTAACCGGCTCTGAGATCGAATGCCCCTCCTGCACCAAACCGATCAAAATCCCCTCGGCAGGCGATGAAAATGTTCAGAGAGCGGAGGCAGAACCACCCGCCCCCCCCGTGGGCGAGGAGCCGGAGTCCAAAAAACTGGCGGTGCCGGTGGTTGAGGGCGGCGAGATTTTGCTGAAAAAAGAAAGCTCAAAAAAAGAGGAAGAGGAAATCACCGGGGATGGAAAAATCTGTGTCAAGACCATCAAGCGCGGCGAATGCATCGAGCTGGGACAGGACAAGTTCGACGAGACGATCAACCTCTTTCTCGAGAAGTTCGCCCGCGAGCAGATCATCAGCGTACACTCCCTTAACTACTCGCACTTCGACCCCACCACCCAGAAATACCTGCCCGACTATGCGGCGATGATTGTGTACGAGCGGTAGGGCAACATTTTCAGTTTCTAGAAGACAAACGGCGAGTTGAACAGGCCGCACTCCGGGCAGCGGGACCGGTCCACGTCATGATCGTCCGTATAAACGTAGGCGCAGGCTTCGCAGCGAAACACCCGGTCCTCGGTCGGCTCCGGCTCGAACCGTTTACGCCGAAACTCGTACAGCAACACGAGCACACCCAGCAGGCTGATCACAACCGCGAAGCAGAGGAAAATGACTTGATCGGGAAACATCAGCTCGACGGTGGGGCGACGGCGGATGGCGGCTTGGGCGGCGCCACGGTCCGCCAATGGAACAGCGCCCCGCCCCACTCCAGCGCGCCCGGCTGGGCGGGGCGATCGAAGCGCGTGCGCTTGGCCGGCTCAAACCGGATGCCCCGAAGCAGGTCCAGCGCCCGCTGGTCGGCGACGGCCTGAAAGGCGTCGCCCTTGACCAAGCGATTCGGCACCGTGGCCGAGACGACGTAGCCGTCCGAGTTCACACCGATCCGGACATAAGTCCGCCGCAATGCCTCGTTGTGCGGTAGCGCCGGCACGGACACGGCGCGCACCAGCGGCCGCTCGGCCAAGCCGCCGAGAATCTGCAACTCGGAGGCGGGACGCAGCGCCAGCGGCGGGGGCGCCACAGCCGCCGGCTTGGCCAAGCCCTTGGCCGGGATGCCGGACACAACGGCCAAGTGTCCCGGCAGCGCCTCCCGGAAGGCGGCCCCGAGCGTGTCGGGTTGGTTGTCGAGCAGGCGCGGTGCCTCATTCCACTCGATGAGCTGATGTTCCACCTCAGAGAACCGACGCCAAGCCGTCCCGGAGAACCCGCGCCGGTTCGGGCGGGAGAACAGGGTCGGGTCGCTGAACGCCGCCCCCGGATCGCTGTCGGGTGTCAGCACGATCTCCGGCATCAGCCGGAGCAGCGCGCTTTTAGGTTGCGCACGGACGGCGAACGGGACGCGTCCCAGCCAGAAAAGAACGCCCAACTGCGCCGCGAAAACGATCAGCACCCAGATTCCAATGGCCAGGTTGGACCAGCCCTCCACCCGCTCGATGGTTGACGGCTCGCCGCTCACGGCTCCGTGCGGGGTTGCGGCTCAAATGGCTGGGAAAAGTCGGGCGGCCGCGAGGCCAACAGCACGTGGCCAACACCAATCTCCCCGGCCATCGTGCACAAATCAATGATCACCTCATGGCGCACCACCTTGTCCGCCTGGATCAAAAGCGATACCTCACCCGGCTGCAGGCCGCCCTGCTCGATGGCTTGGATGATTTTGGGATGCAGCAACTCGGTTGAGGGCAGTTCCAGTTCCACCTGCTGCCCCGACTTGAGCTGGTCATCCAGACGGGCCAGGCGACCGTTCACGCGCACCCGGCCCTGCTCCACCGCGCGCAGCACGCTGTTGCTGTCCAAGTCCGGGTAGCGGTTGACCAACAGCTCGGACAGGGGGAGGCTCTCCTCCTCCTCACTCACCTTGCGGGAGAAGACCTGGTCCCGCAGCGTATCTCCGTGAAAGTAGAGAATCCCGTTCGCGTCGACGGCCACCGCCAGCGACGGATCACCCACGCCGGAGCGCTGGAAGGAAACGGGAAGGTCAACGTTTACCTCGATACCCGGCTTGAAAACCATGGAGGTGTTAAACAGCAAAAGTGGCAGCATCAGGAACAGCACACCAACGAACGGCGCAGAGTCCAGTTGCCCGTGAAAAGGCCGGATGTTCCCCTGATGATTCATTTATTCCCGGACATGGACACCGCCTTGCGTGCCACCCGCGGCTTGGTCGATCCGGCCGATTTGGACGGGGGCATTTCATGGGTGATGATGTTGAGTATTTCCGAGGAGATCTTGTCGATGTCCACGGCCAGGTCGTTCTTGCGACCCACTAGGTAGTTGAAGGCAATGTAGCAGGGAATCGCAATAGCCAGGCCAAGCGCCATGCAGATCAACCCCTCCCAGATGCCACCAGCCAGCCTGCCTACGGATATTGTCGGCAGAATACCAATTGGCAGTTCCGGCCAAACACCGCGAAAGATGCGAATGAAACCCAGCACCGTGCCCAGCAGGCCAAGCAGCGGGGCAACCTGCGCGATGGTGCCCAACATGTTCAGCCGTTTTTCCAGCCGCGCAACCTCGATGCGCTTGTTGTCATCGAGCAGTTCGCGCAACTGCTCCCGCGACTGTTCGCGGTTGAGGATGCCCATCTTCGTCATCCGCGCCACCGGACCCGGCGTGGCATCACAAATCGCCACCAACTCGACAATGTTGTAGTTGTTCTTGAGGTTTGCCCGAATCCCGGCAATGAACTCGGTGGTGTTGATCTGGATACGGCGATAGTTCAGTAGACGCTCCAGAAAAATCGTCACCGCGACCGCCGACACCAGCAATAGCACCCACACCATCGGGCCACCCTGCTTCATCATTTGCCAAGCGGAGCCGCCCGCTTCCGAGCCCTCAACCTGCGCCAGTAATAGCCAGTTCACGGCCCCTTATAGGCTTCCCGAGGGGCCTTTTTCAAGGCCGGGAATCGACGGGATGCACCCGCTGGGCCAAGCGCGGACTATTTGCCGGCCGGCCGGCCGATGCACCACAGGCTCTTGTGGGTTCTCAGATAGAGCGCCCCGTCGGATACCGCCAACGTCGAGTTTGAGTACTCTCCCACCGAGTTGGTCGTCAGCAACTCGAACGTCGGGCTGGCACGGATCACGTGTGTGTCTCCGGATTGGTTGGTCACATACACCCGGTCACCCACCAGAATTGGTGATCCCCAGACAGCAGGGTTGTTCCCTGTCGATGCCAACCGCTCGGTGTAAACCGTCTTCCCCTTCTTCAAATCAAGGCAGATCATGAACCCGGACATGTTCACGAAATAGGCGTGCCCATCTCGCGTGACCGGTGTTGCGACGCGGTTGTTCTTCGCCCGCGTATCGTGCCAAAGCCGCTTGGCCGTCACGTCACCACTACCACCCGGCTTCACCGCGAGCGACGCGCCGAAGTAGCCACCCATCGCCAGCACGACATTGCCATCGTAGACCGGCGACGTGTACACGAGCGGGTTCAACCCGTCGCAGTGCCACAACTCGCTGCCATCCTGCGGGTTGATTGCTCGCAGAGAGTTGGCCTCGCTGAGGATCAGCTCCAAACGGTTGTTTGCCCGAATGATGATCGGTGTGCTGAAAGCGCCGGTCTTGCCGCCATTGCCACCGCGAAAACCGTCAACTCGATCGAGGTTGTCACGCTCCTCGACCTTGCGCTTCCAAACGGTGCGCCCGGTCAACTTGTCGAGTGCGTACAGCATCGAGTGTGGACCGGGGCCGTGATAAAGAATGCACACATCGCCAAATAGCACCGGCGAGGTACTGCTGCCCCACTCGTGCTCCTGCGGTCCAAGGTCGCGGCTCCATAATTGCTGCCCGTCGAGATCATACGCAGCAATCCCGGCTGAGGCGTAGTTGGCCACCACCACACGGCCGTCGGTCGCCGGCGACCCGGAACAGTAAGGGTTAGTCTTGTGAGACTTCTCCGCCTTGGTGTAGGTGACGCCCGTACGCCAGAGCAACTCGCCAGTACGCTTGTCAAAACACATCATCGTGCGCCTCTTGTCTGAATCGGTTGCTTGGGTAATGAAAACCTTTTCGCCCCAAACGATCGGCGAGCTGTTGCCGCGGTCCGGCAGCGGCACCCGCCAGCGGACGTTCCTTTTCGTGTCCCATTTCAACGGGACCGTTTCGCCCTTGGCCAAGCCGGAGCCGGCCAGGTCCCCGCGCCACGATGGCCAGTTGCGTGCGTTTGCGCCCAAAGCCAAGCCAAGCCCAAGCCCAAACATAACGTACCCCCTAAATCGAGTGGTTGCGTTCATCCATGGGAGGTTACCGCGAAGCCTTGGCCAAGGGCAGGTTTTTTTTTGCCCCGCGCAGCTATTCCAGCGCGTCTAGGATCACCCTGGCCACCTCGCCGGCCAGCGCAGCGGAGCCTTCCGGCGTGAAGTGCACGTTCACTGGCCGTTGGATTTTCTGCAGCCTCGGGAGCGCGAACGAGTAGAGATCGTGAATCGGCACGTCGTGCTTCTGCATCACGCGCCTGGCCGCGGCGTTGTAGCCAACCACGTCCGCCGGGATGCGCAGCGGGCCGACCTTGCCTTCAGGCACCGGTGTGGTGTTGCGCCAGATCAGTATGGCGCCGGTCTGCTTCAGGCGTCGGACGAGCGAGTCGAGATTCTTTTCGTACGCTGCCGGTGTCACTTGCCGCTTGCCGTGCGGCATGAACTTCAAGTCGTGCAGGCCCCAGTTGAAATGGATGACATCCCACTTGCCGTCGCCGATCCACGAGTCGATCTGCACCAGCCCGCGAGTGGTCGGGCCGCCGTTGGCCGGGATGCGGTGCACGTTGGCCTTGCCCTTGAGCAACTCGCGCGTCGCCAGCGTGTAGCCGATGGAAATCGAGTCGCCGATCAGCAGCACGCGCGGTCGGCCCGGCGCGTCGCTGATCGGGGCCAGCGGATTGGGTCGCTTGGCCTTCGGCGCTTGGCCAAGCACGGGTAACGCAAGCAGCGTCATGAATAGGAGTGGGATAAACTTGGTTTTCATAATTTGCTTCAGGCTTGGTTGGCGGAAAAAATCCGGTCGGCCTCCTCGAGGGTTTCCTTTGAGCCGATGTCGTACCATGTGCCGGGCACACTCCATGTGTACACCGGCATCTGCGGGTACAGCCACTGGATCAGGCGGCCGGGCTGATCGGGATTGTTGCCATCGTCGATGTATTGGCCAATAAGCGGCAGCACTACCTTGGGATAGTGATACAGCGCAATGCCAATCAATGTTGATTTTGGCGCAGCCGGTTTTTCCTCGAAGCTCCGAATGCAACCGTTGGCGTCCGACTCGACCACACCGAACTTGGTGGCCTCCTCCAAGCTGCCGACGTCGTACACGCCGAGCACGGGGGCGTTTTTCTCGGCACACAACCGACCGTAGTCACCGAGCGTATCGCTGAACAGGTTGTCGCCGGCGACCACAACCACGTCATCATCGATGTTCCGGCTTCTCAAGACCAGGTGCAGGTCGCCGATCGCGCCGAGCTTGTTGTCATCACCTGTGGAATGGTCGTTCACCACGTGCACCGGCGCGGCGAAGCCGGACGTGTCACGGCTACCGGCCCATGCCTCAAAATGGCCCGCGAACTTTTCGTTGGTCACGACGAACGCCTCGTCGATGGCGTCGATCACACCGAGGCTGGCCAGGACATGATCGACCATCGGCCGGCCGGCGACCGGCAGCAGCGGCTTGGGTTGAT
>Ga0207984_1000672_pt1 | contig 19446 bp, 9 predicted proteins | sample ETNtaG_30_FD_185760 | JGI IMG/M metagenome (GOLD analysis project Ga0207984, IMG submission 185760) | Marine microbial and viral communities from oxygen minimum zone, Eastern Pacific Ocean - ETNP201306PF43B (SPAdes) (version 2) | ecosystem: Environmental > Aquatic > Marine > Oceanic ...
AAAACCCGACACGCTCTGGCCGGCCGGCTGGCGGCTGTTTTGCCTGGACGCGGGTATCAATCCGGATCGCATCAAAGGTGACATGAAGAACCTTTCCAGGACCGAATCTCGCGCCTGGCATCATTGGGCTCTCGAGCGCGTCATTGATGGCTTCAACGAACTCTACGATTACGTTCATCTCAAATACGCCAGGCTGCGGCCGGGATTGCAGGTCTGCACCTTCCTGCCCGAGCAGGGACTGCTGGGCGCGGGCCCAAATCCTGCAGACCTGCGTTGGAAGTTCGATGTCGGCGGCGTTTATCACTACAAGGGCTGCACGCGCATTGCGGCCTACGACATGGTTCGCCGCTACAAGACCCTCTGGCCGGAACGCCCCATCCTCTGGCTAAGCCTCGGCATCGGCGGCTATGAGATGAATCCCGTGAAGCGCACGCAGCGTGTCCCCACCTCCCCCATGACCAGCCGAGGACACCGGGCCTATGCGGACACGATAACCGCCTACCTGGCAGGAGCGGATACGGGGTTCTTCAGCGTCTGGATTTTCGTTGCCAAGGATTTCAGAGGCAGCATGCATCAACTCTCGGGAGTGCAGATCGTGGCGGAAGATCTCTATCCCGGCAGTGCAGACCTGGAACGGGCTATTCAATATTCGTTCCGCGGCGCGGAGAAGGATTACGAGCTCGCCAAAGAAACTCCCAAGGCCGAAGACCTCGCCGAGGCTGCAGACCCCACTGCCGATCCGGATGATCTCGACGAGAACGAAGTGGCCCTCGAGACCGAGGAAGACATCGCCGAAAAAAAACGAATCCCCATGCAGGTCGAGGCGGACAAGGAACGCTTCAACCGCGGCTTCCTCTACTACGGCAAGTATGTGAAGGACTGCGTCCGCCTTTTCAACAGCCTGCCCCGACGGCATCCCAGGCCCCAGGCCCTCGCCATCCGTAACGGCATATCCGTCTGGTCCCATCCCCGCAGCGCTAACCCTCTTGTGCCGGCCCAAGCGCTCCTCAACGAGTACGACTATCTCTGCGATATCAACAAAGTCTCGAAGCTCGACCTGTCGAAGTATCGGTTGATCGTTTCGCACGACCCGAGTCTTCTGACTGACGCGACCATCGAGTCCATCACGAAATGGCTCAAAGAGTATCCCGGCCTGCTGATCGTCCACCGCGATCTGACCGCGGACAACAGCCGCGAAGCAAGCACTCCTGCCGACCTCGACGGCAAGCTGAATAAAGACTGGCCATGGGAGAAGGATGTTCAGGTGAATGTGCTGGATGCCACGAAGCGATCTGCCCTCACAGAGTTCAGGGCAGGCGAAAGCGAAATCACCGCGACAGGCCGGATTGCAGGGCGATTGATACTGAGCGGGGCGCGAGCGGAACCTCTGTTTAAGCACAAGGGCAACCCAATTCTCGCGCTGTGGCGTGCTCCTGAATTCAAAGGAGCCGTACTGTTCGATTCAGTCGAGCATGCTTCCCAGGATTATCTGAAGGCCCTGCGTACAGTGATCACAGGCATCCAACAGAAACACGGCATCGGCCTCAGACTGGATAAACCGATACTTCATCAGTCACTGTCCACAGAAACTCTCACCGCTGCCTCAGCCACGAGATACTTCCGCGGCGTCAGTGAAAAGCATGTCTATACCGGCATCGATCTCCTGACCGGCGTCCGCAATCCCTCAGTGGGCGGGGGCATGTCGGGCGCAGTGATCGCTGAAAACTTCACCGGTAAGTTTGTCGCCTCACACTCCGGCATTGCAGTGCTGAGCGAAGCGCCGCTGTTAAAAGTAGAGGAGAAAGGCGATGAAGTCATCGTTCAATCGGAAGGTCTGATTCGTGCTTCGTGTATCAGCGGAGAATTGAAGGTGATACCCGTCGATGGAGGCGAGTTGCCCGAAGTGAAGGAGCCAATGGACTGGATTGTTTACGGAAAAGAAGAAGGTATCGCCCGAGTGCCCGTTGGAGATGATGGTGAAGCGTTAACGTTTTTTCGCTGCGACCGGCCTGTACGGTTGAAGGGAGTGGTTAGAAAGTAGCAGCACATGAAACGCTGTAAGCACCAGGAATGAAGGGAATCATGAATCCTGAACGTCGGAAGACACTCGATTACCCAACAATGAACCTGCTGAGCATCGGTACATCGCTCCCTCCACACAGGCTCAGCCAGCAGCAGGCGGCAGCGTTCATGGTGAACACACTTGCCGCGGCACCCCCGAGCGTAAAGCGTGACCGTGCGATGGCCCTGGTCGAGCGCGTCTTTCCGAGCAGCGGGATCGAAAACCGTTTCACTGCCATCCCCGACTACCTCGAATCCGATCCATGCGGCTTTCAGTTCTATCCGCCGACCTGGGAGTTGGAACCGTTTCCGACCACCGCGGCGCGGATGTCATTGTTCGAAGGTTGGAGCGTAAAACTGGCTGAGGAGGCGGCCCGTTCTGCTTTGCGCAAAGCGGATCTCTCACCTGAGGACGTCACTCACCTGATCGTCTGCACCTGTACTGGTTTCTTCGCGCCGGGGCCGGACGTGCTTCTTCAGCAGCGTCTCGGTCTGCGCGCGGACGTTAATCGGCAGCTCCTGGGATTCATGGGTTGCTACGCTGGATTTACCGGGATTCGTGCCGCGGAAGATATCGTTCGGGGTAACCCGGACGCGGTGGTGTTGCAGGTAGCGGTCGAGCTTTGCTCCCTGCATTTTCAGAAGCGCCCCGAGCCTGATTTCATGTTTGCCCACTGCCTCTTCGGCGATGGCTGTGGCGCCGCGGTGTTTGCGGGGGAGGGACGGTCAGAAACGCCGCTGGCCAGAGTCCTTCATACACATTCCATCGTCAGTGATCATTCACTCGACCAGATGAGCTGGCGCATTGGTGATACCGGCTTCGAAATGAGGCTGTCCCCTCAAGTGCCGGAAACTCTCACCAGAGAGGCCGGAGTCTTTATCGATCGCCTGCTCGATGGAAATATTGCGCCCAAGGAAATCGGCACCTGGGCCATTCATCCCGGCGGCCGAAAGATCCTCGAAGAGCTCCAGCTTGCATTCGAGTGGAACGACGAGCAGATAGAGCCTTCGTTCAGTGTCTTGCGCGATTACTCGAACATGTCCAGCTCGACCATCTTCTTCGTCCTTGACGAGTGCCTGAAGCGCGGATGCGATGCACCCATAGCCGCGCTCGGCTTCGGGCCGGGCCTCACCATCGAAGGCTTCCTTCTACAGCCTGTAACAAGACATGTTCAACGGACGGCCGATGCCGAAAGCGCACCGATGCTGCAGGGCTTTCTCGCGAAGGCGCAGGAACCTGTTCGTGGCTGAATCGTTCAATTCTCATAGGCGATCAGAACGACATCTAACTCGTCTTCGAGCGCCTGCACTTTCTCCATCTGATCGGCAGAGAGTTTCGAAACTGAGTAGACCGGTTGAACAGCAACGATGGTTGCCCCATAGGCATCTTCCATGTCTGTGAGCCTGTCCAGGCTGTCCACATCCAAATCTGCGATTTTCATGCGTGGTAATGCCATGATGAAATCGTCCTTTCTGGGAGCAGTAAATGAATCCTTCGAAAAATCGTTGATGAAGAGATCATACCAAACGTGAACAGTCCGTAAAGGACGTGAAATCCTCTCGCGTTCACATGCAAATGGCTGGTGTTGTCCATCCAGGCGGCTCAGTCCCAGTTCTTTTCGTCGAGCTTTCGTTTTCTGACAGATGGAGTTTTCGGGAGGGGCAGGTAGCATGAAAGTTGCCCTTCGAAGATCGGGCCGGGCTGGCGCATCAGGAGGAGATCAATCATGACCGGTGAAGAGAAACTGAAAAGGGTCCTGCGAGGCGAGACAGTAACTGAGTTCCCTGTGGTGATTCCTTATCTTGGGATCTTTCTCCGTGACCATTGGGAGGAAGTTACCGATGAGCTCTGGTGGTCCAATCGGGATGGCAGCATCCAGAACCATCTGCGAGTGGCAAGAGATCTCTATGCCGCGCTGGACATCGACTGGGTGGCTGCGAACTGGGGGCAATCGCGTCAGTGGCGTGAGCAGCATTCGGTCATTCAGAAAGGTGAGAATGTTCTTCTTGTGGATGAGGCTCAAGGCAGCGAGACAGAGATTTTCAAGCCGCCGCCGGGAGGAGAAGTCAATGTCATCAAGTGCCGCGTCCATTCCAAAGATGATGTGGATTCACTCATCCCATCCGTCACCAGCGAATCACTGCTTTCTGACGGCTCACTCGATCTGGCTCAGGCGATGATAGAGGAATTTGGCGATGGCCGTTTTACCCTTGGCAGCGTCGGGTCGCCCTTGTGGAGCGCCTACTCTTACTTTGGTTTCGAGGAGCTGATGATGAATCTCATGGTTGGCCAGGAACTCCTGATCTATTTCCTCGAAAAAGTGACCGCCAATACGCTCGAGCGGATCAGAGCCCTTGCCGCGGCTGGTGTTGATGGCGTCTGGATTGAAGACTGCTATGCATCGAAGGACATCATCTCCGTGGAACATTTTCGCGAGTTTGCCGTGCCCGGTCTCAGGCAAGTGATAGACACATGCCGGGAACTGGATCTGCCGTGCATCCATTATTTCTGCGGGGATGTGAGCGACCGGCTGGTTGACCTCGTCGATCTGGGCCCGGATGGCCTGTCGCTGGAAGAAAGCAAGAAGGGATTTCGCATCGAGATGTCCGAGATCGATGAATCGGTCGGAGGCAGGACCTGCCTGCTCGGCAATATTGATCCGATTGGGGTACTACAGAAAGGCAGCCGCGAAGAAATGGCGCAATCTCTTGAAGAGCAGGCCGCGATTGGACGCCGTAGCGGCCGCTTTATTGTTTCCGTCGGCAGCCCGGTCACACCCCTGACCTCGACCGGCAAGCTGCAGGAGTTCCTCGCATTGGCACGTGAGGCAGTCCGTCCCTGAACAGTCTGTTGTTTCTCGAAGGCTATCAGGGCCATACGTAACTCGTTCTCCGGAGCACACTCCAATCATGGATTCACGCGAACGCACACTCATGGCATTGGATTTCGAGGAGCCTGATCGAGTTCCTTTGGATTTCTGGGCCTCGGCCGGTTTTAAACAGAAGCTCAAAGGAAGACTTGACGTTTCTATAGACGCGCTTCTCGATTCTCATGATGTAGACCTGCGATACATCGAGGGGCCGGATTACATCGGCCCTCCGCTGAGACAGTTCCCGGACGGTACCGATGAGGACATCTGGGGCGTTCTCCGCAAGACCGTGAATGTCGAAGCAGGAGGCGGCGTCGAGACGTACAAAGAGGTGGCCTTTTCGCCTCTGGCGTCCGCTGTCACCATTGAAGAAATCCAGGATTACGACCACTGGCCTTCTCCCGACTGGTTTGACTACAGCGGTATCGAGTCCCAATGCGAAGCCATCCGGGATCAGGGGCGAGCCGTGGTCTTCATGGGCGACCGCCTCAACCGAATCTCCCAGCTCAAACCGGCCATGTATCTCCGATCCATCGAGAGCATCTTCATGGACATGAGCCTCAACCCTGAGATGGTAAAGGCCCTTTTCACGAGGATTCGAGAGTTCTACTACGGCTACGCGGAACGGATCTTTGATGCGGCGAATGGGAAGCTGGACATTGTGCTCACAGGGGACGATTTCGGGTCGCAGAAGGCGCCTCTGATATCTCCGGCCATGTGGGTCGAGTTTGTGGGGGAGGGCTTTGCCCGTTTCATCGATATCGCCAAGAGATCTGATCTTCGCGTTATCCACCATACGTGCGGCTCTGTCAGGCCCATCATTCCTCTGATGATCGAGCGGGGACTCGACGTTCTTCAATCGCTTCAACCGGAAGCAGAGGACATGGTGCACCGGGAGCTCAAAGACGAATTCGGCGACCGGCTCGCCTTTCACGGCGGCATTTCGATCCAGCAGACCATGCCTTTCGGCTCACCGGAAGACGTACGCAATGAAGTGAAAGACAGGATCGAAGCAATGGCGACCGGGGGCGGGTACATCCTCTGTACTGCGCACAACATCCAGGCCGACACGCCCATCGAAAACCTCGATGCCCTTCTCCAGGCGTATGAGGATTACAGGTGAAGATGAGATTGCAGTGAGCCGCACAATGGCGAGTTACTTCTCGCGGACACATTGGTTAGCCCGCCGTCTTGTCACTCAGCGATGAGCTCTATCCCGCTCAGGAGAGGGGGCGCTTTGCCAGGCGACTGGGTGAATGAGACGGATAACTCGCTGGTGACTCCGACGCCGGCGAATACTTTTACGAGCGCCCGGTTCTGGCCGCCGGCTTCTTTGGCGATGTCGAGATCTTTGAGCACCTCTTTTCCCTGGATGGCGACTCCGAAGACTCGTTCTCCTGGCTGAGCGCCTTCCGTTTCGGCGAAGTGCAAGCGAACAGTGTAGAGGCGCTGCGGTACTACCGGCAATTTGTCTCCGACTCGCAGATATTCCTGGCACCGGCCAAAGCCAAGGCGACCGGGATTCACCAGGTAGATGTGACCGGCGCCGACCCGGCTCAGATTCTGAGACATGATGTTGATGTGAAGCTTCGCAGGATCGATGCCCTCGTCTCGAAGAGTCTTCAACGGGAACGATGCCTCGACTGACCACTGGTTCGCCTGCTTGTCTACAGCGTATTGCCACTCGCCGCGCCATTTGACGTCAGACCAGGTCCGTTTGGTGAGAACATTGCGTCCCCTGAAACTTCCACCCGCGCAAGACATGGCGAACTGAAGGCCAATTTTTCGTTTGGCATCAGACAGAAAAATCTCGACTTCGTCGTCCCGCCAGCATGGGGTATCGGGCAGCGGGAAATTGGCGACCAGCGGTACCGGGCTGCCGTTCACCACCGGCGACTTACGGTGGTAAGCGAAGTAGATGGCCTGATCGTCGCGGCACATGAAAACCTTGGTTTCCGGCACGCGGGAATGGGCGTTCCCTTCGAACGGCAGAGGGGCGGCGCCCTTCCAGGTCGCGTCGTCAAGTTTCCCGTCGATGGCCGGCGGTTGGCTGGTCGGCGGGATAACGACGAGGGACCTCGGAACCACGGAAACGGTGACTTTTGTTGCGCCGGTCACACCGGACGCTGCGACCCACTTCAGACCTTCGCCTTCCACTTGTGAGAAGTGATGTCGGTAGAACTGCGCGCTGGCCGGCTCGACCTGGACCGGCACATTGGGAGAAGGGCCGCCCGTGAACGGCGCCTCGAGCCAGAGAATGCCATCCTCTGCCAACCTGTCACCGGGAGCGCCGAGATTAATGCCCACCCGGCGCACGGGGCCGCCCTTGCTTCGAATCTGGTTGAAGGACCAAAGCTCGACGTCCGGGTCGTGTACGAGCGCCAGAGATGTCTGATTCTGGTAAGCGCAGGCGCAGGTCCTTGTGTAGTCAGGGGCATTGAGGACCCCGTCGGCCGCGACCAGGTTGGCGGTACAGCTTGATTTGAATCCACCGAAGTTTCCCGTTCCGCCGTCGTTGCTGAGGTCAAAGAAACCGGCCGCGGCTGAGCGGAATGAAATGAGGTGTTCGCTGGCGATGGCGTAGTTGCAGCCGTATTGCCGGCTGAACGTCCAATCGGATTTCTCGCCTGTGATCGGATTCGTCCTCATTTTCTTTTCTCCGGTAAGGAGACTGAAGGCCGCGCCATCTGTGATGATGGTTTCGTTATGGAGGATCGGCGGACCGCCGTAACGAAAAGCCTTGTCCCACACAACAGACCCATCAGCCGCCTGATATGCGATCATCCGAGGCACGCCTTCCTCCCTGACCATGTCTCTGGATGGGCGCGTCGCCTGCAGCAGAATATCGTGCTTCTTTGAGTAGCTCAGCCAGGTGCCGAAAACATCCTTGCCCTGGCGCCACCGAACCTTGCCGGTGTGGATGTCCAACGCCAGCAGACGATACTTTTTGCGATTGAAGATCCCCCTTCGCTTCATCCGTTTTTCGATGTAGGGCGGATGTCTGTCCAGGCAAAAGAGAGTGTCTTTGCCGGCTGCGATGGCATTATGGATGAGCCCGTTTCTGGATTGGTAACTCCAGTGAACTTTTCCCGTGTGCCGATCCATCACCACCAGGGTTCTGCTGGCACTCACGTCGTAGTTGGTGAAGCTTCCTTTTTTTCTCTTATCTTCAGGAAGCAATTCTGAGAATTCGGCGAAATCAGAGCCGGCGATGAGGAGATCCCCATAAATGCCGATGTAGCCCCATTGAGGTGTCTCTGAATTTTTCGGCTTCGGCAGTGAAATGACCTTTGCGGTCTTGCCGGTCGCCGCTTCGAGTACGTGGCACTCGCCGCCCTGGATAATGTAGACGCTGTCGATAGTGGCTACGTAGTTAGTCCCCCGGACGTTGGCGCCGGGGATGTGCGTCTGGTTGTAGGTTATGCTCGTCGGCGTGTCTGCGTAAGTGTGGTCGTAGTACTTGCCCATGTTGCCCAGGTTCTCCAATTCCTTTTTCCACAGCACGCGGCCCGTGTAAACATCGCGTGCGCTCAAGGAAGCTATGCCCTCGATGAAGAGGCGCCCGCCGATGACCTGTTCCGGCGGCCCGTGACCGTGACGGGGCAGGACGTCCATGTTCGAGCTTCCGCCAAACCAGAGAAGACCCAGGGGGAGCTTTACCCGGCTGTCATTGGATTTGACCGTGTTGCTGATGTCACCGTACTGATGCGTCCACGGGGCCGCGCCGGGCAGCGGGCCATCACGCACGAGCAGCGTACTGCCCCGGCGAAGCACTCTCGGTGGCAGGGGTGGCTTTTTCTTTTTCGCGCCAGGCTCAGGCGGTGCGGGAGGCTTGTAGGTTAAAAACTTCGCGCCAGCCAGTTTCGCCGCAGAGACTCGCTTCTCGAACGCAACGGTCTGCTCATCGTTAAGGGGCAGCCAGGCCGCGCCGCCGTAAGGACGGAGAGATCGGAACAGCCTGCTTACAAACATGTCCCCTTTGTCATAGCCCGCGGCTGCCAGATCATTGACCACCGTAAGAGAAGACATGTACAGCGGGGCCTGGAACGAATCCACACTGCCCTGGTGGACGGCAATTCGTGTCCCGTAGAGACCGGCGGGATCGAGGCGCCGGCGCAGTTTCTCCACTTTCTCAGCATCAGGTTCAACGGCGATGATGTGCAGCTTTGATCTGCATGCAAGGGCTTCCAGCAGACGACCGTCACCGGCACCGAAGAACATGCCGTACCCTTCGTTGGCCCCAGTGTCCTCAATGATCGAACGGACCTTACCGGCCAGGTTTGCCGGCGGGTTGACGATGGTCGGTGTGTGGTAGGTATGGCCTGGCGTCTTCGCGGTACCGCTGAAGGCCATGATCTTTCCGCTGGGTGTGACAGCGAACAGCTTGTCGTCCGCGGCCAGAAGTCTTCCAACCTTTTCGCCGACTTCTCTAGTCCAGACTACTTTGGGTGCTTCGCCCTCTGCGGGGATCTCCACAGCCGTGATTCGGCTGTTCCCTGCCGCGTAGAGCCGGCTGCCCGCTCTGATCAGATCGCCTGAAGCATCCACCGCTATCTCCCACTGCTGGCTCCGTTGCCATGCCCGCGGGTTGGCCTGAACCTGTTCCGCATTAATCGCTGCCAGCGTATTCCCTTCATGGTAACCGGAAAAGCCGTCCGATTTTCCGGCCACGTAGATCCTCTTGTCAGTCAGTACCGGATGCTGCCCTACTCGATGTACAGGCCCGGCCCCGTCTGACAGGAGGTAGAGGTCCGTCATCTGCTCCCTGAAGTGATTGAAGAAGATGTTGCCTTTGGCGCAGACGAAGGAGCCGCCCGTTTTCTTATTCCTGGCCAGATGGTAGTAGAGGGATTTGCCCGACCGGCGATCGAAACAGGCAGGCACCGATCTCCCCCCCGGCACAAGCAGCTTGTCGCCCGCCACTACGAGAGCGCCCTGGGGAGCTACCCCGGCAAATGCCGCGGAGCTATGAGGTTGGAGTATGTACTCCGAGCCCGTGCTGTCATTCAGCCACTGGAGCTTGCCGGTCTCCGCATCCAGCGCGTAGATAAAAGTGCCCATGAAAGGCCAGATGCCGGCAGCAAAATAGACCGTGCCATCCATGACGACCGGACCGCCTCGCGCCGGCCAGGTGGAGATGAGGCGTTTGTTCCCAATGACCTTCCGGTCCGACGGCCCTCCCCGGCGCTTCCAGACCAGCGTTCCGCTCCGGGCATCCAGGCAGTAAAGGAAGCCGTCATCGCTGACGACAAACACTTTTCCCAGAGCCGCCACAGGAGGCAGACGAACGGGGCCGTTGGTGTAGAACGACCATTTCTCTTTTCCTGTTTCTGTATCCAGAGCCACAACCTTGTCGCTGTCATTGAACCCGATGAACATGGTCTTCCCCAGGACCACCGGCTCGAAGACCGAGTCGTACGGCATGAGATCCTGGTTCAGTGGATCATCCCACACAGGAGTCCGCGGTGAATAATGGTTCACCCAGGCGAGATGAAGCTGTTGGGGGAGCTCCGCAGGAGAGGCGGCCGTTCGTCCGCCGTCGTAACGCCACTGAGGCCAGTCACCACCCACCGCGTGCGTGCTGATAAGGAAGACGCAGATCAATCCAATGCGCATACTTCATTCTCCAGACCGAGGAACAGGAACTGCTGATGCCGTGGCCGATTCTGGCATCATCGACCATTATTTTCAAAAGCGGCAGTGTGACTCGTTGGTACTGTAAACCGCAATCAGCGGAAAATGAAAGCTGTAACAAGTACCGAAGAATTCTGGCGTAGGCTGTTGGAGTAACGGCTTTAGCCGGGCCCGGAGAGCTGTCGCCAACTCGTGCCCGGCTAAGGCCGTTACTCCAACCAAGCCGCCTCAAGAATGATGATTCGTGTCTCCAACTGATGAATTCCTCGAAAATCTTAGTCGTCTACAAGCGCCCAAAACTGGACCAGTGAGTCAAGTTTCGGTGAAGCACCGTAGCCGGAGTTTAGCGGTCGAGCCCTCGGCTCGCGTAAGACGCCGCCCTGGAGGGCAGCGCTACGATGGGCTGCTCGACTGTTTGAGGCGAAGCTTCGTTAGCGCTGCAGGACAAGTTACCGCACTCCAGAGAGAGTGCCTGACATCGTTGCAGAACATGTGAGCGTCCTTAAAAGTAAGGATTCTCATTTTCAATCCCAATGAACCCCAAAGATTCCACGATGCTCACCACCACGCTGGCTGCCACACTATTGCTCTTTACCCAGCCCGCACGGGCGCACATCAATGACAATCTGAAGCCTGGGTCGGATATCCTCATGAAGGATTTGCGCTGGCCGGAGTGGGACGCCGGCACCTACTACTGCACCTGGTACGCACGGTTCACACCTAAGGGCAAGGTCAAGAATAATTTCTACGGGGGCGTTCGGACACGCGGGCCCAAGGGGCCGACGGGCATGTTCTGGACCTACTGGGGTGACATCCGGGGCGTCTCCGCGGGCAGGCAGTTCTCCGGGGGCAGCGGCTACGGGGCCGAAGGGGCCAAGGGTGGCTACAACGGCAGGCCGGACTTTTTGCGACCCAACAGTTGGTATCGATTCGTGGTGCGCGTTTATCAGCCCAAAGATGAACAAAAGGCAAAGAACAGCGCGTATGCAGGCTGGTGGGTCAAGGATGTCAAAAAAGGCATCTGGTATCACCACAGCACGGTCGAACTGATGGGGCCCGCCACGGGCCTCGCCGTCAATGGTGGATTCGTAGAGGGTTTGACCGGCGGTAGACCAGTGCACCGCGTTATCGAGCGGCGGCTCGGATACGGCCGCATGGCTGGTGGAGGCTGGTACAAAGCCGATGGCATCAACACCAATCTTCCCGAGCGCGTCAGCATCATCGAAAAAGGCACGGTTGCGCGCGTTGACTCGGAGTACACCAAAGGAAAGGCACCGGCCGATGGCTGGATCAGGACGCCCAACCAGCCCAACAAGCCGACGCTCGACCCGGTCGTCATCGAAGAGGCAGTCGTCACCGGATTCGAGAGGCAGGTGTCCGTCACCTGGTCTGTCCCGAATACTTCCTCGCCACAGATGGGCCATCGCATCGAGGTCTTTGCCGGTGCCGGCGCCGAGGGAAAGCCCATTCTGCTCGATGAAGAAAATGCGAACTACGTTTATGGCAAACGGTATGATCTGCCGGCACCGGCGAGGAGTGTTCGGCTGACCGTCATTGACATCTTCGATCAGGAAAAGTCGGTGGTTCTTCCGGTAAAAGTGCTTAACGCAACCGACTCCGCACAGAAACCCGGCAAGCCCGTCATTCCAGGACTCGCGTACGAATTTTACGAAGCAGCCGGCCAGTTGAAGACGCTCGCAGATTGGCCGAAGACACCCCCGTCTCGAAAGGGCATCGTCTCCACCCTCGACCATTCAGTTCGGGGGGCCCGTCGCAACAATTACGCTATGAAGTTCTCCGGCTACCTGAAGGCTCCGGCGGATGGCCTGTATATGTTCATGGCCGGCTCTTCGGACGGGTCACGAATGCACATCGACGGCAGGCCGGTGATGGTCAACGACGGCATCCACGGCTCCACGCCGGACATGTATCCGGTCTCCTTGAGCAGGGGCCTGCACCGTTTTGAATTCGAGCACTTCGTCAGCGCAAACGGCAAATCGAGACTGGTGATGCGTTGGGAAGGCCCTGGTTTTGAGCGTCGCGAATTCTCTGCCGCCGACTTCGTGTGCCCCGACACGGGCAAGTTACCTTCGTTCGACATCGCCATCCAAACTCCGGTGACAGACGGAAAGCTTGCGGACAACCTGACCGAGATTCATGCCACTGCGAAAATGCGTGGACACAAACCGGCGCAGGTTCAGCTCTTCTCCGACCGAAAACTCATCGGCTCGACCACCGAATGGACCAAAGACGGCAAAACGGTTTTCGAGCAATTGCTGCCTGAAGGTAAAAGGAAGCTCTGGGCGCGTCTCTGGTATGGCGAAGGAAACTCGGTCAACTCCAGAAGTGCCCCTGTTGTGGAAGTCACCAATTACATCGAAGCCGGCGCGCCCTGGAAGCTCGCACACTTCGGCGAAAACTTCTTTCCCCTCGGCGCGCGGTTCAAGGGCGGTCTCCTTCGATTTGTGGGCGAAGGGGTGCGTTTCGGCTATCAGGTCGTTGAAGGCGATTTCACGTTCACCGGCCGGGTCGCCGAGGTGGCGATGGCTTCTAAAGAGAATGGCATCGCCAGCAACAACTGGGTCGGACTGCTCATCAAACACAGAGATCCACAAAAGAAACAGAATCCTTACGACATGGCCGGCGACGTCGGCATCTATTTGACCACGGGCCGGGGTGTTCGAGAGGCGGCCGACTTCCCTGACCTCGGCGGCGGCAACATATCCAGAAACGAGTTGGCCAGGCCGGACGCACGTTGGATGCGCATCATCCGTCGCGGCCAGCGTTATGAATCGTTCTTGTCCAAAGATGGCAAGACGTGGCGCAAGATCGCCGAACGTGTTTCCGAGCGCTACGGCAAGAGCGTTTACGTGGGCGTCACCTTTCGATCCATCCCGGGGAAGAGTCGGACTCAATTCAGTGCAGCGATGGATCATCTGACTATTGAGGCAGGCGCGCCGCCCCTGCCTGCTCCAGTCAGGCCCGATGCCGAGAATTTTTCTCTAACCAAGCGCGTCACAGCGCTCGTGCAATCTGCCGACGGCAAACGGCTCCTTGCCCGTTCGACAGTCGGCCTCTTCCTTTCGGCCGACGGCGGTTCCACATGGTCGGCGCTTAACGGGTCGCTCAACAGCCCGGACGCATTGGCCGTTCGATCTGTAGCGATTCATCCGAAGAATCCGAACATCATTTTGCGCGGTGGAGGCCGCGTAGTGGACGGCAAACTCGTCAGCGGATTGTGGAAGAGCATTGACGCCGGCGAGAACTGGAAACTCATCACCCGTGACATCGATTTCGACGGTCACGGCCCAACGACGCTGTTCGGCGAGGTGATCCAGTTCAACCCGAACAATCCGGACCACGTCATCGCCGCGGGCGAAACCAAAGGACTGTTCGTGAGCTCGGACGCGGGCGAGACGTGGTCGTCGGTCCTGCTCAAAGGCGAACGCGTCAGCGCTCTGCACTTCAGCAACATCAAGCAATACGGCCGTGATCCACTCTTACTGATCGGAACCTTCGACGATCAGAAGATCGCCGCCCTCGGAATGCCAAAGCCTTTTAAATCGACCGTTGGGCCCGGTCGCATTTACTGGGGAACCATCAGTGGCAAGGACAACAAACTTCGCGCAAAGAAAGTCTGGGAAATGCCGAACGCGGGCGTGACGAATCTGGTCGTCGGCCCGCACCAGAGGTTCGCCAGCGCCACAACCACCCACGGCCTCTACTTCACCTGGGTCACAGGGAACACCTTCTCCCAGCGTCGCGTCAAGGTCGCTGCCGATACCATGATCATCGGCCTCGGCAGGCGAGATTATTCAGACTGGAGCTACTTCACTGCAGTAGCGCCCTTTGCAGAGCCCAACGAGCCAGCAGTCTTCTACAGCAGAGAGCGGGGCTTCCGCTGGCAGGAACTGTCACGGACACCCAGAGCCGCCAAGCCGCTTACCGACGGCATCACCTGCGTCCTGCCCGATGCCAAAAACGACAAGACGATCTTCCTCTGCAATCGCCATGGCATCTTCAGGTCAACAGATGAAGGCCAGACCTATGAGTTGGTTCTGAACACGCGGGACAATTAGCCATCAGTATCGCGAACGCGCATGTCTTCAGAGAAGGCTCAAACGCATCGCAAGGGTTTGATGGGGAAGCCGCATTAAACCTGTTACTTGGGCAATGCCTCTATCGGCAACACGACGAAGTTGTCGAACCTCGCCGTACAATTGTGTGCCCGCGCTCCGATCGCCCCGGAGAGGATCGGTTCTTTTTTGTCGGTGATATCGATGCGCAGTCCATTCTCCGGATCGGCCGAAGGATGCATGCGGTTGAACCAGACGCGAATTCGCGGACCGGCGGTCGCGACGCGGATCATGCTCCACTCGTTGATGCGCGTGGCAGTCTTGAGTTTGCTCAGGTCATAGCTGGCGAGTTCCTGCCGGCTTCCGTCCAGTATCTTGCTCAGGACGAGTTTCCCACTGTCAAAGGCGACGGCATATCCCCGCATCGCATCGAGTCCATCACCCGGCTCGTTGACGCGGAAAAGAAGCCCCGCGTTGCCTTTCGGCTTGGCACCCTTATCGCCCGGTAGAATGACGACTCGACCTTCGAGGACATAATCGCTCCACGTGCTATCGCCTGCGACCATCTTCGTTTCCGGCTCGAGGGTGACGGCATTTCGCACTTTGAGCTTCTCGGCGCCGAACGGTTTCCACGCCTCTGCACGGTGTGTCTCGAAGTCGTCCAGAAACATGGCCTGCGACTTGCCGGTCGTATAGCGGCGGATCGCCTCGGCTTCCGCCAGCGAGACCGGGGTGGTGTCCGGCCACATCAGGCCACACCAAGGGATCTCCGGTTCGGCCGCACCGGGTTTATCAATCCAGTGCCAGCGCGTATTGGAGTCGCCTACCATCAGTTCCCAACAGAGATACATGCCCGGCGCTGACAGACCGTGCTTGCGCCGCTGGGTGACCCAGTGAATAAGGTCGATCGGCCCGCCAAAATTGCGCCGCGATGCCTTCCAGCGTGCTCCGGCTTCGGTGAAAACGGTACCTTTCGCAGGATTGACCCCGGCCAGGTAACGCAGCGGCCCGTGGGCATGGCTGTACACGTGCGCGTCCACGATGTCGGTCGCCTCGCAATCGGCCCAGCCCCGCTTTCCCTTTTCGCAATTGAGGACCGGCTGGGTCGGCTTGAGTTCCTTGGCCCACGCGTATCCAGCGCGCTTGAGCCGGTCGCGGTACTTGTTGCCCGGTGGCGGCTCGTTGTGGATCTCCCAGAACAGGACCCGCGCATCGGTCCGGTGGGCCTGGATGATATCCTGCACGTAGGGTTTGAACTTCTCGAGGTTGTCTTCCTCGATGTCGCGCGCCTGGGGTGACTGTGCCCAGCGGCCGTTGTGGTAACCCGAAACCGGCGCTGTCGGCTTATCGAGGAAGATCCCTTCATGCCGGTGGCATCCATCAAAGAAGACAAAGCCCGGACGGATCTTATGTTGTGCGCAGATGGCAAGAAACTTCTCGATATTCGCCTTCAGGACGTCCTTCTCTTCGAAGAAGTTGATGTCATGAAGGTAGACACGCAGCGTCGAGATACCAAAGTGCTCGCGTGCCGCCGCAAGTTCCTTCTCCACCACCTCGGTCCGAAAGTCGTGCCAGAACTGGACCTGGTTCACCGCGTAAGCTGGAGTGTAATTCGACCCGATCAGCCCATCGGTCGGCGGATTCGAGCGGGAGGTGTATGTCGCTTCGCTGGTCGTGGTCTCCCCGTGGATGACGTTGACTCCCATGTGAAATAGAAATGTCGCAGTAGTAATGGAAAGTAGTGGTTTCATGGCGGTTGGAAACATCATGCTGTGATAACAATTTCAAAAGCGAGCATAATGCCGCGGCCTTGGATGGCAAGATCTGCCCCGCAGGTTCGGCCATAGATCTGATGATAAGAATCGATCTCAACGAATTTCCGAGAATTCCTGTCCAATATTCGGGATATCAGGGAAATAGACTCATCAAAGGGACATTGCATGGATCGTTACGACGAATTTCTTCGACTCTTGTTGCGCGCTGAAGGTGACCTGAAGGCATTCATCGGCAGCATCGTACGTGACTACCATGCACGTGAAGATCTGTTTCAGGAGATGGCCTCGCTCTGCTGGAAGAAATTCGGGGACTATGACAAGTCCCGTCCGTTCGGCGCGTGGGCGAGGGGCATTGCCGCCAATCTCGTTAAGAAACACCTGTCGCGGATTCAACGGTTTCCTGCATTTCTTGAGCCGGGGGTGATTGAGGCGATCACAGAGGCTTTCGACCGAACTGAAAATCAGGCCGAAAGCAGACTGCAGGCTCTGAGGCAATGTATGGAACAGCTGCCGGAGAATTCACGGCAGGTTCTCAGACAGCGGTACTCCGATGAAAAGCGGCCTGCTGAGATTGCGCGGGAAGGGAATAAGACACGAGATTCGGTCTACAAATCCCTGATGCGGATTCGGCAGAAACTGCACGATTGTGTCGAACGCCGGATGAAGGGAGAGACCATATGAAAAAGTCCTCCTGCGACCTCATCTGGGCCTGCATTGACGATGTCTCTTCTCCGGAGGAAGACGACCGGTTGTGCAGGGAATTGCTTTCAGACTCTGGCATCGCAGATGCCTTTGCCGAACAGGCCCGCGTGCATGCCTCCCTCGATGAGTGGTTCAAAGTCGACGATGTGGCTTTCGTGGCTGCAGAGGCGATTGAATCCAGGCCATCTCGCTCAACTGGCCGGAATCGTTTCGCCTGGGCCGCCGCGGTTGCGCTGCTTGCCCTGTTGCCTCTCCTTTACTTTGGATTCGAGGAGAAGGTTGCGAAGCCAGGCTACCGACTCGAGGAAGGAGCGGTCAGCAACTCTCGGGGAACGGGCGAAGTATTGGAAGGGGAGCTCCTTGAAATCCCCACGGGCTCGCAGGCCAGAATCAGGACTCCCGGGGGCGCCGAGGCGTTCCTGAAGTCCGGCACGGAAGCCATCTTCAGAGGCAAAGTTGCCGAGGCCAGGCAAGTTATCTACCTCCGAGCTGCTGGTGGGACGTTCAAGGTACCGCCTGGCGAAGGAGAATTCAGAATCGAGACCCCTGTTGGTCATGTTGTCGTTTCAGGCACGGAGTTTTCGGTGGAACTCAAGCCTGGGACCTATACCTGCTATCCACCGCAAACCTCATCCTGGTGTCCACCAGAAGGAGAATTAATGATGAAGAGATCAGTAACACTGCTCGCCGTCGCGGTCGTCTTTGGCTCAGTAGAAGTCAGGATTGGCGACGAAACATACACACTCGGGGCAGGCGACAGCCGCGTCTTTGGGCAGGAGCGTCCCCCGAAAGTGGCCGAAAAGGCCCCAGCTAAGGCAAAGGATGAATTGACCGACGAGGACCGAAAGATCGCGGCCGAATTCCTTGAGATCCTCAAGGGTGTCAAGGCGGGTGGATGGGATGAAGAGGAAATCGGAATCGCTTTGAAGAAGCTCGGCATCACATGGGAACAGGGCATGGCCCTGGCGAGGAAAACCGGCGCCATTAAGACACGCCCAGGTGGCGGGCAGCAAGCGAAAGTAAACGTCCTGAATCGCTGGGTTGGCACATGGCTGTCAGCCGTGACCTTGAACTCGTCCCGATGGATTCCAGAGGCAAGAAGCCAGGAAGAGATCAGAGAGATGAAGTGGATTCTCAATGGACGCTTCCAGGAGTCCATGGCCCGAAGTGACAACCATGAAACGCGCGTGACTCAACGCTATAACTCTCAGATGAAGAGGTACAATATGTGGACCTTTGACTCGAACGGCGGCCATAGCTACTGGCTTGGTGATTGGGATGAAAAATCACAGACCATGACTTGGCAGTTTCAGAATAAGGTGATCAAAGGAACGATGACCGAACGTTTCACTGCCGATGACAAATACGCCACCAAGCTCCTCATGCTGGACGGCGAAGGAGCGGCCCTCTTGGACATCCAGGCAGAAAACGTGCGCATCCTGAAGGGAGCCCGGACACGGGGCCACACCAGACGTGATGAACATCGGGGGCAGAAACGTCCTCCGCAGGAACAGGAACGGCACAAAGTAGAGAAAGAGCTCTAATCCAGTACGCCCAGACGAGGGCAATTTTACGGATTTGAATGACAATTCTCAGGGGCAAAGCCCCGGGCCGTTTGCCTAGCCCAGTCCAACGGGCTGGGTTTTCGAGCAGATCATCCTTAGGGGCAACGCCCCGGTCATTTGTCCCAATGAATGGCCTCCTTGAAAATGGCCGGGGCGTTGCCCCTTTTCAATTCTCTGTACCATTCACCCAGCCCGTTGGGCTGGGCTAGGCAAACAGCCCGGGGCTTCGCCCCTGAAATCCGTCAAAACGACTCCGTCTTGGAGGACTGGCACACTTTTGCAGATGAAAAGCGGGATGGCCGTCCTCGCCCTCCTGAGGCTTTCTCTCAGACGGGCGAGACGGCCATCCCGCGATCTGTTTTTCCAAAAGAGACGGGCCGCATGTCGTGCCCGTTTGCAGTTTCAGCCTGGCAAAGCAATTCCCTGCAAATTCGTCTGCGAAACGAAACTTATTTGAGATAACTGATGCTCACTTCTGACCAACATGCAGTCCTGAGAGAAGAATATGACGATGCCTTTGCACAGACGAACTTTTCTTAAGGGCGCGGGCGTAAGCATCGCTCTGCCGCTGTTCGAATCCTTGACGCCGGCCGCCCATGCCGACAAAGCTGGTAAGCCGGTGAAGCGCTTCGTCTGTCTTTCGAATAACTATGGCATTTACAGGAAGGCATTCTTTCCCGGCAAGGAGCAGGTGGGCACAGACTACGACATGCCCGAGACGCTTAAGCCGCTCGAAAAGAATCGCCAGTACTTCACCGTCTTC